>ULUE01007751.1_pt1 | contig 13998 bp, 1 predicted proteins | sample 1958211 | NCBI WGS metagenome assembly ULUE01 (sample SAMEA4835752, study PRJEB28245) | human gut metagenome | biome: gut microbiome; material: fecal sample | place: Denmark | collected 2008 | reverse complement strand
TCTAAAATCCAATTTATCTCGTTTACTTATCTTTTTAATTACAAATCATCAACAAAACCCAAAGAAACCAGCGGAAACACTCAATACAATTTATTAATTCGAAAAATAATCCACAAGTATTTTTGATATAAAAAAATTTATCCACAATACTAAAAAAAGAAAAATACATATAAAATTTTTGAATCACCGCGCAGGGACCAAACGAACGAAGTGAGTTCGATTGAAGCATTCTACCCGATTTGAAAATAAAAAAATGTCAATAGGATGTAAACAACATCCAAATTGACATCTTTTATTTTCAAAATTTGAGGAATGCGCCAGCAAGGTGTGAAAAAATTTTAATATGTATTTTTCTTTACTCAATTCTTAAATTAGCAAGTTGTCAAAAAGGACATCCCCATGACAACTTGTTAAATTAAGTCTCTCTTCTCTTACTATCAATAGCCCACACAATCGCCAAGATACCTAAAGAAATAAACAACACATCATTTGCAATCCTAATATACGAACTCTCACCAGTAGCAACCGCAACAATCATCGTAGCCTTGCTAACATTATCCGTCTCAAATTGCTCATTAAATCCAGCCTCATTCTCCGTAGAAATCGTTACCATATTCTCCTTAGTTCCAACATTAGCCTCTTCATTTCTCCACGTCATAACAACCTCATAATCCTTGCTCTCACCAGGCTTAATGTCACCCGTCTTCAATGTAGCCGTCAAACCTTTAATCTTCCAATCCGGATTATCCTCAGTTAGCATTGCCATACCATCTGGAATTTTCTCAACAATATTCGCCTTACCTGAAAGCTCGCTATCATTTGTTACTCTAATATTATAAATTATCTTTACATTAGAAGTTTGAATACTGTTTCTATAAACCTCAACCTTACCTAAAACCCCATTTATAGCAATCTCTTGGTCATTTACAATTGCCTTCTTAACAATCTTATCAACCTTCAAGTTAAATACTAACTTTCTGTAATAATAATTTACATACGTAATATCATTAACAACTTCATTACCATCTTCATCCTTCGTTACAGTCACTTCCATTTTGCCATCTTTATTTTCAGGTACTTTTTCTATCTTATAATATTGAATATCCTTCTCTTCAGTTGTATATTCATCATTTTGATGTCCATCAATCTCAACTTCTCTAGCAATCTTCTCATCTGTATCAATATCATAATAATTAACTATAACCTTAGCTGGTCGTTTATAATAATAAATTACATCTATTGGATCCGCAGTCATCGTTCCATCTTTATTTTCTGGCTCTTCAATCAAATCATATCCTGGAACATCTTTAGGCTCAGTTGTATAGTCATCGCCTTCATGTCCTGGAATATTCGTTGGTTCCTCAATTTCCTCACCAGTCTCTTTATCAATAAACTTAACATTTACTTCTGTAATCTTAATATAATAATATGTTACTCTTGTTGGATCTATTGTCATCTTACCTTTTGCATTTTCAGGATATTGTTCTTTTACCAAATCATATTCTGGTATATTTTCTTCGTGTGTTTCGTATGGATCACCTTCGTAACCTTCCTCTTTAGCCTCATCTATTAATTGTTTTCCTGTCTTAATATCAATATGATTTACAATTACACCACCTGAAACATGAACGTAATAATATGTAACTGTAATTTCATCTTTTGTCATATCACCATCAGCATTTGCAGGTACTTCAACTAATTTGTAATCTTCAAAATTCTTTCTTTCTGTTTCATATTTATCACCTTCGTGACCAGCTTGGACAACATCTTCTGTCAATTTTTCACCTGTGTTTTTGTCAATATACTCTGCAGTTACTTTAGTTCTATAAATGTAATAATAAATTACCTCAATTGGTTCAATTTTCATCTTGCCCTTACTATTAGTTGGCAACTTGTCTTCGACCAAATCATATCCTTCAAAAGTTCTTGATGGAATATCATAGTCATCTCCCTCATTACCTTCATATGCTGCATTTGCTAGTATTTCATTTGAAATTATATCTATATGTTTTTCAATAACCCCACCTGAAATATGTATATAATAATATTTCAAAATTTGCTTCTCTTTTGTCATCTTGACAACCTTTTCTGGCGGTTCTTCATCTAAAATATAATTTTCAAAATCCTTACTCTCTGTGACAAAATCATCACCTTCAAGTCCCTCTGTTGTTGACTCTTCAAGAATTTCTCCTGTTATTTTATCAATATATTGAACTGTTGCCTTTGTCTTATACAAATAGTAATAAGTAATTGTCAATGGTTCAACTTCAAACTTACCTTTTTCATTTCCAGTATGTTCAACTAATTGGTATCCATCTATTTCTTTTGGCGTTGTTTGATAATCTTCATCAACTTTTCCATCTATCCTATCTGGATCAGCAAGCACAATATCTGTGCCCTTTTCTAAGTATCTTACATGAACTACAGCATCCTTAACTCTGTAATAATAAATTACCTCAATTGTAGCTTCTGTCATGCTTCCCATCTTATTTACAGGTTCTGCAACTAATTCATATTTTATAGGAATATCATCTGCAGAAACTGTTGAATACGGATCATCTACTCTACCATTTATAGTTACATCCTCTGATAATTTCTTAGTCGTATTTTCCTCATAATAATGAACGATTACCTTTGTTTCCTTCTTTCTGTAATAATAAATTACTGTAATTTCATCCTCTGTCATTGTTCCATTCTTATTCTCTGGCTCAGCAACCAATTCATACTTACTTGGCACATCGCTTGCACTCTCAGTAGTATAATCATCAAAAACTTTACCTGGTATTTCAACATCTTTTGAAACCTTATTCGTTGTGCCTTCTTCGTAATAATGAACTATAACCTTTGTATCTTTCTTCGTATAATAAATATTAATTACATTCTCTTCAGTTCCAATTGTCAATGTATCTTTATCAGCAGAATCGTAATTATATCCATAAATACTAATTATCTCATCATTTGTATTTACAACACTTTCAAAAGTCATTCCGTCTTGAGTTTTCTGTTTATGCAATACCGTATTCGTGCCCTTTTCCAAATAATTTACCTTGTAAGATAAATCCGTTCTCTTTGTGTAATAAATATTTATCACATTTTCACCAGTTCCAATTGTCATTATATCTTTATCAACAGAATCATAATTATAACCATCAATATCAATTACTTCATCACTTGACTTAATTACTGTCCAGAATATCATTCCAGATTTATTCTTTTGATCATGTAATACCTTATTTGTTCCCTTTTCTAAGTAATTAACTTTATAAGATAAATTTCTTCTCTTAGTATAATAAATATTAATTACATTCTCACCAGTTGAAATTGTTAACGTATCTTTATCAACAGAATCATAATCATAACCATCAATGTCAATTACTTCATCGCTTGATTTAACAACAGATTCAAATGTCATATTTCCTTTATTTTTCTGATCATGTAATACCTTATTTGTACCCTTTTCTAAATAATTAACTTTATAGCTTAAATCAGTACGTTTTGTATAATATACATTTATCACATTATTCTTTGTTCCTATTGTTAAAACATCTTTATCAACTGAATCATAATTATATCCATCAATATCAATCACTTCATCACTAGCATTTACCTTGCTTCCATAAACTAAGCTTCCACCCTGCTTTGTATCATGCAATACCTTATTAGTATCCTTCTCCAAATAATTAACAATATATGAATAATTCTTTAATTTATAATAATATGTTACAACCGTTTGAGCTACCGTCATTTTGCCACTTGCATTTGCCGGTATGCTAACTAATTCATAGTACTCTGGTATATCTGTTGCTTTTGTTGTTTCATATGAGTCATCAACTTTACCCTTTATAATAACATCAACACTTAAACTTGTTGTTGTACCTTCAATATAATGATGAACTAAAACTGATGTATCTTTTACCCTATAATAATAAATTACAACTATTTGAGCTTTAGTCATCTTACCACTTGCATTTGCAGGTGTATTAACCAATTCATACTTGCTATCAACATTTGCCACATTCGTTGTGTAATCATTTCCAACAATACCATCAATCGTTACATCATCTGCAAGCTTCGTTGTTGTTCCCTCTAAATAATGATGTACCAAAACTGATGTTGCAATTGACCTATAATAATAAATAACTTCAATATTTCCATCAATATAATTTCCACTAGCATTTGCCGGTTCTGATATCAATTCATAAGCATTTGATATATCAGTTCTTGCCTTAGTTGCATACATATCTCCAACATTTCCAGTCTTTGTTTCATCATCAGCCGTTCCACCTTTCGCCAATGGGACCTTATTTGTCGTACCTTCAATATAATGATGAACTGTAACTGTACCAGTTTTCTTAGTATTTGTAATCTTGATTGTTTCAAGTGTAGCTTTAGTTATTGTTATTTGAGTAGTTGGATTTGCTGGTAATTTATATCCATCAGGAGCCTCTATTTCTGTTATATCATAACTTCCCGCTTCTAGCTTAACATTAATTCTACCATTTGCGTCAGTCACATAATCTTTCCCATTTATTCTAAACTTTGCACCCTCAAGAGGTGTTGTACCATCTTCCTTATATTTAACCAAGTTAACATCTCTAGAAACCTTCTTATAATAATATGTAACTATAACCTCATTTCCAGAATATGTACCATTTGCATTTGAAGGAGTTTCAACCAATTCGTATTCATCACTTAACAAACTATCTCCAACCGCGCTAGTTGTATATTTTTCACCTTCGCTACCACTACCAGTAACATCATCAGCAGTTCCACCACTCTTCAAAGGAACTTTCGTTGTTGTTCCTTCAATATAATGATGAACAGTTAAAGGTATCTGCTTTTGAACATAATAATACGTTACCTCTATTACACCATCTTTATAAGTTCCAACAGCATTTGCTGGTAATATATAATTTCCATTAGAATCCTTCTCTAATTCATACTTTGTTAAATCCAATTTTGGATTTGTTACATATTTCTCACCAATTTTATCTTCATAGTCTTCATCATCCACAAGCTTTGTTGTCGTTCCTTTTATATAATGACGAACAACCAATTTTGCCTTTGCCTCATCTTCAATTGTAAATTCATGAACAGCTCCATCTGTACTTCTGAATTCAACAATTGTTGGTGTTTCATTTATTAAATATCCTTCAGGAGCTTGAATTTCTGTTATCTTATATTTTCCAAAAGGTATCTGCGTTATAGCTTGACCATCTGAATTTGTTTCTACTGTTACGTGATATAATTCCGAATCATTTAAAGTAACTTTTACACTATTTACAGTAAACTTATCATCACCTGAACTTAGAGTTGCATTTTTATAATATCCCAGATGTAAATAATACATCTTTCCACCTTGCAATATAGTAGAATAATCCTTTGCCTCTTTTGTTCCTGAAATATATATGAATTGTCCTATTGAACTACTGTAACTTGGTCTGGTTGTATTTTCTGTTACTGTCGCATAACCATAATCACTACTTTGACTTGATACCTCTGCATTAACAGTTAAATTATATTTTCCAGTATAATTTGTTAAATCAATTGGTATATATGAATTTGCCACAGTACTATCTTCTCCTGCGTTTGTTGATTCATATTTTCCATTATTATTCGTAAAATTATATGTTACTGTTTTTGTAGTAGCTTCATATAATTTTATGCTATTTATAACAACCTGATCATTATTTTTATCGCCACTTCCATCTTTTCTATATCCCAAATGTAGATAATATGTTTTTCCACCTTCTAATATAGCTGAATTATAATTAATTGCATTACTAATTCCAGATACATATATAAATCTTCCTGTAGCACTATCATATACTGGCGCTGTAGATGTTTCAGTTACCGTTGCATAACCATAATCATAATTTGTTTCACTTGAACAACTTGCATTAACAACTATTGCATATGTTCCCGTTAATCCTGTTAAATCTATTGGAATATATGAATTAGCTGTCGTACTATGTATACCCTCAGTTCCTCCATTTGCATTCTGATATGTCTTACTATTAGTTGGTGTATATGTTCCATCTGAATTTTGTACAAAATAATATGTTCCATTATTAATAAGTGTTCCAATCTTACCACTAACTTCTGTTGTAATAGTAGTTTTTGTATACTCTTGACCATTATCAGTTAAGCTACCAATTATACTTGCATTATTAGGCTCTGTTCTTTCTTCAATTTGATCTAACTTAAATTTAGCTCCTGTTAATTTTGCCTTAGTCTTTTTATCCACTTTATTAATTGTAATTTTATTATCCTTTAATGAATATGTAACTACAATATGCTTATCTTCTGTCATATTAGTAAATTGTGGCATTGTATAAGAGCCATCTGCGTTTTTAGTAAACTTATATTCTTCTCCATTAACTGTAATACCAATAAGCTCGTAATTCTCATCAGGAATCATTTTTATTTCTTTAGTTGATGAATCTCCATACTTAACACTCTCATATGGAATTTTATCTTCACCAGATATAGATCCACCTTTTATTCCATCTATTTCATTTACATCTGTTGTAATCTTAAATTTTTTTCGTTTATTTTCTACTTGCAATTCTTGAACTTCAGGCACACCCATTTGAGCAGTTATTTTCAAAATCATTCCATTAGAACTCCCCTTATTAATTAATGTTTTCCCATTGTCTAAATCTATACTACTTGAATCAAAATAACCTCCTGCTATATAATTTCCATCTTTTGTATCTGCTACTGACTTTATATATTCTGAATCAATTCCTCCTATTGCCTTTGCCCATTCCGCATCTCCACTACTACTATATTTTATTATCATTCCATCATAAGTAGCCTTTTCAAACGACTTCTTAACTAAACTTACTCCATTTTTCAAATCTATACTTTCACTACTAAAATCTCCTCCTACTATGTAACCACCATCTGATGTTACTGATACTGAATTAACGCATTCTCTAGAACCTCCCCCTATTGCTCGCGACCATTCTACTTTTCCAGCACTACTATACTTTATTATCATTCCATCATCATTACCTTTAGAAGTTAAGCTTTCTCCATTCCCTAAATCTATACTTGACCAAAAATATCCTCCTACTATATAGCCTCCATCTTGGGTTTCGGCTATCGATTCAATATAATCAGAATTTTTTCCTCCTATTCCTTTTGCCCACTTTGCTTCTCCATTACTACTATATTTTATTATCATTCCATCAACAATGCCATTGTTAGTTAGACTTATTCCATTTTCCAAATCTATACTTTCACTAATAAAATCTCCTGCTACTATATAGTCACCTTCACTTGTTACTGCTACTGAGTTTATTTTCTCGTTATCTGTTCCTCCTATTCCTTTTGCCCATTCTACTTCTCCATTACTATTATACTTTATTATCATTCCATCTGAAGAACCTCTACTAATTAAGCTTACTCCGTTTCCTAAATCTATATTACTTGATTTAAAATATCCTCCTACTATATAACCTCCGTCACTTGTTTCAGCTACTGAATTAATCTCATCAACATCTGTTCCTCCTATTCCTTTTGCCCATTCTACTTCTCCATTACTATTATACTTTATTATCATTCCATCTGAAGAACCATTAGGAGTTAATCTTACACCGTTTTCTAAATCTATATTACTTGATTCAAATTCTCCTCCTACTATATAACCTCCGTCACTTGTTACTGCTACAACATTAATATTATCATAATCTGTTCCTCCAATTCTTCGAGCCCATTCTACTTCTCTATTACTATTATACTTTATTATCACTCCATCAGCAGAACCTTTATTAGTTAATCTTACTTCATTTCCTAAATTTAGACTACTACTATTAAATCGTCCTCCCGCTATATATCCACCATCATTTGTTGCTACTACAACATTAATATAATCAGTACTAGCTCCTCCAATTCCTTCAGCTTGTATAACAATTGGTTCAGGTATTTCCACTTTATCAAATTTAATTACCATTCCATCAAAAGTACCTTTAGTAATTAAATTTACTCCATTTTCTATCTCCATATTTGTTGAAGAAAAAGATCCACCTATTATATACCCTCCATTTTGAGTTGCTTTTAATGCAGTTATATAATCATTACTTCCTCCTCCTATATTTTTAGCGAATTTTGCTTCTCCACTCACATTATACTTTATTATAAAACCATCTGAAGAACCATTAGAAGTTAAAATTGCTCCATTTCCCAAATTCATACTGCCTCCAAAATAACCAGCTACTATATAACCTTCTCCACTTGTTTCTACTACTGAGCTTATTTCTGTACTACCTGATGTTCCTTTTATCATTTTTGCCCATTCTATTTCATTTTCTGAATTATATTTTATCAATATTCCATCACTTGAAGCATTAGACCCCCTAGAAAAAGTTATTCCATTTCCTAAATCTATACTCATTGAAAAAGTCCATAATGCTACTATATTGCCTCCATCTGATGTTTCTACTGCGTAATTAACATAATCAGTATATGTTCCTCCTATTCTTTTTGCCCATTTTGCTTCTCCATTGCTACTATACTTTATCACCATTCCATCGCCAGTTCCATCAGGATCTATATTAGTTATTTTCACGCCATTTCCTAAATCTACACTACTTGAAAAGAAATAGCCTCCTATTAAAAAACCACCATCATTCGTTTCTGTTATTGAATCAATCCTATCTCCTGCAACCTGTGTCCATTCGATTTCTCCTACTGAATTGTATTTTATTATCATTCCATCTTTAGTACTTTTAGAAGTTAAAACTACTCCTTTTCCTAAATCTATACTACTTGAAAAATATCCTCCTACTATATAACCTCCATCACTTGTTTCTGTTACTGACTCTATCGCTTCATCTGCTGATCCTCCTATGCTTTGTACATATTCTGCATCACCATTTGCACTATACTTTATTATCATTGCATCCAAAGAACCTTTATTAGTTAAGCTTACTCCATTTCCTAAATCAATACTACTTGATTTAAAAAATCCACCTACTATATAGCCTCCATCACTTAGTTCTGTTACTGAATTTATTCGATCATCTCTTGTTTCTCCTATCCCATTTGCCCATTCTACTTCTCCATTTACATTATACTTTATAACCATTCCATGATAGTAACCAATAGGACCATTATTGGTTAAAACTACTCCATTTCCTAAATCTATACTATTTGATTTAAAATATCCTCCTACTATATAACCTCCATCGCTTGTTTCTGCTACCGAAGTTATATTATCAGCCACTGTTCCGCCTATTCCTTTTGCCCATGTTGCTTTTAATCCTACCTTACCTTCTCTACTTCTTCCAATTCCAAAATAATATGGCTCAGAAATATCATATTTATCAGGAGCTTGAACCTCAACAGCCTTATACATTCCCTCAGTTAAATCAGCAGTAAGCTCACCATTTTTATCAGTTGTTACCGTATAATATTCTTTTCCATTAATTATCTCTTTTGTTCCTAAAATCTCTCCCTTACTATTCTTTGCTGGAGTTGTTCCTTCCTCAACATTGTATATTGCAAATTTGATACCAGCCAATTTCGCACCAGTCTCAGCATCTTTCTTAATTAATTTGAAAGATGGACTATCTTCAATTGTTAAAGTAACTTTATTTTCATTAACAGTATAATTTTCTTCTTTTCCTTCTGTATTAATAAACTTCAATTCACCAGTTGAACCATCAACTTTAAATGTTATATCCTTTACCTTTGAATATCCATCTGGAGCCAAAGTTTCTTTTAATAAATATAAAGCCTCTTCATCTTTTCCATCAATATATTGATATAATCCGCTTATCGTAATTTTTCCATTACTATCTGTAACATAAGTTCCAATTTCTTTTCCAGCTTTATATAGTTTAAACTTTGCTCCTTGTAAATATGTAGTTGCTTCTTGCTGAGCTCCACTTTCACCCTCTGTCACTGAAGTAACTCTCTTAATTTTTGATATTTCCAAATCATATGTAGGTATTTTCTCATCTTCTAGTTCTATATTAATAATAGGAATATTCTCTTCTTCTTTTATACTTGATGTTTTTACCGTTCCTGATGTAATAGCTACAGTATAAGATCCACTTGAATTTGTAACCTTAAATTTTATAGGATCTGTCAAATAATATCCTTTTGCTTTTGTTTCTTCTAAAGTATATTCTTGACCAACCTTTAATCCTTTAACATTTATTTCACCATTAATATTTGTTGTAACATTTCTACCTGTTGTTGGTAAGCCCGCTCCAGTTAATTTATATCCAACTCCTTTGATTACAGTTGATGTTCCTTTTTCTAATTTCTTAATTTTCAATCTAGCTTTTACTTCATCTTCAACTTCAACTCGAACAATATATCCATTATCTCCACTAGGTTGAATTGCTTTAATATTTTTAACTGTTCCACTATTCTTAGTAACAACTAAATTTCCATTACTTTCAGAAGTAGTAAATTTTACTACTTCTTCATTCAATTCATAATCATTAGGACTTTTAATCTCTTTTATAACATATGTTCTATCAACATATAATCCCGTTAATGTTAATTTTCCATCAACTCCAGTAACTCTTGTTTTAGCATCTTCTTTTCCATCTTCATAAACTGCATATGTTGCTCCACTTACAATATTGTTCTTGCCTTTTTGGAACTTTGTTAATTCCAAGTCATATTGTTTAGCAATCATGAAACCAACCTTATTAGGTTCAGTTCTTGTTTTATACTTTCCAGCATCCGTATCTAAGCAGAAATAAACACCATGATGGCTATATGCAACCTGATTATAATTTAAACCAGCCGGAATATTTATATTATATGAAATTGTATGTTTTTCACCTTTAGATAATTTATAGCCACCTAAATCTACTAAATAACTTTTTACTTTTGAATAATCTGATGGGTTCTGTGTCCAACCATTAGAGGCATCTGTTAAATCCTGTGTAGCATCTCCATTCTCTGAATAATAAACTATTGCAATTTCCTTTAATTCATCAGGTAAGCTAATTCCCGCATTTGACATTGTTGCCGTAAATGTTGAACCCATATCCTCTTTTGTTATTGCATACTTATTCCCCTTAAATGGAACTCTACCTAATATCTGAACATTGCTTATTGTATTTGAATAATTATTATTTATCTCTATATTAACCGTAGCAGATCTTTTCTCTTTACTAACTATAGCATTCTGAGGTGCAATCGCAACGCTACTGTTTTCATCATAATTTGAAGCAATTTGATTTGTAAGCAATGAGTTTGGTGAAATCAAGTTAATAGATATACTTGATTTATTAACCTTCTCTGCAGTATTCAAATTTCCATTTACATCATAAACATCATCTACCGGATTATAATAATCTACTGCATCCTCGCTACTTGCATATAATTCTATAATCTCTGTAGTTGTTGGAATACGTGGATCAGGTGTTATGTTGCAATCTATAGTTAATCCAAATGAAATAGGATTTTCATTTGTTGTTATAACCTTTATGAATCTTTCACCATTTTCCTTATAAGTTTCATAGCTTGAAACAGTAACTGAAGAAGTATCTGAAGTTACTGAATTAATTTCAATAGCTACAATATCTTTTGGCAACTTTAATAAGAATGCTCCATTTTTCCATTTCTCTTGGTTAGCATCCTCATTTGCTTGAGCATTTATTTTTATTTTCATATTTTTTTCTGTTTCTTGAGTTGAAATTGCAGACTTTTCTAACTCAACTCTAGCATATGAAAATGGTGATTCATAATTTGCACTATGTGTATCAGAATTCAAAAAGCTTGATCCAACGTAACCAACTAAAGTTGATTTTATATATTTAAAATTATCAAATTGAGCTTTTGTATAATTTGACGTTATATATTCATCATCTAATTGTTTAATATTATACACCGTCAAATTTGAATTTGGCTCAGTTGCACTTGTTACAACTCTTACATGATTTATTTGATGATCATATTTATATGGATTACTCTCAGAATATTTACTCCAATCATCCTTTGTAAATTCATGTATTAATTCACCAGACTCATCATCATAAACTTTTATCCAACCATCTTCGCCCAATAAACTTAAAGGATTTGAAAAAGCAATTCCAACATTAGTTGTCACATTAGTCATTGGCTCTAAACTTGAATCTAATTTAATAAACTGATCAACCACTTGAGCCTCATTATCCTTAGTTTCTTTTAATGTGTAACCATCTGTCTTTCCTTGTTTTCCAGAACTTATAGACCATCTTACAGAATAAAAATCATCTTTTTCTTCTGTTGAAATATCGTTATAAATTTTTAAAGGTTTCTTCTTTGACACATAATATCTTGTGTTTGGATCCCATACATATTTTCCAACATATATTCTAACCAAACCTAAGTCACCAACTGGCTTAGAATATGTTAATATCAATGTTTCGTTTACCTTAGTTGATTTATAAGGATTTTCAAATTCACTATTTGGATTATTATATCCTTCGTAATGTCCCTTTAATGGTATCTTCAATTCTACAGTTTCAGCCTCAGATCCTATATAAGCAGCAAGCGGATACGTTATTCTTAATTTAAATTTATTATATCTAATATATCCCCTTGAAACATTGTATGTACCATCATAACATTGCTTGCTTATAGTACCACTTTCATCCAATTCTGATGTCTTTGTAGCAACAAAAGTACTTTTTTCAGAATCAAATGAACATACCAAGTTATCATCTAATGACTCAACATTTAATGCGTTATATCCATTAACTTGAGGCACTGTCCCCTCTAAACAAACCTTTGATAATAAAATATTATTATTTACCTCTTGCATTGCAACTTCAAACTCAAAAACAGCTTTATTATTTTCTGTATCACCAACATTAGTATTATCTTTAATTTGATTCAAATTTTGATTTGATAAAAAATAACTAGGTATCTCAGCTTTAGCATTACCATACCAATCCATATTCAACTCAATTGTTTTGTTAATCGCAGTTCTAGTTCCATCAGCAGCAACATGTGTACCTGTTAAAACAATAGAATTTACTCCACTCATCTTTGTTGTATCTAATCCAATAGCAGCAAACTTTTGAGAATCATATGAATAATCGCCAGATCTTACAATACCTGTTAATAATTTTTGTGTACCATTATTTATTTGATTTAAAGAAATTTGTTTTGTATTATTTGAAATTACATTATCTTTTATTTCATTATCTTTTGGGATTGCTGTTTGTAAATAAAAATTATTGCCATTGATAGTTATTACACCATTTTCTAAATAGCCATTCGTAAGCACATTAAGTTCCATATACAATGTATCTTCTTTTCCAATTTGCTTACAAGTTCCTTTTATTTTTTCAGCATAACCATCATTGTTTATATCGCGTAGGAAAAAAGCACTAAATTTAACATAATTTGTGCCACTAACATCTGCATCAGCATCAGTAAATTCACCATACGTCATCGCACGAGCAAGTTCACTATCTGGTGTAAAAGCATTTTTCTTTGTACTCTCCCCCTTATTTGCTATTACAGCAATAACAGCGATTATTGCTAGTAACGCGATTGCAATTCCAATTGCAATTAAAACTATTTTTCTCTTAACACAATCCTTAAATTTCTTTAACATGAAATATACTCCTTAAATATAATTTACATATTATAATTTATATATTAAAGAGCTTTAGGCAAACGTCAATAACCACTTTTCAAGCGAAATCCACAAAAAAATAACATCAAATGACAAAAAACGACCTCAAACACTTGCAACGCCTCACTTTCTGCACCTAAAATACAATAATTCACATCCAGTTCTCATTTCAATATCTTTTTAATTACAAAAATCGCTATTTCCAACGGAAACAGCGATTTCAATTCATCTTCTCGAAAAATTATCCACAACACTCTCATCCTCAAAACAAACAATCCACAACCCATCTGAATGTCATGGGGACGTTCTTTTTGACAACCACTAACTCAAAGGATTCATAAAATTTGTTTGACAATTCTATTTTTTCATAGTAAAATAAACATAGGAAATGGAGAAAC
>ULUE01080889.1_pt1 | contig 14149 bp, 8 predicted proteins | sample 1958211 | NCBI WGS metagenome assembly ULUE01 (sample SAMEA4835752, study PRJEB28245) | human gut metagenome | biome: gut microbiome; material: fecal sample | place: Denmark | collected 2008 | reverse complement strand
GGCGGCAAGCCTGCTGCCGCCGCTGGTACTGGGCCGTGTGGTGGACCACCTGACGGCCCGGCAGGCGGTGCCCTTTGCGTTGGCGTTGGGATACTTTGGGCTGCTGGCACTTTCCGGCGGGTTGGATTCCCTGCGGGAAAGTCTGCTGACCGTGTTTGGCCAGAAAATGACCCACGCCCTGCGCAGCGCCATGTGCGCCAAGCTGGACAAGCTCCCGGCGGAAGCCTTTGTAAACCAGGAATCCGGCGCGGCGGTTTCCCGCTTTGTGGGTGATGTGGACACGGTGGAAGAGTTGTTCACCTCCGGCATCATCAGCATGTTTGCGGATGCCTGCCGCCTGTGCGGCATTCTGGCCGTGATTTTTGCAGAGAACCGCGGGCTGGCGTTGATCCTGCTGGTGGTTTTGCCGCTGCTGTATCTCTTTACCCGCGTGGTGCAAAAGCGGATGCTGAAAGCGCAGCTGCAAAACCGTGCCGCTGTGGCGCGGGCTTCCGCCCATGTGCCGGAAACGCTGCGCTGCATCCGCACCATCCACACCCTTCGGCGGGAAAGCTATATGGCAAAAGCCTATGATGAAGCGCTGGACGACAGCTTTGCCGCGGTGGAGAAAACCAATTTTTACGATGCCTGCTATTCGCCTGTGATTTTGATTATGAACGCGGCGGTGGTGGCGCTGGTCATGCTGCTTTCCGCAGCGGGCAGCCCGGAAGTGAGGGCGTTCTTTGGCATGTCGGTCGGCACGGCTGTGGCGGTTATTGCCTATATCTCCCAGGTGTTCACCCCGCTGGAAAGCATCGGCATGGAGATCGAGACGATTCAATCCGCTGTGGCCGGTGTGCGGCGCATCAACGGCTTTTTGGCGCAGGCAGAGCGCATTCCCACCGCTGAAACCGCCCCGCAGGCCGTGCCGGGTGCCCCCAGCGTGGAGCTGCAGAACGTGCATTTTGGTTATGAGAGCGATGAGGAAGTGCTGCACGGCCTGAGCTTTGCCGTGCAGAAAGGCGAGCAGGTCACCCTGACCGGCCGCACCGGCGCGGGAAAGAGCACCATCTTTAAGCTGCTGCTGGGCTTGTACCGCCCGCAGCAGGGCCAGGTGATGCTGAACGGTGTGGAAGCCGCCACACTGCCGGATACTGCCCGCCGCCAGCTGGTTGGCTATGTGGAGCAGAGCTTCCGCCGTGTGCCGGGCACCGTGCGGGACCAGATCACCCTGTTTGATGCCGCCATCACCCCGCAGCAGGCGGAGGATGCCGCCCGCACCGTAGGCCTGCATGATGCCATTGCGGCGCTGCCCGAAGGGTACGATACCCCATGTACGCCGGGCATTTTCTCGCAGGGGCAGTGGCAGCTGCTTTCCATCGCGCGCGCCATTGCAGCCGGGCCGCAAATCTTGCTGCTGGATGAAATTACCGCAAACCTGGACGCCGGAACAGAACAGACTGTTCTGGATGCTTTGCAGCGCGCCGGTCAGAACCGCACCGTGGTTTCCATCAGCCACCGGCTGTACAACCGCACCGGCGGGCGAAGCATTGAGATCTGACACTGACCACTTTAAGCACCGAAAAAAGAGCAATTTTTGACCCTTTACAGCGGGCGGCGGCTGCACTAAAATAACCCCTGTTTTGGGGGTGTGGCTTGGAAATTGAGAATTCAGGTTCCCGGCACCTCCTGGGGAGGAAAGTACCATGGCAAAAGACTTAAGGCAAGCCGTTCCCGGTGCTGCTGCAGTTCACCATGCAAGGGCAGTGAGAAATCTGCTGGACAGCTCCGGTGTTCGATACATCTATCTTCCACCGTATAGTCCCGATCTGAATCCTATTGAAAAGCTCTGGTCGACGGTGAAGTCTTTCCTTCGTAAATTCAAGGCACGGACCCTGGATGCTCTTCCGAACGCGATACAATGTGCTTTTCAGACAGTTTCGCCTTCTGACTGCTCAGGCTGGTTCCATTCCTGCGGCTATTCGCCTTATTTTTGAAAATTGCGATAGAAGCAGTGCAGGCACAGGTTTGGACGCGCCTGTTCTGCTTTTGATTTTAGAAATCAATAGGAACCCGCGGAGAACACATACCCGCCGCAGCGGCGGCATTGGCTCAACACGGCACGGCAGGCTTCGTCCGCCTGACGCAGATACTCTTTTTTGCGGGCGGTTTCGGCGTGCTGCTGCTCCTGCATGGCCCGCCAGCGGGGGCAGGTTTTGTGGCAGCCTTCAAACGCACAGGTACAAGTGGAACGGCAGGGAAGCATGGGACATCATCCATCCTTTCAATCCAGAGCTTGCCCAAAATGGTTTGATCTGGTCGGCAAAGAAGTATTTGACGATAATTCCAGTATATCGGGGCCAAACGGGCGCTGCCACCATGGCGGCGTTATATTTGTGTAAATTTTGCGTGAGGTTGACGGCGGTGAAGCTGCGTACTGGGTGGGGTGTTTGTCGGGATGTTGGCGGCGCGGGGCAGCATCCATATCGACCATGCTATTCTGGGCAGCGGCGGCCTGGAGCAGAACAGCCCGCTACCAGCAGCACTTTGCCCGGCCCATCCTGCACGAACAGGATTTGCAGCATGAAGAACTGCTGGCCGGCTACCCGGAGCGCTGGGGCAACCTGGTGCGGGACATCTGCCTGAGCGAGTGAGGGCCGGAAAATAAAACGATAAACTATAAAAAGAGAAGAGCTTGGCGGCTGGTATGGGCCGAGAAGCTCTTCTTTATTATATCATGATTCATATATGTGCTGGCGCTGGAATTATTCCTGCACCGGTGCGGGGTCCACGTTCAGGATGTCATTAAAATAGTTGTTGGCAATCATAAAAACACCCATTGTGGTAATTACCACAAGCTGCTCTTCAGTAAAGGTTTGCTGCATCAGGCGCATCAGGTCCTCCGGCACATGCTTGGGGTCACGGGCAATGGCGCTGCCAGTATACCACCTGCCGGGCGGTACGTCAACGCCAAACGGGCAAAAACAGGATTGCAGAGAGAAAAAATTCGTGCTACACTGGCAGAAAGTGAAACTGCGAAAGGGATGCAGAACAATGGAAAAGGAACAGGCATTGCAAGCCCTGTTGGATCAAGTGGTCCGGCAGGGGGATTTTATCGGTGTCAGCGCGCTCTACCTACGGGATGGCAAACAGCTGGCTTATGCACAGGCGGGCATGGCGGACCGGGAACGGGGCATCCCCTTTGCGCGGGATACCATCTGCCGGGTGTTTTCGATGAGCAAGCCCATCACGGCCTTTGCGGTGATGAAGCTATGGGAGGACGGCAAACTGGACCTGGACGCCCCGGTGGCAGCTTATCTGCCGGAGTTCGGGGATGCCGAGCATACGAACCTGACAATCAGGCAGCTGCTCTGCATGACCTCCGGGTATGGCTACAATGATAACGATTCGGTACAGTCGGCGGGGTTGGGCAGGCTGTATGATGAAATTTCGGAATCCTTTACCAAAGGCGGGCAGCGTACCACGCGTCAGGTGATTGCCGAAATGGCGAAGCTGCCGCTGCTGTACCGCCCCGGCAAGGGCTGGCGGTATGGCGTCAGCGCGGATATCCTGGCCGCAGCGGTGGAAGCCGCCAGCGGGATGAACTACCGCGATTTTTTGAAGCAGAACCTGCTAGACCCGCTGGAGATGGTGGATACGGATTTTTATGTGCCGGAAGCCAAGCGTGGCCGGCTTGCCCAAGCGTATGATTTCAATTCCGGCGCAGCGGTGCCCGATGTGGTGAACCACCTTGGCATCCAGATGAACATGAAAAGCCTGCCGGAGTTCCTTTCCGGAGGGGCAGGCATGGTTTCGACCATTGACGATTATGCCCACTTTGCCACCATGCTGATGAACGGCGGCGAATGGAACGGCTGCCGCCTGCTGAAACCGGAAACGGTGCAGGCGATGGCGGAGCCGCTGCTGAACGCAGAGCAACGCAAGATTTTTGTGGGGCAGGATACCATGCGCCTTGGTATGAGCTATGGCCATTTGATGAGTGTCTGCGTTGCCCCGGAGGAAAGCCCGGTGCCGCTGCACCTGGGGGAATACGGCTGGGATGGCAAGCTGGGAACCCTGTTCACCAACGACCCTGCAACCCGCAGCAGCCTGCTGATGATGCTGCAGCGCAACGGCCCCTGGGACAGACTGGTCAACCTGCGCGTTGGCGTAAAGAAAATTTTGTGGGAATGAGGGGGATGATGGCATGGAGCCATACCGCCCGAACTGTGATAAAATACCGGAACTGAACGGCCTGCGGGTGCTGCTGGTGTTTATCGTCAGCTGGTACCACTTTTGGCAGCAATCCTGGCTGACGCCGAGCATTGGCAGTTACTCTCTGGATTATCTGCTGCGCGCCGGGTATATGCCAGTGGACGGAACGATTTTGCTTTCTGGCTTTTTGCTGTTCCTGCCCTATGCCCGTGCCATGCTGCTGGGAGAGGCGGTACCGAACACAAAACAGTTTTACCAGCGCCGCATCATGCGCATTGTGCCCAGCTATTATTTTGTCACGCTGGCGCTGCTGTTTGCCGTGGCGCTGCCCTGGCACCTGTACCATAACAGCTCCGATATGGTGCGGGATGTTGTGATGCACCTGACCTTTACCCAGACGTTTAACCCGGCAACCTATATTGCAACCCCCATCGGGGTGGCTTCCTGGACCATTGCAATCGAGATGCAGGCGTATTTGATCTTCCCGCTGCTGGCGCGGTGGGCGATGAAAAATCCCCTTGGCACCCTGATGACAATGGCAGCGGGGACGTTCGCCTTCCGCGGGTGGTGCGTCTGGCGGCTGGATGAATACAATATGGTGGTCAACCAGCTGGCAAACTTTTTGGACATATACGCGCTGGGCATGGGGGCGGCACTGCTGTATGTCTGGCTGGTGCAGTGCTACCCGGCAGCGGAAAAACGCAAAGCGATGGCATGGCAGGGGATCGCAACGCTGCTGTGCGTGCTTTCCACCTGGGGGATGCTGCGCATTTTCCGGGTGCAGGCAGGGGAGAGCGGCCAGGCGGCTTTGCAGGCCGGGCAGATGATGCGCCGCCCGCTGCTGGGGCTGGCCGTTGCGGGAATCCTGCTCACCCTGCCGTTTGCGGCGCGCCCGCTGCGCTTTTTGATGGGCAACCGGGTGATGGGCTGGCTGGCAACGGTTTCGATGAACTACTACCTGCTGCACCAGAACCTGGCCGTTCACCTGAAACGGCTGGGCGTTCCACCGTCCGTCAGCGCGGAACCGAACCGGGCAGGGGAGCGGCCATGGCAGCTGCAATATACCCTGCTGTGCTTTGGGCTGTCCCTGCTGGGGGCAGCGCTCATTACGCTGTTGATTGAAAAGCCGTGCGCGAAGGTGTTGAAAAAGATGTTTGCGCGTGGAAAAGCGGAAAACAAGGCGTAACGTGCTGTGGGAAAGCGCGGACATTGATGACCTGATAAGCAAAAAAGGCACCGCCGGACTTTTTATCCGGTGGTGCCTTTTTGACTATAAAGATAGAAAAGAAAACAAAGGCAATACCGCACAATTCCCGCCTGACGGCTTAAGCACCGCTCCGGCGGCTGCGGCACGGCAACTGCGTTGCCAAAATGCTCGATAATACATAAAGTATTATCTGCGCTTTTGGCTTAGCAGCTGCCGCACCTCGCTCGCCGTATTGGCACTTAGAATTATGCGGTGTTGCCCAAAGTTTATGGTGCGGCTGCAGTAGTTTGTTGCACTGGGTGACGAAATGTGATGTGCTTTTTAAGCTGCATCTGCAGCAGGCACTGCACACAACGGCAGGCGGTTGGCCCCACTTCCGAGAGGAGGTGAGAACCATGCGTTTTACATTTACTTTCCATGTTGGCCGAAAGACGATCACGCTGGGTTTAGTGGTAAAAAGCAAGAACCGCCACCCTGGCCGGTGACGGTTCTTCAATGAACTCGAGAACCTAAAAGGGTCAACCGCTATAACATGCCCGGCGGGGCTGTCAATAAGTATGGCTACAGCACATTCTGCTTGCGGAAAGCGCTGGGGGTCATGCCTTTTTCTTTTAGGAACACGCGGTTAAAGCTGCGGATGGTGCCAAAGCCGCACTGTTCGGCCACCTGGGTGATGGGCAGGCTGCTGCCCTGCAACAGCGCGGCGGCGTGGCTGATGCGGTACTGGTTGATAAAACCCTGAAAGCCGGTGTGCAGGCTGTGGTTGAAGTAGGCCGAAAGATAGGTGTAATTATATCCAAGATCGCGTGCCATCTGTTCCAGCGTCAGGGTGTGGGTGTAATTCTTTTGCACATAGTCGATAATTTTGGAGGAAAGGTGGGCATCCACATCCGGCACGGGGCGCGGCTGCAAAAAGCACTGTTCCAACGCTGCACCGCAAATCAGGTAAAGCCCGGCCAGCTGCTTGCAGCGGTTGCCGCCCGGCCAGAGCAGCTCCATCAGGGGCGCAGCTTCCATGCGGAACACAGGGGTGATAAACTCCCGCTGGCCCAGCTGAGAAATAAATTCTGGCACCCAGTCGGTAGAAAACACCCATAACACGCTCTGAGATTCGCCAATGGTGCGGTAGCTGTGGATTTGGTCCGGCAGCACCAGCAGGGCTTCGCCGGGGTGAACTTCGTACTGCTCGGTTTCCAGCGTACAGGCCAGTGTGCCGGACTGCACACACAGGAATTCAAAGCTGTGGTGCAGATGCGCCGGAAAATTAAAGTTATGGTCGCGCTGGCAGTACAAATAATTGTGCTGGTCAGAACGCTCAGACTCATAGAACAGCATACGGGGGGAACCTCACTTTCTTGTTACACAAAGTTTGGCCGGGTGAAAACACCAAAACACCCAAACTTCTGTCTATTATTTTATACGCTCTTTCTTGCACTTGCAAGGGGAAATTCGGTAAAATAAAGAAAAAGCGGAGGGAACCGCAAGAAAAAACACAACGCAAAGGAGAATGGCTCATGTACTACATTGGTATCGATCTGGGTACCTCGGCAGTCAAGCTGCTGCTGATGCAGGGCGACGGGCAGATCGCCAACATTGTAAGCCGCGAATATCCCATTGCATTCCCGCATCCGGGCTGGAGCGAGCAGAACCCCGCGGACTGGTGGGACGCTGTCTGTGCAGGCATTCCGGAGCTGCTGAACGGCTTTGATGCTTCGCAGGTGGCCGGTATTGGTGCCGGCGGCCAGATGCACGGCCTGGTGGTGCTGGATGCACAGGACAAAGTGATCCGCCCCTGCATTTTGTGGAATGACGGCCGCACCCAGAAGCAGGTAGAATACCTGAACAACGTCATTGGCAAAGAAAACCTGAGCAAGTACACCGCAAACATTGCATTTGCCGGCTTTACCGCCCCCAAACTGCTGTGGATGCGCGATACCGAGCCGGAGAACTTTACAAAGATCAGCAAGATCATGCTGCCGAAGGACTACATCAACTACAAGCTGACCGGCGTACACTGCACCGATTACTCCGATGCTTCCGGCATGCTGCTGCTGGATGTGCAGCACAAGTGCTGGAGCAAAGAAATGCTGGATATCTGCGGCGTTAGCGAAGCCAAGATGCCCAAGCTGTTTGAAAGCTGGGAGCCGGTTGGCACCCTGACCGCCGAAGCTGCTGCCAAGCTGGGTTTGCCGGAAGGCGTTAAGGTCTGCGCCGGCGCCGGCGACAATGCTGCCGCTGCTGTTGGCTGCGGCGCTGTGGGCAACGGCAAGTGCAACATCTCGCTGGGAACCTCCGGTACCGTGTTCATCACCAGCAGCACCTTTGGTGTGGACAAGCAGAACGCCCTGCACAGCTTTGACCATGCAGACGGCGGCTACCACCTGATGGGCTGCATCCTGTCCGCTGCAAGCTGCAACAAGTGGTGGATGGAAGATATCCTGAACACCCAGGACTTCGGCAAGGAGCAGGAGCCCATCACCGCTGAAAAGCTGGGTGCAAACGATGTGTACTATCTGCCTTACCTGATGGGTGAGCGCAGCCCCCATAACGATCCCGCAGCCCGCGGTTCTTTCATCGGGCTGCGTATGGATTCCACCCGCGCCGATATGACCCAGGCTGTGCTGGAAGGCGTTGCCTTTGCCATCAAGGATTGTGTCGAGATCGCTCGTGCACAGGGCGTTGAGATCGCATCCAGCACGCTGTGCGGCGGCGGTGCCAAGAGCCCGCTGTGGCGCGAGATCATGGCAAATATTCTGGGCATTCCCCTGGCGCTGCCCCAGACTGAGCAGGGCCCCGGTTACGGCGGCGCCATGCTGGCAGCCGTTGCCTGCGGCGAATACGCCACGGTGCAGGAATGCGCGGATAAGCTGATCAAGATCAAGAGCGTGACCGAGCCGGATCCGGCTCTGGTTAAGAAATATGCAGCCCGCTATGAGCTGTGGCACAAGCTGTACCCGACCCTGAAGCCGCTGTATGCAGAGATGGAGGCATTGCAATGAAGATCTATTCTGTAAATGATCCCGAATTCAAGCCTTATGGCCGTGTGGTGACCGGTCTGGAAGCTGCCAAGGCAGAGATCCTGCAGGCGCTGGCAACCACCCCGCTGCCGGAAGCTACCGACTATGTGGCCGAGGAGCCTGTTCTGCAGGGGCTGCCCGCAATGGTGGAAGTTTCCGAGCATCTGTTTGGCGGCATGCCGGTCCAGCTGGGCTGGTGCAACGGCCACAACACCAAACTGAACTGCCTGGAATACCACCGCGACAGTGAGTTCAACCTGGGCACCGAGGATTTCATCCTGCTGCTGGCCAAGATGGACGACATCACCGATGGCAAGCTGGACACCGCAAAGGTCAAGGCTTTCCGCGCACCGGCAGGCACCCTGGTGGAAGTTTACGCCACCACCCTGCATTACGCACCCTGCCATGTGGACCCGGCCAAGGGCTTCCGCGTGCTGGTTGCACTGCCGCAGGGCACCAACACCGCCAAGCCGGAAATCAAGGCTGACGGCGGTGACGACGCCCAGCTGTGGGCCTGCAACAAGTGGCTGCTGGCCCATGTTGAGAGCAGCGAAGCTGCCGCAGGCGCTTATGTCGGCCTGGAAGGCGTGAACATCGACATCGCAGACGATCTGTAAAAATAGTTAGAAGTTGGAAGGGAGAAGTTAGGAGTTACAATGTGCGTGCAGGCGCACACCATCAACTCCTACTTCCTAACTTGATATTGAGCAGAGCAAAATTAAAAAATAAACGGAGGGCAAACTTATGAAGTCTACCAACATCCCTGAAGTCAAGCTGGGCATTGTTGCCGTCAGCCGTGACTGCTTCCCCATTCAGCTGAGCGAAAAGCGCCGCGCCGCTATCGTGGCAGCCTGCCAGGCTAAGGGTCTGGACCTGTACGAGGCAAAGACCACTGTTGAGAACGAGAAGGACATGGAAAAGGCTGTTGCCGAGGTTACCGAGGCAGGCTGCAATGCTCTGACCGTTTTCCTGGGCAACTTTGGCCCCGAAACTCCGGAAACCCTGATCGCAAAGTTCTTCAACGGCCCCTGCATGTTTGTTGCAGCTGCTGAAGGCGACGGTGACATGATCAACGGCCGCGGCGATGCTTACTGCGGCATGCTGAACTGCTCCTACAACCTGGGTATGCGCCACCTGAAGGGCTACATCCCCGAATACCCCATCGGCACTGCTGATGAGATCGCTGACAAGATGATCGAGTTCGTTCCCATCGCCCGCACCCTGCTGGGTGTGCGTGATCTGAAGATCATCACCTTCGGCCCCCGCCCGCAGGACTTCTTTGCCTGCAACGCACCCATCAAGGGCCTGTACGAGCTGGGCGTTGAAGTGGAAGAGAACAGCGAGCTGGACCTGCTGGTTTCCTACAAAGAGCATGCAAATGACCCGCGCATCGAGGATGTCTGCAAGGATATGGCTGCCGAGATGGGCGAAGGCCACTACTATCCCGACCTGCTGGCCCGCATGGCTCAGTTTGAGCTGACCCTGCTGGACTGGGCAGATGCACACAAGGGCAACAAGAAGTACGTTGCTTTTGCTGACAAGTGCTGGCCTGCATTCCCCTCTCAGTTCGGCTTTGAGCCCTGCTATGTCAACTCCCGCCTGGTAAGCCGCGGCATCCCCGTTTCCTGCGAAGTTGATGTCTACGGCGCTCTGTCCGAGTACATCGGCATGTGCGCTTCCGGCGATACCGTTACCCTGCTGGACATCAACAACAGCGTGCCCCAGTACATTTACGATGAGGACATCGCAGGCAAGTTTGATTACAGCCTGACCGATACCTTCATGGGCTTCCACTGCGGCAACACCCCGGCCTGCAAGATGTGCAATGACCGTGCCGTTAAGTATCAGCTCATCCAGCACCGTCTGCTGGAGCCGGCCGGCAGCGATCCCGACTTCACCCGCGGCACCCTGGAAGGTGACATTGCACCTTCTGACATCACCTTCTACCGTCTGCAGTGCGACAGCGAGGGCAACCTGCGCTCCTACATTGCAGAGGGCGAGATCCTGCCTGTTGCTACCCGCTCCTTCGGCGGCATTGCAATCTTCGGCATCCATGAGATGGGCCGTTTCTACCGCCATGTTCTGGTCCAGAAGCGTTACCCGCACCACGGCGCCGTTGCATTCGGTCATTACGGCAAGATCCTGTTTGAGGTCCTCAAGTTCCTGGGCATTCAGGACATCGCTTACAACCAGCCCAAGAGCCTGCCGTACCCGACCGAGAATCCGTTTGCTTGATCTGGCATAAAAAGCTGAACCACAATCCAGCAACAAGAACGGAATCCACTATTTTGTTTCGGTAACAGTCACTATACTGTTAAGCGTAGGGAAAAACCGTAAAAAAACAAAAATCTAGGGAGGAACATTATGCTGAATCCGTCCGAACTGAAAAAGATCGATGCCTATTGGCGTGCCAGCAACTACCTGGCAGCAGGCCAGCTGTACCTGCTCGATAACCCCATGCTGCGCCGTCCGCTGACCCGTGACGACGTGAAGAAGAAGATTGTTGGCCACTGGGGCACTGTGCCTGGCCAGAACTTCGTTTATGTTCACCTGAACCGTGTCATCAAGAAGTACGACCAGGATATGATCCTGATCTCCGGCCCGGGCCACGGAGGAAACTTCTTTGTTGCCAACGCTTACCTGGATGGCACCTACTCTGAAGTTTACCCCAACATCAGCCGTGATGAAGAGGGCATGAAGAAGCTGTTCAAGCAGTTCTCCTTCCCCGGCGGCATCTCCAGCCACGTTGCACCCGAAACTCCGGGCTCCATCAACGAAGGCGGCGAGCTGGGCTACTCCATCGCACACGCATTTGGCGCTGTGTTCGATAACCCGGATCTGATCTGCGCAGTTACCGTTGGCGACGGCGAAGCTGAGACCGGCCCCCTGGCCACCAGCTGGCAGTCCAACAAGTTCCTGAACCCCGTGGGTGACGGCGCTGTTCTGCCCATCCTGCACCTGAATGGCTACAAGATCTCCAACCCCACCATCTTTGGCCGTATGACCCATGAAGAGATGGAGAGCTTCTTCCGTGGCTGCTCCTGGAAGCCGTACTTCGTTGAAGGCGACGACCCGATGACCATGCACGAGAAGATGGCTGAGACCCTGGATACCGTCATCGAAGAGATCCACGACATCCAGAAGCGCGCCCGTGCTGGCGAGGATATGGGCCATATCCAGTGGCCTATGATCGTTCTGCGCACCCCGAAGGGCTGGACTGGCCCGAAGGTAGTGGACGGCAAGCCCATCGAGGGCACCTTCCGTGCACACCAGGTGCCCATCGACATCACTGTCGGCACCCCGAACCAGGAAGAGCACCTGAAGCAGATCGAAGAATGGCTGCACAGCTACCATGCTGAGGAACTGTTCGATGAGAACGGCACCCTGATCCCCGAACTGCAGGAACTGGCTCCCACCGGCGACCGCCGTCTGGCTGCCAACCCGCACGCAAACGGCGGCAAGCTGCTGCGTGACCTGCGTACCCCCGATTTCAAGCAGTATGCAGTGGATATCCCGTTCCCCGGCTCTGTCGAGAAGCAGGATATGATCGAGCTGGGCGGCTACATCCGCGACGTGCTCAAGCTGAATGCTGATGCTAAAAACTTCCGCATCTTTGGACCTGACGAGACCATGTCCAACCGTCTGTACAAGTGCTTCGAAGCTACCCAGCGTGATTGGAACTCCACCATCATCCCGGGCGATGAATTCTTGGCACACGACGGCCGCATCATGGACTCCATGCTGTCCGAGCATATGTGCGAAGGCTGGCTGGAAGGCTACCTGCTGACCGGTCGTCACGGCTTCTTTGCTTCCTACGAGAGCTTCATCCGCGTGGTGGACTCCATGGTTGCACAGCATGCTAAGTGGCTGAAGGTTTGCAGCCAGCTGCCCTGGCGCCAGAGCATTGCTTCCCTGAACCTGATCCTGACCTCCAACGTATGGCAGCAGGATCACAATGGCTTCACCCATCAGGATCCCGGCTTCCTGGATCACATCGCCAACAAGAAGGCAGACGTTGTCCGCCTGTACCTGCCGCCGGATACCAACTGCCTGCTGAGCTGCTTCGACCATTGTGTCCGCAGCCGTGACTATGTCAACGTACTGGTCACCTCCAAGCATCCGCGTCCCCAGTGGCTGACCATGGAGCAGGCTGTTAAGCACTGCACCCAGGGCGTTGGCATCTGGGATTGGGCTTCCAGCGATGCAGGCGAAGAGCCGGATGTCGTCATGGCTTGCTGCGGCGATACCCCGACCCTGGAAACTCTGGCTGCTGTCACCATCCTGCGCGACGCAATGCCCGAACTGAAGATCCGCGTTGTCAACGTTGTTGACCTGATGAAGCTTGAGCCCAACACCAAGCATCCTCATGGCCTGTCTGACGCTGATTACGATGCTCTGTTCACCAAGGATAAGCCGATCATCTTCGCATTCCATGGTTACCCGACCCTGATCCATGAGCTGACCTACGAGCGTACCAACCGCAACCTGTCTGTCCATGGCTACCAGGAGGAAGGCACCATCACCACGCCGTTCGATATGCGCGTGCAGAACGAGATCGACCGCTTCCACCTGGTTAAGGATGCCCTGCAGCACCTGCCGCAGCTGGGCAACAAGGGCGCTTATCTGATCCAGCAGATGAACGACAAGCTGGTTGCTCATAAGAACTACATCCACGAAGTTGGCCAGGATCTGCCTGAGATCATCGACTGGAAGTGGCATCTGCCTGAGAACAAGTAATTTGTTCTGAACCCTTTGTTTACTAACCCCAAACCCTGAAAATATGCCACCCACCGCAGCCCCCGCAAGGGGACTGCGGTGGGTGTTTTTTTGTGCGCTGATATTTTTTCCTCTTGTGCGGGCTGCTGTGCATGCTGGCCCGGCAAAATGAAAACACCCCCGCTCAGGTGCGGCACTGCTTTGCAGTAGGCCATGCGCCGGGGCGGGGGTGTTATTCGTTACAACAAATCAAGCCTTAAGCGGCTTGTGCACAGAACTTGCAGCAGAAATTACAGCTGCGGGCCGGCAGAGACCAGAGCCTTGCCGTGCTCGTTGCCTTCGTACTTGGCGAAGTTCTTGATGAAGCGGCCTGCCAGGTCCTCAGCCTTCTTGTTCCACTCAGCAGCATCTGCATAGGTGTCACGAGGATCGAGGATAGCGGGATCAACGCCGGGCAGAGAAGTGGGAACTTCGAAATCGAAGTACGGGATCTTCTTGGTCGGGGCTTCGTTGATAGCGCCGCTCAGGATAGCGTCGATGATGCCGCGGGTATCCTTGATGGAGATACGCTTGCCAGTGCCGTTCCAGCCAGTGTTGACCAGGTAAGCCTTAGCGCCGCTCTTTTCCATCTTCTTGACCAGCTCTTCAGCATACTTGGTGGGATGCAGTTCCAGGAATGCCTGGCCGAAGCAAGCAGAGAAGGTCGGGGTGGGCTCGGTGATGCCGCGCTCGGTGCCGGCCAGCTTTGCGGTAAAGCCAGACAGGAAGTAGTACTGGGTCTGAGCCGGGGTCAGGATGGAGACCGGGGGCAGAACGCCGAATGCGTCAGCAGACAGGAAGATAACATTCTTGGCTGCCGGAGCAGAAGAAATCGGGCGAACGATGTTCTGAATGTGGTTGATGGGGTAGGAAACACGAGTGTTCTCGGTCACGCTCTTATCAGCGAAATCAATCTTGCCTTCGGCGTCGAGGGAGACGTTCTCCAGCAGAGCGTTGCGCTTGATGGCGTTGTAGA
>ULUE01056120.1_pt1 | contig 14162 bp, 12 predicted proteins | sample 1958211 | NCBI WGS metagenome assembly ULUE01 (sample SAMEA4835752, study PRJEB28245) | human gut metagenome | biome: gut microbiome; material: fecal sample | place: Denmark | collected 2008 | reverse complement strand
AAAAGGCGTGCGGTAGATTTGGCGCTTTTTGACAAACGGTAAGAACACCGGCTTGTACCGCATCAGCGCTCCGACCGTGCTTTTGGCAACGGGTAGCTACGCCAACAACGGTACGCTCGTGAGCAAGTTCCATCCGGAATTCTTCGGCATGGTGACTTCGGCTCAGCCCGGTTCTCACGGCGACGGCATTTACCTGGGGCAGGACGTGGGCGCAAAGGTGACGCATCTTGAACGCGTTCAGGTGCATCCGAACATTGCATCCGGCACGAGTCTGATGATCACGCTCGCGATGCGCACCAACGGCGGCATCCTTGTGAACAACAAGGGCCAGCGTTTCTTCAACGATAATGCTCCGCGCAACGAACTGGGCGCCGCGATGCTCAAGCAACCCGCTCAGAAGGTTTGGCTGATCTACGATGACGCCGTCGTTGCCAAGCGTCCGAAGGTGCATCAGGGCTACGTGCGCCTCGGTGTTGTGACCGAAGCCGATACGCCGGAAGCGTTTGCCAAGAAGCTGGGGTTGCCGGCAGAGGAATTTGCGAAGACCATGAAGCGTTACGCCGGTTTCGTTAAAGCTAAGAACGACGCCGATTTCGGTCGCAAGGAATTGCCCGAACCGTTGAATCAAGGCAAGATCTATGCCATTGACGTGGTGCCCGCTATCGGCGGCACGTTGGGCGGCTTGCGTACTGACGCCCGCACGCATGTGCTCGACACCAACGGCAAGAAGATCCCGGGTTTGCTTGCTGCCGGTGAAGTCGTCGGCGAATGGCACGGTGACGACCGCTATGGCGGCAATGCCGTGGCCGGCAACATCGTCTTCGGTCGCATCGCGGCTCAGGAGGCGGCTGCAGCCGTCGGAAAATAATGCTGACTGACAGGCCGCTTGCCGTATGACAAGTCAAGCGGTGACTTCAAAAAACCGGGAGCAGGTCCACTCGGGCAGGCTTCCGGTTTTTTGCTCCGATGAGCAAATGTGTAAAGCTCACTGAGCTAACGCAAATCGGTCTTCTTTTGCGACATTTCTCCATTTCTTTCCACGAGGAAGTTAGGTATAACCTCCTAGTCAAAACGACCTAGTTGATCGATGATCAACGCAAAATTAGGAGAGAAGGAATGGCTCTAACTCGTCGCAATCTGATTTCCGCAACGATTCTGGGCGCTGCCGCAGTAGCAGCTCCGATGGCTCAGGCCAAGCAAAAGACACCTCTGAAGCCGATGAAAGTCAGTCCGAAGCGCCGCGTGCTCATCCAATCAAGCTCCCGCTACCACAATTCCGGTTATCTGGACTTTGCGGGTGATCAGTACGAAAAACTGTTCGGCAAAGAAAAGTACGAAATTCTCTTCATTCCGTACGCTAAAGTGGCGGGCACGTACGATGCCTATGAAAAGCAGGTTCAGGATGCCTTCAAGCCTTACGGTCACAAGATTGTGAGCATCCATCGCTTCAAGGATCCTCAGAAGGCTGTTCGCGAAGCTAAGGCAATCGCCGTTGGCGGCGGTAACACTTGGGCGTTGGTGACGCGCATGTACGAAGCGGGCATCATCGATCTGATTCGCGAACGTGTCAACGCTGGTGTTCCATACTGCGGCTGGTCCGCAGGCGGCAACGTCGCTTGCCCGACGCTGCGCACCACTAACGACATGCCGATCGCAGAGCCCCCGTCCTTCAACACTTTCGGCTTTATTCCGTTCCAAACCAATCCGCACTTCATTTCGGGCGGCACGCAGGGTCTTAACAATGAAACCCGCGAAGATCGTCTTGAAGAGTTTCTCTGGTACAACAAAGATGAAGAGGTGATCGGTCTGCCGGAAGGTACGGCTCTTTTTGTGACCGGTGAATACGACTGCGAAGTGATTGGCCCGAAGGACAGCGAAGCTCTCTACTGGTTCCGCCAGTCCGAAAAGGGTATGAAGCTTGAACGCATCCCGCTGGGCACGAAGTTCGATCTGCGTAAGATCGTTCCGGGTGGCAAGCTCTGATTAACGAGAAAGTGAAATGACCGTCGTTTTTCGGACGGACGGTCAGAAAAAGGGCGACAGACTTTTTCCGAAGTTTGCCGCCCGATTCGTTTATGACTTTAGAAGTGATAGGTCATGCCGGCGTAGTAGACCATCGGGTCGTCGCCGAAGGCAATCGCTTCACCCGGAGAGGAGGATCCGCCGCCGCCGATGCTGTATTGAGCATCGTCGTCGTTCTGGATGCCTGTCAGACCGGTGTAGAGCGTGAGCTTTTTGCTCATCGGATAGTCATAGCGAACACCCCAAGCCCAGGCGTCACCGTCTTCAGCCGAGTGGTTCTTCAGGTAACCAACGGTGGCGATGAACTTGCCGGGACCGATCGGAGCGCTTGCACCCAACTGCACCATGTCCAGATCGGGACTCTTGGCTGTGTTTGTGCCACCAAGGTCCGAGCCGACGGCTTCATCGGAACCTTCACGGTGAACGTACAGGATCGAAGGTTTGATCACCTCAAAGTCGTATGCCGCACCGAAGGCCCAGTAGCTGTCCCAGTCGGCGTAACCGGAGATCGCCGTGTTCTGGTGCAGGTAGCTTGCCATGACGGACAACGGACCGGACTGATAGCGGAAACCGATGTTGTAGACGTTGCCGCGCGTCGGCGAATTGGAGTTGGCACTCGTCTGTTCGCCCAAAGCGGCGTAAAGTTGAATCGTCAGGCCGCCGAAGGAAGGCGAGTCGTAACTGATCGAATTGCTAAAGCGCGTCGTTTCGTCGGCCGTGTAGCCGTTGATCGTGCCTTCAAACTGAGGGCAGGCGAAGTAGTTGGCGGCACTCGACATGGTGAGACCGGCCGGGTCGATCATGGCCATGGTCAGGAAGTGCGGCGTGTACTGACGGCCGAGAGAAAGTGAGCCGTAGTTGCCGCGGATGCCCACCAGAGCTTCACGGTCAAAGAGTCGGTTGTCGGCGGCCATGGAGCCGGTGTCGACGAAGATCGTGCTTTCGAGCTTGTAGAAGACTTCGGCGCCGTTGCCGAGCAGTTCGCTGCCCATGAAGCCGAAGTTAGAGCCCTCTCGAAGGCCGCTCGAAACACGAACGTTGGTTTTGTCCCCGTTGTAATAGACCTCCATGCCGGTGTCGACCGTACCATATACGGTAACCGGGCCTGCAAGAACGCAGCCGGAAGCACCCAACAGCAAGGAAGCAAACAGAGCGGTTTGATTCATGCGCATGGATTCTCTCCTTTTTGAAGAGTTGTTGGACATACAACCCCGCCGAGGAAGGCCGCCCTTTCGGGCGGACTTCCGGGGTTAAGGAAGTATGTGGAGAGAGGAAACGTTAGATGGCGATGCTCTTAACCTTCTTGTCGATGTCGCCGCCGGCGGCCAAGATGCCGGCCAGACGACCGAAGGTCAGGCAGCGTCCGTGGTTCATGCCCGGGCAAATGGTCGGGTAGTCACCGGAGCCGAAGTAGTCGCCTGCGGCGGCACCGGCCACCCACAAGCCTTCAATCGGACGATGCTGGGCATCGAGGACATGAAGTGACGGATCCGTATGCAGACCACCGCTCATGGCAAGCAGAGAGCTGGCAAGCTTGCCTGCATAGAAGGGCGGCTTCACGATCGGGGTGAGCAATTCGGTACGCTTACCGAAGTCTTCGTCACGGCCCTTCTTGACGAGTTCGTTGTAGCGTGCAACGGTGCGCTTCAGGTTGTCGGCCGGAACTCCCATCTTCTTGGCAAGTTCATCGAGCGTATTGGCGACAACAACCTTGCCGTCCTTGATGTGCTGAGCCTGCGTGGCTTTTTCGACATCCACGTTCCAGCCGGCGCCCCAGGGCTGCCACATCTGGCCGTAGAACAAGCCGCCGCCCATGTTGCCGTCGACCTGCTTCTTAACTTGGCCGAGCCATTCGGAGTCATAGACCGACCAGGCGATACCGTGATCCTGAAGTTCCTTACTGCAGGACTTGGACTGGGTGTTGACGTCTTCATTCATGAAGCGGTTGCCCTGGCCGTTGACATGCAGGAAGCCGTAGCTCGCGGCACCGGCTTCGAGGGGAACCGTTGCGGCGTGGTTGTCGTTCTTCTGCATGACACCGCCGATCTGCATGGCCATGATATGGCCGTCGCCCGTGTTGGACTTCGTGGGATAGTAGATCTGAGCATCCACGCGCAGCGAGTAGGGCGAATAGCACTTGCGCATTTCCATGTTCGACGCATAGCAGCCGGTGGCGATGATGACGCCCTTCTTGGCATTGATGCGAGTGTAGTTGCCGCGGCGGCCGACGATGAGGCCGGTGACGCGTCCGTTGTTCTTTTCGCGGATAAGCTGTACGGCAGGCGTGCGATACATGATGTTGACGCCTTTGGCCTTGAGTTCCTTTTCAAAGCACGGCATCAGGACGACGTTGCCGATGCCCGTCGAATTACCGTACGTGTAGTCAAGCGACACATCCTTGTTGTAGAAGAAGTGCGTAACCGGGAATTCGGTGTAGGTCGGGCCTTTGTAATAGCCTTCCCAGAGCGTCACCTTAACGTCGTTCTTTGCGGCAAGATCAACGGCCCAATCCATGCAGGCACCGCACTTCTTGGCAAACATCCAAAGCAGACGTTCGTCCATGCGGCCCTGGCCCCAAGCGATCAGACGACGAACAATTTCGGCTGCGTCGACATTGACCTTCATGGACTTCTGCACTTTGCTGCCGAAAGCGGTGATGTGACCGCCACGAGCCGACCAGCTGCGGGTCTTTTCGACGACGACAACCTTGGCACCTTCTTCGGCGGCAGACAAGGCGGCGGAGAAACCGGCCAAACCGGCACCGATTACGACAACGTCCGTGTCAACGGTTTTCTTGATCTGGTCAGCTGGAATCTTTTCCATCGGCTTTTCCCAGGACCAGTTCGAGCATTTCGGCTTGGCCCATTCGGCAGGGATGTCACCGGCGTGCGAAGCACCGGCAAGCGCCACTCCGGCGGTGGCGAGCGTACCCTTCAAAAAGCCGCGACGAGACAGAGCAACATGGTCGTTCGACATATTCATTCTCTCCTTTGTTTATGAGAACAACAGTTTGTTGACGCGCTGTTCGATTGTTTTAAGGAACGGACAGCTTGGTCTTATGGCATTCGGAACAGGCGGAAACGCTCGGCTTGTGTCCCTTGTGGCACTGCAGGCATTCGTAGGTGTCGAAATGACCGGCGTGCACATTGGGAACTTTATGGCCGTCCATGGTGATGGGCTTGCCTTTGGGAGTTTCGGTGTGGCAGTTGATGCAGGATTGTTCGGTGACGTTTGTTGCCGAAGGCTGGCCTTCAATATGGCAGGATGTGCAGGCAACGCCGCGTTTGGTGTGACCGTCCGCAACGGCTGCGCTGATCGAAGCCGAGAACACCAGCAAAGAGGAACAAACCACAGAAACCAGGACCTGACTGAACCGCATCGAAGTTATCTCCCAAATCGTGTTTCGCACTGTTTTTAAATGAATTCCGTGCTCAAAGTTCACGATAAAAGGAGCGCAAAACGGCTCTGTCAGCTGGCTGACACTTTTAGTGGAAAAGAAATTTGAGGCGCTCAAAAGTGTCATCTCGCTAACACTTTTGACGGATGCAAAACGGGCCGAAGAAGTATGTCCTCAGCCCGTCGAAATGCTTAACCGGAATAGGTAAAGCAGTATGTCGAATTACTTGGTCTGAGCCTTGGCCCAGGGATCGAACTTGGGAGTGTTGGGTCCGGACGGCGGCAGCACCGGGTATTCCACCTTGGGTTGATCGCCTGTCAGGGTTTTCAGGAACGCGGTGATGTCATCAATTTCCTGTTTGGTGTAGCGCTTGCCCAGCTGAAGATCGCCCATGATCGAGACGGATTCTTCAAGCGACCAGACGGCGCCGTCGTGGAAGTACGGGTAGGTGAGTTCGATGTTGCGCAGCATCGGAACCTTGAAGGTCATGCGGTCCTGATCGCGACCGGAAATGGCCTTGACGCCTTCGGCAGTGTTCGTGGTCTTATAGGGACGTACAACGCCCATCTTCTGGAAGGACTGACCGCCCAGCTGAGCGCCGTTGTGGCAGATCGTGCAGCCGGACTCCTTAAAGATCTTATAGCCGTTCAGTTCCTGCTGAGTGATGGCGTTCTTGTCGCCCTTGAGCCACTTGTCAAAACGAGCGTTGGGCGTGACGAGAGTACGTTCGAATTCGGCCATGGCTTCGGTGATGCGCTTGATGTTGACTTCAGCGTCGCCGAAAGCCTTCTTGAAGTAAGGAGCGTAGCCGGGGATCGAAGCGATGACCTTCACGGCCATTTCGTGGGTGGAGGCCATTTCAAGCGGATTGGCAATGGGGCCGGCTGCTTGTTCGGCAAGCGTCTTGGCGCGGCCGTCCCAGAATTGAGCGACCTGACCGAAGGAGTTCAATACGGTCGGCGAATTGATCGGCCCCTGTGCCCAGCGATCGCCGATGGAGGTCTGCAGATTGTCCACGCCGCCCGTCGCGAGGTTGTGGCAGCTGTTGCAGGAAATGAAGCCGGAACGGGACAGACGGGGCTCGAAAAAGAGCATTTTGCCGAGCTCGACCAAAGCGGGATTCTTGATTTCGACCGGTTCAATCGGATCGACGGGTTCGGCGGCCTGAACGGAGGCGCACAGCGACATCATGGCGGTTGCGATGGCGCAACTAAGAGCAAGTTTTTTCATCGGTCTCTCCTGTATTTGAGAAGGCTGCTTGCAGTAGAGAAGGTGTCGCAAACAGGTTGAAGGCATCGTAGGGGGACGCAGGGGAGAGAGTCCAATACTGATTTTCTACTTGACTGATAGGTCGAGGCTATGAAGTGAAAAAACGGCTTTGCAGTTGATCTCAATGTAATGGTTATGCGTCTGATTTAAAAGAAAAAGACGACGAATCTCCGATTTGCGCACAGACGAGGATTCGGACGAAAAAAGGTAGGAAATACGCGATTGGATATTTGTCGCGGTCGCGAAAAACGGGCCTGAAAAGCCGATTCAGACGATCATCTGTTGCCGTTTGCATCGAGTGCTGATTGAGTACCCGATGCGCGTAGATCGACACCGTTCAAAGCGCGGCGGTGACGGCGTTTGCGGATTTTGGCTGCCGGCGTGGCTCCGCGATGCGTCCAGTCTTGCAGTGCGGCAAAAAGCGAATGGGAAACACACAGGTGTTTGTCACATTTCTTCAGCAGACCTTCTCCAAGCCACTGGTTGAGAATGGAAGAGACTGTCGGGCGAGCCACTGAAACGATTTGGGAGATTTCGATGGTAGTGAGCGAATATTCCAGAGGATAGTAACCTTCTGAATCAGGTTTAGTTTGTAGGTTGTGAATCAGACTTGCAAAGAGCGTGACGATGCGATCCGGAGCCGAGAGCGTAAAGTTGGCGATCATGCCTTCCATGTCGGATTCGTGATCGTGAATGACGCCGATGGCATGCTTGCGCTGGATTGCGGGATTTTCAGCGAGAAATTGCAAAAAGAGGTCGCGGGTGACCAGGCGAACTTCGGTTTCTCGCAGGGCGGCGTCTGTTACGTTGACGATGTTGCCAGACAAACCGTCGACATCACCCATGAGTCTGCCGGGCAGAACTAACGTGAAAATATGGTTGTGCCCGTGTCTGTCCTGAAAGGAAAAGGAGCCGAGGCCGGAGAGTACCAAGGCGATTTCACCTCGGTCTCCGCCGTTGAAGATGCAACCGCCGGCAGGAAGCTTTGCCCAACGGCCGCAGGTATTGAACAGGCGCACAATGTCGGGATCCGTTGGCGCATGGATCCACGGTGAGCCTAGAAAAACCTGTCGCATAGGCCACCTCAATTTCTAGTTCTTTTACCGGATGCCAAGGAATCCGGCACGACGGCCGTTGGTTCCCCTGCAGATGAGAATCAACGGCGCTGAGGTTTGTATCAGACAGATATTAGGACAAAGAGAAGTAAGACGAAAGAGTTTCGGAGGTTCGCAAAGAAGCTTTAGAGTGCGGATTTACACCGATTTTTGGCTTAAAGATACAACTCTTCAAAAAATGACCCCATAAAGATCGTTTACTCGCGGTAAACTTACGCGACATTTTGTTTCTGCGATTCCGTCCACGGTTGACTTGTGACTCAACCGCGGACGGTTTTGTGCATGCACTGACAACACAGATTCACTCTTAACTCATGACGGGTACGTTCATCAAAACAGCCCTGGCAGGGGCGGTTTCGGCTCTTTTGGCCGCGGCTGCATCCGCACAGGTTTTCACCATTTCCGACATTCGCGTCGAGGGCATTCAGCGTACCGAGCCCGGTACGGTCTTTTCGCATCTGCCGTTTCGCGTAGGCGACGAATACAACCCCGAACGCGGTGCTGAAGCCATTCATCAGCTTTATTCTTCCGGCTTGTTCCGCGACATTGATCTTTCGGTTGACGGGACGGTGCTGGTGGTGAACGTGGTCGAACGTCCGGCTGTCGCAGCCATTGAAACGAACGGCATCAAGGCTTTCGACAAGGATGGTGTGGAAAAGAGTCTGCGTGACGTCGGTCTTGCTGAAGGCCGAATTTTCGACCACTCGATTTTGGAACGTGCCGATCAGGAATTGCGCCGTCAATACCTCTCGCAGGGCTACTACGGCGTTGATATCAAGACCTCGGCTACGCCGCTGGAACGCAACCGCGTCCGCATTACGATCAACGTTGACGAAGGCGCTGCCTCGTCCATCAAGCAGATCCGCTTCGTGGGCAACACGGTGTTTGATTCGGATGAATTGGCCGATCAGATGCAGCTTGCCGAACACAAGTGGTCCAGTTTCTACACTAAGCGCGACCTCTACTCGCGTGAAAAGCTCGCGGCTGACTTGGAAACGCTGCGCAGCTTCTACCAGAATCAGGGCTACCTCGACTTCAAAGTCGACAGCGTCCAGGTTTCCGTGGCTCCCAATAAGTCCGACATCTTCATCACGATCAACGTGACCGAAGGCAAGCAATACACCGTCAACAACATCACGTTGGGCGGTGACATGCTGGGTCTTGACGACGAGGTCAAACCTTTGGTCGTGTTTGAACCGGGCGAAATCTACAACGCCGAACGCATCAACGAGATGACGAAGACGATTGTGGATAAGTTCTCGGCTCTTGGCTACGCCTTTGCGACCGTGACGCCCAATCCCGTGCCTATCGAAGGCAAGGACGCAGTCAACATCGTGCTCACGGTTGACCCGGGTCGCCGCGCCTATGTTCGCCACGTCAACATCACCGGCAACACCCGTACTCGCGACGACGTGATCCGTCGTGAAGTGCGCCAGTACGAATCCGCCTGGTTTGACAGTGAAAAGGTGAAGGTCTCGCGCGATCGTATCGACCGCTTGGGTTACTTTGATTCGGTGACTGCCGAACCCAAGCCCGTGGAAGGCACGCGTGACCAGGTTGACCTCGAAATCAACGTGAAGGAACGTCCGACGGGTTCCATCTCGCTCGGTGCCGGTTACTCCACGTCCGACGGTGTGATCCTGTCGGCAGGCTTCGCGCAGGATAACGTGTTCGGTTCGGGCAAGTCCTTCAGTGTCGAAGTCAACACGTCCAAGAGTATGCGTACATACGCCGTGAGCTTGGGCGAACCGTATATCACGCCGGAAGGCATCAGCCGCCACATTGACTTGTACGACCGCCGCGTAGACCTGGATGAGCTCGACGTTTCTAACGTGGCTTACGAAACGATCGGTGCCGGTTTGAGTTTCGGTATTCCCGTGACGGAATTGGATCGAGTTTTCCTGAGTGCTCGACTGGAACAAACGCAAGTTGATCTTCGCGGCAGTCGTGAGCATGCCAGTGATAGTGACAACAATTCGCCGGAACGTTATTGGAGCTATGTTGATGAATATGGCGATAAGCCCAAGGCCGCGCTTTTGACTCTGGGTTGGTCTCGTGACTCGCGAGACAATGTGTTGGCCCCAACTCGCGGCCGTTATCAGCGCTTGTCTGCTGAATTTGCCTTGCCTGTCTGGGATCAGCGATACTACCGTGCCACCTATCAGCTGACGCAATACTTCCCGCTCTCCAAGGCTTGGACGCTCGGCATGAACTTCCAGTTAGGCTATGGCGACACATACGGCGACAAGATGTTCCCGTTCTTCAAGAACTTCTACGCCGGCGGTATCGGTTCGGTGCGCGGCTTTGAAACGTCGTCCATCGGTCCGCGCGATAGCAACAATGACCGTCTCGGCGGTGACCGTCAGTTGATCTTCTCGACTGAATTGTTGACGCCTCTGCCCGGTGCCGACCGTACGCTTCGCGGTCTTTTCTTCTTTGATGCCGGTACGGTCTGGGGCTACGAGCGTGTTGGTGAGCACTCATACGCTCGCCAGGACATGGACTTCAGCGAACTGCGCTACTCCGTCGGTTTCGGTGTGGCTTGGATTTCGCCCTTGGGCCCGTTGAAGTTCTCTCTGGCCTTCCCGCTCAACAAGAAGGATAACGACGAAGTTCAGCGCTTCCAGTTCCAGATCGGTACGGGCTTCTAAGCGCCGAGGTATAAAATTAAAAAATTGTTTGGCCGAATGCATGGTGTGACCGGCATTCGGTCGACTCCGAGATTCGGCGGATACGCCGTGTAACTCTTTTTATCGGCAAAACGACGTAAAAGCTCCTAAGATGCGGGCAGGACGTTTTCCGACAAGACTTTCAGACTCGAAAGGAAGCTAACAGATGTTTAAGAAGATTCTGACGGCTGCTGCCGTTGCTGCTGTGATGTGCGGTTCGGCCTCTGCTGTCGCTGCTGACTTCAAGATCGGCCTGGTTTCTCCGGCTCGCATTCTTGCCGAATCCGCTCCGGCAGTTGCTGCTCAGGAAAAGCTCAAGACCTACTTCAAGAAGCGCGAAGACGAACTCAACCGCGACATTCGCGACTTCCGCACTCGTGCCCAGAAGTTTGAAAAAGACGCTCCCGTGATGACTGACAGCGAACGTTTGAAGCAGCGCCAGTCGCTTGCCGAGACTGAACGTGACATCGCTCGCCGTCAGCGCGCTCTCGTTGAAGAACGCAACCAGCGTGCCAACGAAGAAAGCCAGATCATTCTGCAGCGTGCCAACCGCATCATTCAGGACATCGCCAAGAAGCAGAAGTACGACCTGATCATTCAGGACGCCATTTGGGTGAGCCCGAAGGTGGACATCACCGAACAGGTGATCAAGGAACTCAACAAGCCTGCCAAGTAATTTCTACTTGCGTTTGACGGGAATGATCGACAGCTGCTCGAATACGTTTTTCCGAGTGCCGTCGGTCGTCCTGCGAGCAGGCGAAGAGAAAGCCGCGCCGACTTTTCCCGGTCGAAGCGCGGTTTTTTGCAGATGAATTTTGCCGATCCTTGCTGCGCAAGGATTTCGGCGCCTCAGGAAATGACGCTATGTTCCGAATCGATGCACTGATCCGTGAAATTGAAACGCTCTCCGAAGGACGACTGACGAGTACGCCGCTGTGCGGAGCCGAAAATGTAACCGTTCGCACGTTTGCGCCGCTCAATCATGCGGCAGCCGACACTGTTGCCTTCCTGGCGCAGTCCAAGTACCGCGATGAAGCCAAAGCTTCGCAGGCGGGCGTTCTGGTGATTTCTCAGGCCGACAGCGAGGTCATGTATGGTGAAGAGGGACCCCGCCGTCCCGTTGTTATCACCAAAAATCCTTATGCCTGGTTTGCCTACGCGCTGCAGATCATGACCCGTCGTCCGATGCCCGCCGGCGGCATTCGCGAGGGCGCTCATGTCGATCCGACCGCCAAGGTTGCGTCCAGCGCCGTGATCGAAGCCGGGGCTACGGTGGCCGCAGGCGCTGTGATCGGTGAAAACACGCGCGTTTATCCTGGCGCCTACATCGGTGAAGGCACGGTGGTGGGTGACAACACGATCATCTACGCCAACGCGACTGTCTACCACGGCTGCCGCATTGGCAATCGCGTCATTCTGCACTCGGGCTGCGTGATCGGTGCTGACGGCTTTGGCTTTGCTCCGCTCGATGGCCACTGGGTCAAGATTCCGCAGATCGGCGGCGTGACAATCGAAGACGATGTCGAAATCGGCGCCAATACGACCATTGACCGAGGCGCGCTTGAAAACACGCTGGTTCGTAAGGGCAGCAAGCTCGACAACCAGATCCAGCTCGGACACAACTGCAAGGTGGGTGAATGCTCCGTGATGGCCGCCTGCACGGGCGTTGCGGGCTCCACACACATCGGCAGCCACTGCATCATCGGCGGTGCGGCCAACATCAACGGTCACATTGAAATTCCCGATGGCGTAAGCGTTGGCCCGGCCACCTCTCTCATGAGTTGGCACAAGGGCGAAAAGGCCATGTCTGGCTTCTTCCCGGCCATGGGCCACCGTGAATTCGAACGTGCTGCCGTGCTCGTGATGAATTTGCCCAAGATGCGCAAGCAGATCAAGGAACTCGAAACGCGTCTTGCCGCTCTTCAGCCGAAAGGTTGAAGCGCTCTTTAAAGCTCGGTGTTAATATTTTTTCGTCTTGCGCCCGCCGTCTGCGGGCGTAGACTCCGATTCGGCTTGTCGATAATTCGACCACATTGAACTTTCCAGGACTGCCCGAAGAAGGCAGATGAGATAACCCCAATGGCTGACACGAAAACCATTCATGACATCATGCGGATTTTGCCGCACCGTTTTCCATTTCTTCTGATTGACCGAGTGCTTGAGATCAGCGATGATCACACAACGTGCAAGGTTCTCAAGAACGTGACGGCAAACGAACCGCAGTTCACCGGGCATTTTCCCGAATACCCCGTGATGCCCGGAGTGCTCATCATCGAAGCAATGGCTCAGGCCTGTGCCGTGCTCGGCATCGCTCGTCTGACGGAAGAAGAGCGCCGGGAAAAGGCCCTGTTTTTCTTTGCCGGCATTGACGAGGCTCGTTTCAAGCGCGTTGTTCAGCCCGGCGACCAGCTTATTTTTGAGTGCAAGTTCGTTAAGGCTCGTGCCGGTATCGGTTGGTACGAAGCCCGCTCACTTGTTGACGGCCATGTGGCCTGCGAGGCCAAACTGATGTGCGCTCGCCGTAAGGCTGAGTAATTGCATCGGTTTCGACGCGAATTTTTTTTCGGACTCATTTCGAAGGCGCACATGGGATAATTCCCGTGTGCGCTATTATTCGCGCAGGCGCGTGAAGAATTTTCACGGGCCCGATAACATACGGCGGGGAAAAACATCCCCCGAGCGATCTCCCAAACACGGGGAGACACTTTTTTATTGCTGCCAGTAATGGGCTCAAGAGGCCCTGCGAAAGGATAGTCATGGCCAAAATCCATCATTCCAGCATTATCGATATTCGAGCCGAACTTGACGATGATGTTGAGGTCGGTCCGTTTTGCATGGTGGGGCCGCACGTTCGCATCGGCGCCGGTACCGTTCTCGAAAGTCACGTGGTTGTCAAAGGCCTGACCACGATCGGTCGTAACAATCGATTCTTCCAAGGTGCCGCCGTCGGTTGCGAACCGCAGGACAAGAAGTACAAGGGCGAAGAAACCTATCTTGAGATCGGCGACGACAACATTGTTCGCGAAAACTGCACGATTTCGACCGGCACGATTCAGGATCAGAGCATTACGCGCGTCGGCAGCCGCAATCTGCTGATGGCCAACGTTCACGTGGCGCATGACTGTGTTCTCGGCAACGATCTGATCATCGCCAACAACGTGGCTTTGGCCGGACACGTGCATGTCGACGATTTTGCCGTGATCGGCGGCCAGACCGGTGTGCACCAGTTTGTTCACATCGGCACGCGCTCCATGACGGGGGGTGTCTCCGGTCTTTCGCACGATTTGCCGCCGTACGTGATTTGCGCGGGCAACCCCGCCAAGAGCTTCGGGCTCAATCTCGTGGGGCTTCGCCGCGCCGGCTATTCGAGCGATACGATCGGCCGAATCAAGGCTCTGTATAAGGCGCTTTACATGGAAGGCCTCACGGTGGCGCAGGCCATTGAACAGATGGATACGCTGATTGCCGACGCTCCCGAAGAAGTTCGTCCGATTCTTGCCGCGATGCGCGACTTCGTTGCCAACAACACGCGCGGCATCGTTCGTCCGTAATTCAGATTTAAGACCGAAAAGCCCGTTGGGAAGGTCGTTTCCTGCGGGCTTTTTCTTCTGTAGTTCACTGATACTCCGAGGTTTGTATGACTGAGCAGGACGCCGATTTCAGCGCCGAAAAGGCCCAGCCGTTGACCTA
>ULUE01055359.1_pt1 | contig 14185 bp, 11 predicted proteins | sample 1958211 | NCBI WGS metagenome assembly ULUE01 (sample SAMEA4835752, study PRJEB28245) | human gut metagenome | biome: gut microbiome; material: fecal sample | place: Denmark | collected 2008 | reverse complement strand
GGGACGGGCTATTTAGCGAGAAGCAGGGCGAGCATCATCCGATGGACATTTATCACGACATCTGCATTCTCGCGGTACTATCGGGAATGGAGATCGACAAGGCAAAGCGCTTGTACTCCGTCGATTCCGGCAAGGTGCTCTCCCGCCTGCGCCATTACCGCAAGGATTACAAGAAAAATCACGGCGGCAATCTGCCCGCCTTTTACAAATATATCGTAGGCGATGAAAGCCCCGATGCGGGCGAGAACAACGCTCACCTTGAAGCGCCCATGGCTTTCGTTCACGATGCGGCGGATGCCTTTGCCGGCAGAGCAGCCTACACAAGGACGCTTCCTGTTTCCGAGCTGTTCGATCTTGATTCCACGGACGCAGGTCAGAACGATACGCACAAAAAGCAGAATATCATAAAAGCGGTTAAGGACGCGCACACAAAGATCACGGCGATGCAGACGGCTATGAAAAATGCCTCGGATGACGAGAAGATGATTCTCTGCGAGGAGGCAAACGAGGTCTACCAAGCCTGTCTCAAAACGGTCTCGAGGAATGTTGCAAACGACCATATTCTCTGCATGCTCCTCTCCGAGATTGACCATCCCGACAAATCCAAATACGATATCAAGTCGGCGCGGCATCTGCTTTTCGCAAGCCTGCTATACGAGGACAGTCGCAGGCTCCTGTCAAAGCTCAAAACGGTTGAGGACTTCGCCCCTTACGATCTGATCCGGGTGGATCCCGAAATCGTTCCCGAAGGCTACCGCACGGAATGGATTTACGGTTTCCCGCATGCGCATCTGCTAATTAAATAACGAAACAATACACAAGAGTGTCGGACATCCGGCACTCTTATTTTTTTGCAAGGAGGAATTTTTATTGAGAAAACAGTACGGAACTTTTTATAATCACAATGCTCGTGACATTCCCGGCGAATATTTCCCGATGCCGAAAAGCATCTTTCGCCTGGGGCTGACCGCGGGTGAAATTCTCGTGTACACCTATCTGATGTACTGCGAGGACAGAAAAACCTTTCAGTGCCATCCGAGCTACGCCACCATCGGCGAGGCGGTGAACATGAGCAACAACACGGTGGCAAAGCATGTGGAAGGGCTGGTGCGCAAGGGGCTGATTACCACCGAGCGCACGACCGTGAAAACGCGTGACGGGCGCACGCACAACGGGAGTCTGCTCTATACGCTCTGCCCGCTTGCGCCGGTGGAGCAGGCATATTTTGAAAAACAAATACAGCAAGCATCAGCGCGGATGAACTTCAAAGCCGCCCTTGAAAAATACGAAAAAAGGAAAGGAGACGCATAAGATGAAGCACTCGATATACAAAACGCGGGAGGAACTGCCGATGTACCTGACTGTGATGGATGTGGCAGACCTGCTCGGCATTTCCCGTGCCAGTGCCTACGAGCTGGTGCGGGAGCAGAACTTCCCGAAGCTGAAAATCGTGGCGGGACGCATCATCATTCCGCGGGACAGACTGCTCGAATGGCTCGACGAACAGACACGCTATGACAGGGTCTGACGGTCGATTATTTGGTAGCAGGATAAAGCCGTGTCTCGGACGCGGCAATTCACACCGCACGGCAACGCCGAGCGGGGATTTGACGGCGAAATACGGGGATTTTGGCGGGTTTGCAAAAACGCCACCTGTGTCTCGCGTATGCCGAAAAAGACTGCCTGCGGGTCTCAAACACGAAAATCCCTTGGGAAATCGGGCTTTTTCCGTGTCTCAAACCGTAGGACAACGAAAACAGAAAGGTTGAAATTATGACAAAAGAAAAGCAAAATGACGCGATGCCGTCGAAAGGCGTCAGGCTTCGCGTCGATCAATGGGAGGACTGCGACAGGTTCTCCGAAACACTCAAAATGGCATCACGGAATGATTTTATCCGCGATGCCATTGATTTTTATCTGGAATATCTGCGGCGGAATAACTCGGTGAAGTTTCTCACGCCTGCGCTGGAGTCGGTCATTTCCGCCAAGGTGAGGGACAGTGAAGAACGGCTTGCCCGATTGCTTTTCAAGCTGGCGGTCGATCAGAATCTGCTCGCGCACGCAGTCGCGGACTGCTTTGAGTTCAGTCCAGCGGAGGTTGACAATATGCGTAACGACTCGGTGCGCGAGGTCAAAGAAACAAACGGAACCATCCGCACGGATGAAATACTGAATACAAAGAGGTAATTTTTATGGCAAAACTGATTTTGAAAGCGCCGTATTACAAGCGCGGCCACAAAACCGAGGACGGGAGAGGTCGCGGCGGTTACGCGGAATATATCGCAACGCGCGAAGGCGTGGAACTTTTGCGCGGCGGCATGGTGAACTATATCGGTCAGCGCAAAGGCTCCTGCGGGCTGTTCTCGGACGAAGGCGTGAGCGTTGACCTTGCGAAAGTCAGCCAGGAGATCAACAATCATTCGGGCAATGTGTGGGCACTCATCTTCTCGCTGAAGCGGGAGGATGCCGAACGGCTCGGCTATAATTCCGCCGCGCAGTGGGTGCATCTGCTCCGTTCCCGCCGCAATGATATTGCAAAGGCGATGCATATCGCGCCTGAAAATCTTCGTTGGTATGCCGCGTACCACAACAAGGAAACCAATCCGCACGCGCATATGATGGTGTGGTCGAAGAATCCGCGCGAACCGTATCTCTCGCAGGCGGGGATTCACGACATCAAAAAGGTGATGGCGGCGGACATTTTCCGTCAGGAACTGCTCTCGGTTTATCGCGGGCAAACGCAGGCGCGGGACGATCTGAAAGAGACATTTCGCGCGAAAATGCGGGAGCTGACCGCACAAATTCGTGCAGGCGGGAATGAAATTTCTCCCGAACTCTATCAGAAATTCGCGCTCCTCTGCGGAAAAATTTCTTCGCACAAAGGCAAAAAAGTCTATGGCTATCTGAATAATTCCGCAAAGCAACTCACAAATGAAATCGTAAAACTGCTCTCGGCGGACGGAAAAATCGCGGAGTTATATGACCTGTGGTATCGCTGTCAGTGCGAAGTGTATCGCACCTATACCGATGTCATGCCGGAGAAAATTCCGCTTGAGGAGAACAAGGAATTCAAGTCTGTCCGCAACGAAGTGGTGCGTGCCGCGGCGGAAATTCTGTCCTTGCCGCGGCAACCCTTGCGTGAAATGCCCGAAGGAAAAATGCCGGAGGAAGACCTGAAGCTCCTTGAAATCCGCGCCGACTTCGGGGATGTCGATGCCTTGATTGCGCTCGGTCGGCATTATTACGAAAAGGCAGATGACGCGGACGAGGCGGAATATTTATGGAAAATTGCCGCCGACAAAGGGAGTGCCGCGGCGATGTATCTGATTTATAAAGGCTATCGCGACGGAAAGCTTACCGACAAGCCGAGCGACAAAATGAAATATCTGCGCATGGCTGCGGACAAAAATCATGCCTACGCAGAGTATGAACTCGCCATGCAGACCGACAAACGGATGCCGAATGTGAAGCTGTCGTACCTCATGCGTGCGGCGGAACACGGTTGCACCGCGGCGGAGTATGAGATCGGCAAGCTGTATTATGAGAACGGGCAGACCGAACAGGGGCTTGCTCATCTTGAAAAAGCCGCCGAATCCGACCTCTGGGCGCGCACACAGGTCGGACTGTTTTACTGCTACACGCGCGATGATTGGGAGCATGGCATGGAACTACTGACCTCCGCCGCAGAGGAAAACTACGCGCCCGCACAGGAGGCGATCCGAAATATTCAAAGCGGGCTGAACGCACAGATCTTCACGGGTCTGTGCGATCTTTTTTATTACGCCGCAAACATCATCGACGAGCGCGCGGAAGAAATTCATGCGCCGTCAGGGGAGCACGTCATCAGCCGCAGACAACGCCGCGAGGAACAGGCGAAGCGGGACGGCGTGGTGATGCAGATGTAAATCCTTTTTTCAAAAAAGATTTGCATACAGCTATGGACAAACCCTATTAAATAGGGTATAATAGAACAGAACTGCTGATAGCAAATCTATGAAGAAAGGCGAGCCCATGAGCATTTTCGACGATATCAAAACGGGACTGAATCAGGCGATTGACTTTGAAAAAGGAAAAGGCAAGGCACGGGTAACCGTGATGACCATTCATCCGGTCGATCAGTTTTCACCGGACGAAATCAAACAAATCCGTACCGATACCGGGATGACGCAGGTGCTGTTTGCGCAGTATATGGGTGTTTCCGTAAAAACCGTGGAAGCATGGGAAGCCGGCAGAAATCATCCGGTAGGAGCCGCTTGCCGTCTTCTTGCCATGACAAAAAACGATCCTGATTTCCCTGTGAAATCGGGTGTTGTGGTCGCAAGGGCAAGTAACTGAATCGGAAAAACCGGGAATGGTGGGGAGTATTTCTCCGCCGTTCTTTTTTTATCGCCAAAAAACAGTTGATAACAAATTGATAACTCTTCGCCCGACCGCTGGATATTCACTCGAACCTGTGGTATCTTTGCAGTGGGCGAAAAAACTTACGAAAGGAAGGATAACAATGGCAAAACGAAGACCGCAAGGTGACGGCATGGTGCGCAAGCGTTCGGACGGACGCTGGGAAGCGCGCATTGTGATCGGTCACAAAAACGACGGAACGCCGATGCACAAATCGGTGTTCGGCAAAACGCAAAAAGAAACGCTCGACAAATTGCACCGCGCGATTGAAACCTACCGCGATGTCGATCTCTGCGAGGACAGCCGCATGACGCTCGGCGAATGGCTCGACAAGTGGCTTGACGAATATATGATCTTTACCCTGCGGGAAAGCACCATGCAGAGCTACTGCATGATAGTGAACCACTATATCAAGCCATATCTCGGCAAAAAGCCGCTGACATCGCTGACAACGGCGGATATTCAGAAACTTTACAACAAGCTCAAAAAGGAGGGGCGCGTTCGCGAAGACCCAATCAAGGGCAAAACACTTGCCGACAGCATGGTCCGCGGCATCCACATGATGCTTCACGAAGCCCTTGATGCGGCGGTGAAGGAACGGCTCATCGTGCGCAATCCCACAAACGGCACAACCGTGCCGAAGCCAAATTATCCCGACAAACAGGTGCTGGACGACGGTCAGCTTGAGAAATTTCTCTGCATGATCGAAGCCTACCCCGATTGGCGGGATTTTTTCTATACGGAATGTATGACGGGACTGCGCCGCGGCGAGATCTGCGGGCTGAAATGGAGCGACATCGACTTTGAAAACCGTCGACTGCGGGTGGAACGGTCGCTTTCCGCCGTCACAAACGGCAAAATTCAGATCGGCGAAACCAAAACGGGCGCGGGCAAACGGACAATTGTCCTGCCGCCGACGCTTGCCGCACTGCTTGCCAAACGCAAGGAAAACGCGCTGAATGAGTGGGTGTTCTACAATCCGTGCAACCCCAACCTGCCGATGAATCCGGCAGCGGCATACCAGAAACTGCACACGATCCTCAAAAATGCGGAGCTGCCGCGCATCCGCTTTCACGACCTGCGCCACACCTTCGCCACCCATGCAACAAAAGGCGGAGTCGATCCGAAAACGCTTTCGGGCATTCTCGGACACACAAACGCGAGCTTCACGCTTGACACCTATACCCACGTGACGGGTGACATGCAGAAAAACGCCGCCGCGATTGTCGGCGGCATGGTCAAAAAACTGAAACTGGAGGATGAGTAAATGGCAAAGAAAAAGCAAGGCGACGGCAGTGTCTTTCAACGCAAGGACGGGCGGTGGGAAGGCAGAATTGTCGTCGGCTACAAGGAAAACGGCTACGCCCAAACGAAAAATGTGACGGCACACACCAAGACCGAGTGTCAGGAAAAGCTGGCGAAACTGCGGGAGGAATGCGGACGGCGGAGCGAGAAAATCAAGCCGGACATGCCGTTCGGGGACTGGATTGACTTCTGGTATCAGAATTATTCCGCGCCCAAGCTCCGCCCGACCACACAGGCGTGCTATTCGGGAAGGATTTATACGCACATCATCCCGTCTGTCGGCAACATCCCGCTGAACAAGCTGACGCAGAACGACCTGCAACAGTTTTACGCACGGCTCAAAAAGAGCGGACGGAAAAAGCATGTCGATAAATTCGGAGAAGGACTGTCCGACCGCATGGTGCGCTCATGCCACACGACCTGCCGCACGGCACTTGAAAAAGCGGTAACCGAAGGGCTGATCCGCATCAATCCCGCCGTCGGGTGCAAGTTGCCGCCGAAAAAGGCAAAGGAAATGCAGGTGCTGACTCCGCCGGAAATCACGCGGTTTCTCATACAGGCAAGAGAGGAGGGATATTACGAGCTCTTTCTTCTGGAACTGACCACCGGTATGCGGCGAGGTGAGATTCTCGCGCTGAAATGGCGGGATCTGAATCTGAAAACAGGTGAGCTTCACATCTCGCGGCAGGTGCTGAAGGTCAACGGAAAGGTGCTGATCTCCACGCCGAAAACCAAATCCTCCAACCGTATGATTCTGCTGCCGACCGAAATGCTTGAACTGTTGGCAGAACTGAAAACGCGAACCGACAGCGAGTGGATTTTCCCGTCCCCACTTGACCTCACGCAACCGCGACACCCTGCGGCGGTCTATCATCGGTTTCAGAAGATACTGGAACGCGCAAACTGCAAACGGGTGCGCTTTCACGATCTTCGCCACACCTTTGCCACCATGGCACTGGAAAACGGCATGGACATCAAAACGCTGTCCGCCATGATAGGACATGTCAGCGCGGAAACCACGCTCAATATTTATAGTCATATCACCGACACGATGCAACAGCAGGCGGCGGCGAGAATTGACCGCGAGATTGCGGGGGCTGACACGCCCATTCCCGAGCCGAACGTAACGGACAAGGCAAGTGACAGTGAAGCAACCGATCAGCTGGCAGAGCCGAAATTTGAGCCGTATAAAGGCAAGATACGCAAACCAGGTACTGGGTGTGTGACGATGATCAATGACCATCTGTATGAGGGCAGGTTCTCCCCGCGCGTGAATGGAAAACGAATCGCCAAAAATATCTACGCCACCACGCGAGAGGAGTGTGAGGAAAAGCTCAAGGCGCTGATTGCGGAGATGAAAAAGGAGATTGCGGAAATCAAGGCGGAAAAAGAGAAAATGACAGGGTGACCGAAAAAGTCACCCTGTCAAAATTTGAGGTGCTGTAGACAAAGAATACAGTCGCTAATTAAAATATTGATTATAAATTTGATTGACAGCTTCAACATAAACAATAAATGACGGATGATCTTTCTCTAACGGATGAGATAAATATAGATTTTTAAGATAAATATATCGCTCTCTTACATCAAGCCATAAATCATTGATTTTGATTTGTTTTACCTTTTGCGCTATGTTGTGAGAGCTTGGAACCTCATTCCAAACATACTGGTCATTACCGTATTCCCAGACATTTTTATTATGAATCAACCTGCACAGTGTTCCATCAGAATTTTTGGCGACAATTGCAACATCAAAACTAAATTCAACTGCAGGTTCATCTTTGAAATGTAACAGAGCTGTCAAGCATGAAGTTGAATCTTGTGATTCGGAAAAGCAAGTCAATCCTTCGGCTTTATCAAGCAAAATACGAACGGTATTTTTTAAATGACGCAGATCATTCCAATATTCGTCCGGAGCTTTAATTATTTCAAGGTTGTAGTCAAGGTCAAACGGTCCATTGCCGTTTCGTGTAACCATATTTCTTGCTCCACTGCCAACAAGAGTAAATTGGGCGTTAATGCATTTTTCTTTAAGTAAGGCACATGTCTTTTTTAAGACATGTGAACAGTCAGAGCGATACCTTTTGCATTCTGACTCATCGACAATTCTGTACATTTTATATTTCTCCTTTTCGCCCATGCCACCCATTCAACACTTTAGTGATAAATCATCAAATTATATCAGAAAATTTTTATTTGTCAATACTCATTCTGAAAAAATAAGCGATTGCAGTAAAAAATACTGAAATCGCTTAAAAATTGGTCGGAGTGGCGAGGCTCAAACTCGCGGCCTCCGCATCCCAAATGCGGCGCGCTATCAACTGCGCTACACCCCGATAGTTATTAAATTGTGGTCGTGTAAGTGGTCAAATCTGTGGTCAAAAGTTTTTTGCCGAAACACACGGCGGCGGAAAAGCGAGAAAACACGAGAAAAACGAAGATTTTGCGAGCTTTCGGAGGTCGGTTCATGAGGCGGTCACACGCTCCCAAACGTCGCGCGCTACCAACTGCGCCACACCCCGCGATTATGCTTCCGCCGATACCGTGATCTGCTCGGAGCGTATCACGGCATCAACGGAAGAAAACTATATTTTTGAGTTATTCGAGTTTAAGGCTGTCGCAATTCAGAAAATCATGCGCGCCGAGCAGCGAATCGGTCGGGACAGTATGCTCCGCACCGCACTTGCGGCAGAAAACTCGTATGCCGTCCTCGGTCATCTCGGCGTCATAATCCCCTTCTCCGTCCGGACAGCGGCAGCTTATCTTCCCTTCCGCTTCAAGATCGTGTATGACAAACATGACGATCTCGAATATCTGCGGGTCGGGAAGCACCTCATCGTCCCCGTCGAACGCCGAAAAACTCTCGATGCCATTTTGCTCAAGCATATCGAGCAGCTCAAGCTCACTGCGCGCAAGCTCTGCCTTGACATGGTTGCTGTCACCCATAAAGCAGATATTTATATCCGAATACGGACACGGGAGCACGAACAGATCGCGCCCGTAAAAGATCTGCTTATTTACGGTAAAAACGTGCGGTTTTCGGCAAAAAATGCACGGGACAGTCAGCCTTATCTTTCCGTCGCTCTGGATAACGACATCAAGATCGCTTTTTCCGCAATCGCATTTCAGCTTTACGCGGTTTGCGGAAAGAGAAAAGATATCGACCATGCTGAGCACACCGGCTCCGCATTCGGGGCAGCGGTACGCGACCGTCGTCTTTTTGGATTCAAGAATCATTAAACACACACCTTTCGGGCTGCATTGCCGTTTACAGTATATGCCGCATACGGCCTTTCATTGCCGGACAGCCGGCAGCGGGCAATTATGCCCGCTGCGGCGGTCTGCGCCCGATAAAGCCACGGGATTTTTATGTCTGAGATATCAACCGAGGGTTTTCATCGTGCTGTCGCTGAAGGTCACACCGACTGAGTTCTTTTCGGTCTCGTACCATGCCTCGTACTTTTCGCCGAACACGCCGTTCTTGGCAGTCACCTTCCATGCTATCTCGCCGTCGCCGACAAAATACATGACATGCGCGCCATGGGTGGTCTCGACGATATCTACGTCTCCTGCCTTTCTGGATGAGTCAAAGGTCCACGCATCGAATTCCTTGACCATGTAATCCTTGGTGACGTTCTCGTAGAAAACGCTGCTGTCCTCGGTATACTCGTTGGCAAGAGCCTCGAACGCATCTTTGGTCTGCTCGCCCTCTTTGTACTTTGAGAGGATCTCCTCAGCCTTTTCCTTTGCCTTGGCGGCTGTTTTGTACGTCGTGGTCTTGAAGAGGATGTGACCGACGTTCTTGGTCACGGTCTCGTCACGGTGAGCAGTCGCTTCCATGAAGTAAGCGGTATATGTGGACTTCTTCTCAGCCTCGTTCGAGATGACGGTCTTGTCACCGGCCTTGCGGTCGGCATCAAAGAGCCACTTTGTCGAATCGGAGGCATCCTTATCCGCAGGATCGGAATAGGAAACGGAGGAAGTCTTGTTTATCGCATCATATGCATTCTGAACATCGGTCAGCAGCGACGAGGAGACCTTGTCGAGCACCTTGGTGTAGCTGTTTGTATCGCCGTGCTCGGTCAGCTCCTTGGTGCTGTCTTTGACCTTTTCGCCGATCTCCTTGACCATTGCTGCCTTGTCTGCGGCAAGCTTGGCATCATCCGGCTTATCGGCGTCGTCAAGCGACTTCTTGTTGTTTTCGTAGTACTTGTCGAACGAATCGTTAGCGTATGTGCCGAGAATGTATTCCACAGCCTTGGCTATGAAAGCATCCTTATCGGAGCAGGCGGCAAGCTCGTCCGCAAGCTTCTTGGCCTCTTCTTTCGCCTTCTCGTAGGCAGCTTTTTCGTCGTCGGTGGCTTCGGAGCCCGCGATCTCAAGCTCTGCGGTGAAGGTGTAGGAGAATATATCGGCGCTCAGTATGTTTGCGGGGTTATCCTTGACATACTGCTCAAGCTCATCGTCGGTGATGCCGGCTTCGACGCGCTCCTGATATGCCTTATAGAACTTGGAGGCAAGCCCCTGAAGCTCAAGAGCATGACGTACGTTGCTCTCGCTGACGCCGTTGCCGTATTCCTGAGTGAGGAAGTAGCTGGCGGTGTATCCGCTGTACCCTCTCGCAGCATATGCCTTGGCAAGCTCCTCGGCACTGTCCTTCATTGCCTTTATGGACTTATCTATGTCCTCAAGCTCGCTCTTATCAAGGGTCATTCCCTCGGCTTTCGCAGCTTCGCAGAGGACGAGCATGCTCTCGACCTGAGTCTTGGTCTGATCCACAAAATACTCATACCAGCTCTTGGTCTTGTCAAGGCCGCAGGTCTGCGATCTGAGGCCGGTGAGAGAGGTATCGCTCGTGCTGAGTCCGAGCTGAGTGAGATAGCCCGTGCCGTACGAGCTGAGGGTATTGATATAATTGTTCTTTACATTGGTGATAAAATAGGTCATTTCGCTGCCGTTCACTCTGTAATGCGAGGACTTGGCTGCAGTTTTGATGCGCGGCACCCATGTGGTAAAGCTCCAAAGCGCAATGCACGCAAGAAGCAGAACTGCACACGCGATAACGCCTATGCGGGTCAGCAGTTTCGTTTTGTCGGCGCTGTTCTTTTTGCTGAACTTGGAAGGATCGGCAATGACCGCACCGGCTCTTTCGTTTCTTGATCTGGTACCTTTTCCCATTGTTATGTACCCTGCCCTTTCCGACGCAGGCAAAAAGCCCGGGTTTCCCCCTGTACCGCTCGCGGCGGCAGGCGTCATTATCTTTCTTTTTGTTTTTTATTTTTCCGGAACCGACATTGCCGACAAAGCAGCCGGAACCGCAATGAGACACAGTATATTATAACTGCATAAGCTGTTTGTTATGTGAACGCATTCTGAACTTATAATAAATTCTGTTCACACGATATGAGTTTTACCACAAGGTGTAATCAAAGGTCGATTATTACCGGTATGACCATGGGATTGCGTCCCGTGCGCGACGACAGGCACTTTGCGACCTCGCGGCGCACGCGCTCCTTTATCGTTTCGATATCGGGCTTGCGCTGCGAGAGACCGCTCTGGATCTCCTCCGCAGCCGCCTTGCGCGCGTCGTAAAGCAGATCCTCGGACTCGGGAACATACACGAAACCGCGCGATATTATCTCGGGAGCGGTGAGGATGAGCCGCGCCGTGATATCGACCGATGCAAACACAACGACCATGCCGTCCTGCGAGAGGTGCTGTCTGTCGCGCAGCACTGCGCTGCCGACGTCACCGACACCGTAGCCGTCTATCAGCACTTTACCGGACGGAACACTGCCGCCCCATGAGGCGCTGTTGCGCCCGATCTCGAGCACCTTGCCTATATCCGACATAAATATATGATCTGCCGGCATACCGGCAAACAGTGCAAGGTCGCGGTTGGCTGCAAGATGGCGGTATTCGCCGTGGATGGGCATATAATACTTGGGCTTCAGCAGCATCTGAAGCAGCTTTATCTCCTCGGCGCAGGCGTGCCCCGACGCATGAACACCGAAGAATACCGAGTCGGTGATGACCTTTATCCCCGCGCGGGAGAGCTCGTTTATGATCCTGCCGATATATTTTTCGTTTCCGGGTATCGCGCTTGACGACAGCACCACAAGATCGGAGGTACTCAGCGTGACCTGCGCGTGGTCGCCGTATGCCATGCGGTAAAGCGCCGACATGGGCTCGCCCTGGCTGCCCGTCGTAATGAGCGTCAGGTCGCTCGGGCGGAATCTCTTGATATCGCCTATGTCAACGAGCGTTCCCTCGGGGAAATGCATATATCCCAGCTCGCACGCGGCGCTGACGACGTTCAGCATACTGCGTCCGGTAAGCGCAACACGTCTGCCGTGACGTATCGAAATATCGATTATCTGCTGCACGCGATGCACGTTTGACGAGAAGGTGGCAATGACTATACGCTTGTCCGGATTTGCGGTGAACAGGTTCTCAAGCGCACCGCCGACGCTCCTTTCGGACGGTGTAAAGCCCGAGCGCTCCGCATTCGTGGATTCACACATAAGGAGCTTTACTCCCTTTTTGCCCAGCTCGCCGAAACGGGTAAGATCCATCATCTCGCCCTCGATGGGCGTTACATCGAGCTTGAAGTCGCCGGAATGGACGACAACACCGCGCGGCGTTGTGAGCGCTATCGCGCACGAATCGGCAATGGAATGGTTCACATGAATGAACTCAGCTTCAAACACGCCGAGCTTGACCTTATCGCCCGCCTTGACGGTGATAAGCTGCGGCTTGAAATCGAGCCTGTGCTCGGAGAGCTTGTTTTTGATTATCCCCAGTGTCAGCGCCGTGCCGTATACCGGTACATTAAGCTGCTTGAGCACATACGGGACAGCGCCGATGTGGTCCTCGTGACCGTGCGTCAGCAGTATGCCGCGCACCTTTTCGCGGTTAGCCGTGAGGTACGAAATGTCGGGAATGACAAGGTCAACACCGGGCATGTCCTCCTCCGGAAAGCCCATACCGCAGTCGATTACCACGATATCCGAGCCGAACTCGAAGGCTGTCATATTCTTGCCGATCTCGCCGAGACCACCGAGCGGGATAATGCGCAGCTTTGTTTCGGTCTTGCGATCGGAGGCGTCGCGTGTACCGCTGCGGCGTCCCTTTGCGGCGTTCTGTGCGCTGCGGGAGCTTACAGCCGTCTCCGGCGTATCTGCGGCAGCGTTCACGACGTCATCCGGTGTTATATCCGGGAAGTCGAAAAGCGACGATCTCTCGGCTTTGGTGCGTCTTCCGCCTGTCTTCCGCTGACCGGAAGCATTTCTCGGCTTTGACGCTTTTGCCGCAGCCGTGTCGGTGCCGTCGGTGCGCTGCTGCCTTGCAGCCCTCGCATTTGCACCGCTGCGGGATGCTCCCGCAGCGCGCCTTTTGTGTTCCGGCGCCTTGCGCGCACCGCTTGCGGCAGCGCCTGCGTCGACATCATTTTCTTTTTTCTTTTTTTCTGACATGAATTATGGATTCTTTCCTTTCCGGAGCGGCGACCCATGCGGCGCAGCGTCGCCGTATCCGCCTTGCGACGGAATGCTGCGGGCGCGCAAAAAAGCCGCTCAAGCCGACACTGCCTCCGCCGCCGTTCCGTCATGGGAACGCACGCGGGGTATGCCGGCAATACGGTCTCCGCTCATCTTTTGTAATTTTTATTTATCTGATGCGGTGTGGCGTTTCCGTGCCGCGGATGTGAGAAAAAGTCCGAGCCGGACACACGGCGAGGCATCCCGGCGCTCTTTTTCTTTCCTTCATTATCTCCGAACCGCAAAAAATTCAAAATATCAGCCGCGCAGCGGCGGCACATTTTTGTTTTTAACTATATTATTATATACTATTTTTGCCCTATTGTCAAGTGCACAGGACATACAGAACAAGACAAATGAGAAATGCCGCTGCCATACCCGCAAAAAGCCCTGCGACGAACGCCGCCGCCCATCCGTGAGTGCGCCGCTGCTTTTCGGGACGTTCGGCTCTTCCCCTGCCTGCGGAGCGGTCTCTGCCGTGCAAACGCTCCGCCTCGGCAACTATGCGCTCGGCTTCAAGCAGCATCTCGTTTTCGCCGACGTCTCCGTCGCCGCGATCCGCCCGAAGCACGAAATATGCGCATTCAAAGATCCCTCTGCCCGCATCACGCAGGTTGGGGAGAAAAATTATCTGTCTTTTCGATCCCTTTACCATTCCTGTCCTCCACACAGCGACCGCCGAGTCTCGGGGCGACAGCACGCGCCCTACTATTGCTATTATTTGCCGTTTTTTCGCCCGGGATTCACCCGATGAGAATTCTGACGAGCAGGCAGGAAAGAAAAACGCACAAAAGCATGACGGCAAGAGCCACGGGGTATGTATGGCGCGTTCTGCGCACTTCCACCGACGAAAAATAAACGGCTGTGACATAGGCAAGGGTGTCGGAGCTCCCCATAATGACGGCGGCACAGAGCGCGGGAAAGCTGTCGGCTCCCAGATCGTC
>ULUE01021789.1_pt1 | contig 14197 bp, 17 predicted proteins | sample 1958211 | NCBI WGS metagenome assembly ULUE01 (sample SAMEA4835752, study PRJEB28245) | human gut metagenome | biome: gut microbiome; material: fecal sample | place: Denmark | collected 2008 | reverse complement strand
TTGGAGACGCGATTGTCGCAGCCGTTATCGTAACCGGGCAGACGTACCCGCTGTGGTTCTTTCTGATTCCGATGATCTGCTGATGAGGAGGTGCTGACCGTGGAATTGAAGAACAGCGAGCATTACAACGACCCGACGCCGTATGAAGCACATAAGAACATCCGCAAGGAGGAACAGCTTGAAGCTGCCCGGATGCGCACCATCAGCGCATTGGTCAGCGCATTGAAGCAGGTAGCCGATCTCGCCGGGTTCGAGATCGTGGGCCGGGTTGTTCTTATGGACAAGGATTCCGGGAGGATTTTCAGATGAGTACCCCAAAGTGCGAGATGTGCGGACGGGACATACCGAACGCCAAGAACCGCCAGAAGTTCTGCCCCGACTGCGTAAAGAAACGTCAGGCCGCGCAATCCCACAAGTCTTATCTCAAGCACCGCGAGTATTATCTGGAACGCAGCCTTGCTCAAGCTGAACGTCGGAAGCAGGAAGCGCTGGAGGAAAGGATGCTGGAGGAACTTTTGCTTGCAAAAAGACCGGAACCGAAGTACAGCATCACTCAGGTGGTCGAAAAGGCAAAAGACCTCGGCATCAGCTACGGCTGGTGCTCGTACCTGCTTTCGGTCGGAAAAGTCTGCATGGAATGAAAGGAGAGCGCTTATATGACGCTGATTACGAAGTCCGAAGAATTGATGGCCGTTTCTGTCCGGCAGGGTGTTGAGCTTGCCGCCATTGAGGCCAAAGTGCTGCTGGGCTATCTGGAGGGGCATGACTACAGCCTGATGATGGATGACAAGTTCCATCTCGCCCTGCATGACAATCAGGACGGCGAGAATGCCGACAACGATCAGCCGTACACCATCCGGGACTGCATCGACTTCTGTCAGGAGATGAACAGCGAGCTTCTTCTGGAGGAAGCGGGAAAAGAAGGCGGCGACCCGGACTATTTCAGCGAGCTTCAGAAGGACGAGCTGATTCTGGGGAAGATGATGGAACGCGCCGAGGTTGCTGTGCCGCCCAGAGTCAGCACCTACAACGTCATCATCGTTGAGCACCTGAAGAAGGTGGTCCAGATCGAGGCCGCAAGTTGGGAGGAGGCCAAGATGCTGGCTGAGGATGCGTGGGACAACGGAACCTACGTCCTGAGCGCAGATGATTTCGCCGGGGTGGATTTTTCGCTGCGGCCATAAGATGTCCAAAAAGCAGTTGAAATCTCTATGGTCATCTGCTAAAATGTATAAGAACGGTGCTACGCCGAACAAAGAAGCCCTTCACGGGGCTTTTTTGCTGAACAAATATATCTTCCTTTCGGTAGCCCCAAACGAAATCATACATTCCCAGAAGCCAAAAACGAACATTTTGACGACTTTTTCCGGTACGGTATCATGTTTCCCGTGAGCATAGGGGATGCGATGTTTATACGAGGCGGGAACGACCCGGAAGATAAAAAGTGATGAAAAAGTCCAGAATCCATGCGGGTTTCTGGACTTTTTTCTTATTCAGAAGTTTTGTACGAAAATCGCAGCTCAATACCGTTTTTGAGCAAAATTGAGGTGGTAAGCCCGTCTTTTATGCAAAAGTTTGAAGCCGAACGCTTATCAAGAAGCTGCCGGGTCAGGAAGAACTTATTCACACTCGAACAAGTCGCGGGGCGTAAGGTCAAGAATATCACAAAGACCGAAGACCATCTCTGCTTTGGGGAAACTTGCACCGCTTTCATAATTGCAGACTGCACTGGTGGTAATGCCAAGCTTTTCTGCAAGTGCCTGCTGTGTAAGTCCCGCACGCTTTCGGGATTCACGGATAAGGATCGCTGCGCGTGTGGGTTCACGAGACATATCATTCACCTCGACCAAGAATTTTAAAAGCCTACTAACAAATTTATATCATTTTTGAGTATAAATAACAAGAAGTTTCCGTGCACCCGTTGCGATGACCACGAAATTTCTGAAAACGTCCTTGTAAAACGCCTTTTGGTCCTGTCCAGCCGACGGCGGCTGGGCGCTCTGCCAAACCGCCAGAGACAGTTGAAAAATTTTGTGCAATTTTCATAGTTTTCTTCACGCTATTTTGGTGGTACAATAGAGGCAGAATCCAAGTAACTTTCAGGAGGAGCCGCATGGCAGAAAAGAGCATTGAATTAGACAGTGTGGAGATCGCAGCCGCCGTATTCGGGAACTGTGACCGAAACATCCGAATGCTGGAGAAAGAGTTCTCGGTAACAGCGGTATGCCGCGGCACGATGCTACGCATCTCGGGCGAACCGGCAAATGTCGCCGCCGCTGCCCGCGCGGTGGAGGGGATGCTTCTCCTTATTGAGAATCACACGCCTCTGGAAGATCAGACGGTGCGCTATTGCTTGAGCCTTGCACACGACGGCGAAGAAAAGCGCGTCCGGGAGCTGACCGAGGACTTTGTGACTGTGACGGTCAAGGGCCGCCCCATCCGTCCCAAGACGCTGGGCCAGAAGGAATATCTCAACGCCATCCGAAACAACGCCATCACATTCGGCGTCGGCCCGGCGGGTACCGGCAAGACCTATCTTGCCGTTGCAATGGCAGTCAAGGCTTTTAAAGCAAAGGACGTCTCCCGCATCGTGCTGACCCGCCCGGCGGTAGAGGCAGGCGAGAAGCTGGGCTTTCTGCCGGGTGACCTACAGCAGAAAGTAGATCCCTATCTGAGGCCTCTGTATGATGGCTTGTTCGATATGCTGGGTGCGGAGACCTACGAGCGTTTGGTAGAAAAGCAGATCATCGAAGTGGCTCCGCTGGCCTATATGCGCGGCCGGACACTGGACGATTCCTTCATCATTCTGGACGAAGCTCAGAATACCACTCCGGAACAGATGAAGATGTTCCTGACCCGTATGGGCGTCGGCTCCAAGGTCGTCGTCACCGGCGATGTCACCCAGATCGACCTGCCCGACCGCACCCGCAGCGGCCTTGTGGACGCATTGCAGGTGCTCAAGGGTGTGAACGGCATCGCACAATGCTACTTTACCGAAAAAGACGTGGTGCGTCACCGTCTGGTGCAGGAGATCATCAAGGCCTATGAGGCAGCAGCGCACCCTTCCAAACACTGAGCCAATAAAAAACCGGCGGCACGGAACGATACGCAAAAAGCCGGAGCATCCATGGAATAGAATGTAAAACGAAAGGAGCGGACGATTTATGTCCAATAAAGTTTTGATCACCAATTCCCAGAAAGCCATCAAGGTTCCCTCGGGCCTTCGCATCCTCATCCGCCGCGCCTGCAACGCCGTGCTGGAATATGAGCACTTTGATGACCCGGCAGAGATCAGCGTGACCTTCGTGGATAACGCAGCCATTGCCGAGCTGAACAACCAGTACCGCAACAAGCCGATGCCCACCGATGTGCTGAGCTTCCCGCTGGGTGAGAATGGCGTCTATGATGTAGACGAGAACAACGGCTGTAAGATGCTGGGCGACATCGTCATCAGCATGGAGCGCGCACAGGAGCAGGCAACGCTCTACGGTCATCCGTTGCAGAGAGAGGTCGCGTTCCTGACCGTTCACTCGATGCTCCATCTGCTGGGCTATGACCACGAGAACGGCGGTCTGGAAGCCATGCGGATGCGCGAGAAGGAAGAAGCCGTCCTCACGCAGCTGGGCCTGCCCCGCACGGTGAGCTACACGGAATAAAAGACAGGAGTTCTATTTTGAAAAACGAAACACCGATCCAGAGCCATTATGATACATCCTCTGTGTTCGTGGCGGTCATTGGCCGCCCGAACGTGGGCAAATCCAGCCTGACGAACCTGCTGGTGGGGGAAAAGGTGGCCATCGTCACCTCGAAGCCTCAGACCACCCGCACCCGCATCACCGGTGTCATCACTCGTGGGCCGCTGCAGTACGTTCTGCTGGACACTCCCGGTGTACACAAGCCCCACAACAAACTGGGTAAGCGGATGGATAAGACAGCCAGCGACTCCATCGCCGATGTTGATGTGTCCATGATGCTGTTCGAGCCTTATGGTGCACTGAACGAGTCAGAGATGGTTCTGATCGAGGCCCTGAAAAAGGGCGGTCCGGCGATCGCGGTCATCAACAAGACCGACCTCGTCAAAGACCCGGCGGACCTTGAGGCCCGCAAGGCGGAGCTGAAAGCGCTGGGCGTGTTCGACGACGTCTATACGGTCAGCGTCCGCGATAACGACCGCTGCGAAGAATTATTCGATGCTCTGAGCCGCTATGCAGTGGAAGGCCCTCACTATTTTGACGATGACGCTTACACCGATATGCCCGAAAAGGAGCTTGTGGCGGAAGTTATCCGGGAAAAGGCACTGCTCTATATGCGGGACGAGATCCCGCACGGCATCGCGGTCGTGGTCGAGCGCTTCAAAGAGCGCCCCGGTACAGACCTTGTGGACATCGACGTGAACATTTACTGCGAGCGGGAGAGCCACAAGGGAATGGTCATCGGAAAGGGCGGCGCGATGCTGAAAAAGATCGCCAGCGCAGCCCGCACCGACTGCGAAGAGTTCCTCGGCTGCCGTGTCAATCTGCAGTGCTGGGTAAAGGTCAAGGCAGACTGGCGTGATAACGAATTCATGCTCAACAACTTTGGTTTCAAGCAGCAGCCCAACCGCTGAGTTCCATAACAGGACAGATTTCCCGGGGATAGCGCAGTACCATAGAGGTGACACTATACCGTATGGAAGGAGCGTTGTCCAATGAAGGTGGAACTCAGCTGGCAGGCTTTTGCCTGCACCGGTGATATTCTGTGTTATCTGGACTACAGGCGGCAGCTTGCCCAACAGCGGCCCGCCGCCCCGGCAGGAGAAAAAACAGATGGATACCATTGTGACGCCGGGCCTTGTCCTGAAGGAGACTCGGTATAAAGAATCAGACCGGATCATCACGCTCTTGACACCGAGGCTGGGCATCATCTCAGCCTCGGCGCAGAGCAGCCTGCGGCTGAAAAGTAAACTGTTCAGCGCCTGCGGGCTTTTTTGTTACTCAGAGTTCGTGCTTGTTCCCGGACGGAATATGTATACGGTACGGGAGGCAGACGTCAAAAATGTCTTTCACGGCATCTCGTCCTCCATCGAGGGGATGAGCCTTGCCATGTATATGGCAGAGATGGCCTCGGCCCTTTCGCCGACCGGAGAGGAGGCAGAAAAGGAACTGCGTCTTCTCCTCAACTGCTTTTACATGATAAGCGAGAAAAAAACAGACCTCAAGGTTATCAAAGCGGTATTCGAGTTGCGCACCATGAGCGAGTGCGGATTTTTGCCTCAGCTGGTCTACTGCCGCGACTGCGGCACCTACGACGGCCCGGCCTTTTACCTCGACCCGACGGAAGGCTGTCTGCTCTGCGAGGCCTGTGCTCAGAAGGCAGGGAAGAAGTGCAATCTGGATGCTGGGGCGCTGTTTGCGCTGCGGCATATCTGTCTGGTCGAGGATAAGAAGATATTCGGCTTTCGCATCTCTGTGGGCAGTCTGGCAAAGCTTGCGGCCGTATCAGAACAGTATGCTCTGACGCATCTGGACAAGCCTTTGAAGAGCTACGACTTTCTGAGATCTGTTCTGTCGTGAAAAATCAAAAAATCGATTTAGTATAGGGAATTACTATGGAAACAAGTTATTTGAAAACGCTGGAGCTGGACAAGATCATTGCCCGGGCAGCGGAAGGGTGCGTGTGCAAGGAGTCGCGCGAAAAGCTCCTTGCGCTCGAGCCTCAGTGCGACCCTGATGAAGTGCGGTATGCGTTGGAACAGACCGATGCCATCAACTCGCTGCTCATCAAGAATGGTTCGCCCCGTTTCGGCGGGGTAGAGGGCGTCAGTCAGCTGGCAGCCCGCGCAGTCAAGGGTGGCGTCCTCTCGATGGGCGAGCTTCTGATGGTCGCAGGCGCACTCCGCAACTTCCAGAACCTCGTCAGCTGGTATGGTTCCTCGGAGCACGACGCCCTACCGACCGATGACCTGTTCTACGCGCTGGCCCCTCAGCCCGGCTTGGAACAGCAGATCTCGAGCGCCATCCTTGCGCCGGATGCAATGGCAGATACGGCCTCGCATACCCTGAACGACCTGCGCAAGAAGATCCGTGCAACGGAAAACAGCATCCGCGACCGTCTGGAAAGCATGGTTCGCAACATGGACACCTCCAAGTATCTGCAGGAAAGCGTCGTCTCCATCCGGAATGGCCGTTATGTCGTGCCCGTCAAGAGCGAGTATCGCGGTGAAGTGAGCGGCATCATCCACGATGTCTCGTCCACTGGCGCGACCGTTTTCGTTGAGCCGCAGGCCGTCGTGGAGGCGAATGCGCGCATCCTGCAGTACCGCGCACAGGAAGCGCAGGAGATCGAGCGCATCCTTGTGGCATTCACCGGTCAGGTCGCAGCCATCGAGCCGCAGTTCCAGTATAGCTACAAGGCAATGCTGGAGATCGACGTCCTGCTGGCAAAGGCCCGCCTTGCGCTGGACATGAAGGCGTTCAAGCCCACTGTCCGTACAGACGCCTCTTTCTCCCTCATTCGGGCGAGACATCCGCTCATCGATGCAAAAAAATGTGTGCCTGTCGATATTTCACTGGGCAGGGACTACGATTCGCTCATCATTACCGGCCCCAACACCGGCGGCAAGACTGTCACACTGAAAACGGCAGGTCTGCTTTGTGCAATGGCGCAGTGCGGCTTCCTCATCCCGGCGGATGAGCGCAGCGAGGTCTGCGTCTTTGATGAATTCCTTGTGGACATCGGCGATGAGCAGAGCATCGAGCAGAGTCTGTCTACCTTCTCTGGTCATATGAAGAAAATCACCGGCATCCTCGAGCTTGCCATGCCCCGCACGCTGGTGCTTCTGGACGAGCTGGGTGCAGGTACCGACCCGGCGGAGGGCGCGGCGCTGGCGGTTGCGATCATCGAAGAACTGCGCCGCCGCGGCGTGCTTCTGATGGCGACCACTCACTACGCAGAGCTGAAGGTGTTCGCTCTCGAGACAAAAGGGGTCGTCAACGCCAGTTGTGAGTTTGATTTGGAGACGCTGCGCCCGACCTACAAGCTCAGCGTGGGCGTGCCGGGCAAATCCAACGCCTTCCTCATCAGCGAAAAGCTTGGCATCCCGGAGCGGGTCATTGAGGCGGCCCAGCAGCATCTTTCGGCAGAAGACAAGCGTCTGGACGCCGTTCTGGGCCAGCTGGACGATCTGAAGCTGCAGCTCAAGGCCAGTCAGGACGAGGTCGAGGGCCTGAAGAATGAGGCTGCACATCAGCTGGATGCTGCCCGTCAGAAGCGCGACGAACTGATCCAGCAGGGTGAAAACGAGCTGGAAGCTGCCCGTGCCAAGGCCCGTGCACTGGCGCAGGAGGTGGAAAGCAAAGCCTACGCTCTGACCGATGAGCTGCGCCAGCTCCAGAAAGACGAGCGGATGAGCACCCAGCAGAAGGCACAGCGTGCCCGCGAGATCGCCAAGAAAGAGTCCGAGAAGCTCTTTATGGGCACGGAGGTGGTGCATAACCCCGTCAAGGAGTTCGTGTCGCTGAAGGAGGTCAAAGTAGGGCAGGAGGTCTGCATTGCAGAGCTGAATCAGCTGGCTACGGTGCTCTCGCTGCCGGATAAAAACGGTGATGTGCTGGTGCGTGCCGGTATCATCAAGACCAAAGTGCCGCTCAAGGGCCTCAAGCAGCCGGAAAAGCTGGTCAAGGAGGCGAAGCCTCAGACCAAGGCCCAGCAGCGCTACTCCCGCCTGACCGGCGATGCCAATCGTCCCAACGGCAGGGTAGAGAGGGTACAGCGCACCGCAAAAATGGAGTGCAACCTGCTGGGCCTCACGGTGGATGAGGCTCTGCCGGAGGTGGATTCCTTCATCGACCGCGCTATCCTGAACGGACAGACTGTGGTGTATCTCATCCACGGCAACGGCACCGGCGCACTGCGCACCGCCATCCACAAGCATCTGCGAGGCAACCGGATGGTCAAGAGCTTCCGTCTGGGCCGTTATGGCGAGGGTGAAAGCGGCGTCACCGTCGTTGAGCTGAAGTAAAGCAATGGCAGCCGGACGTTCAAATCCAAAACACACCCGCCGAAGAAAACAGCGCGGCCCATCTGTCGCTACGGTCATCAGCCTTCTGGTGTGTGTCGTCTGCTTTGGTGCAGCGTTTCTGCTCTGGAATGCTGCGCTGTCTGGTGCGGACAGGAATGAGACAGGGGAGTCCTTTCGGCCTGTCGTTGGCGACCCGCCTTATCGGGTCTGTATCGACGCCGGGCATGGCGGAAGTGACCCGGGCGCAAGGGGAGTCGTTGAAGAAAAAGAGATGACGGCTCAGACGTCTGAGGCACTGCTTACGCTGCTGGAGGCTGATCCCAATTACATCCCTCTGCGTTCCCGCGAACGCTATGACATTACTGCAAAGCCCAGCGAGCGGGCAGAGTCCATCAACGCCCAAAGCCCGCAGCTGCTTCTCTCCATCCACGGCAATTCTGCGCCGGAGGGTTCTGCCGCGTCAGGCTTTGAGTGTTATCCGTCCGTTCCGGGCCGTACATGGCATCAGGAAAGCTACTATTTTGCCCAGCAGTTGGCACAGGGGATGGGGGCTGCAGGTGCAAGACTGCGCGGCCACGGCGGCATCCGATACATCTATTATCAGGGAGAGGCAAAGCAGCTTGTAGAGAGCACCTACACCGAGGTGAGAGGCGAGCGAAGCTTTACGCTGCTGGAAGATGTAAACTGTCCGGCCGTTTTAGCAGAACAGTGCTTTGTGACCAGCGAAGAAGATGTGGCACGGTTCGGCAGTGAGGACGGCTGTAAAGCCGTGGCGCGGATCTACTATGAAGCCATCTGTGCATACTTTGGGACACAGCCGTTGGATACGCCGCAGTCATAGGCCGGATGTTCTGAGCAGCCCGAATTACCGTGCCCATTCAAGCCCATTCAAAAGGGGAATCGTTTCCGGAAAAGTAAATCAGAGAAAAGGCTCAGAGGCCTCCGAAACCTGCGTCATCAGAAGAAGGCAGGAGAAGGGGGCCTCTGTTTTTGAAATTTATATCATTTCGTATAATGCAGGTTATACGAAATATAGGGGAGCGAAAAAACCCTCTTTTCCGGATTTCGGGCCTTTCCAGCAGCTTCTGAGCCTTCTGGGCTGGCTGGAGCGTTTTTTCGCATTTGGCACAGTTATGTTATTTAACGCAACCGCAATGCAGCATTTTATATGTTTCTTGCAGTCTTTATAATCGTCCGGTCTCTCGCAGAATCTTTTCCAGCTCTAATGTCCAGCACTTCGCCGCTCGATTCGGATGCGGCATACTCACAACGAGCGTTTCTTTTTCCGAACGGACTGAACAGCTCGTATAATACCATAACGCTGTCTGTCCATTGGGCTTGACCTCCGCAAGTATCTCATCGTGCAGAATGTTCGATACCAGCCCCCAGCCGCCGGTCAGAATAATATCGGGTTCATATAATTGTATCTGACGTTTCAGCCGGTCCGCATCCTGCCGGGCGGCCTGCCGAACTGCCTTTGCGCTTGCACGGGCGCTGCCGGAACACTTTTTGAGGTTTATCACAGCGATATTCCTCACCATATCATCCAGGGCTGATTTTGGCACAAATTCCCAATATGTTTCATTCAAAATCATATTTGCCCAGCGTGCGACATTATTCCACGTCCGGTAGTAAGTTTCGCTTCCACCATGAGAAAGGAACTCCACAAGGCTTCCTTTCAAAGCATTCGTTTCCTTCAATAGCACGACGATATGCTTTCCGTCCGGGAGTGCCGCCCAGCGCTCATAGTCCACGATGCCGTCGGCGTTAAAGCAGCACGGCTGCACAAAGGACGCCGACCATTCTGCCATCATCATAGCCTCGTCGCGCCGAAGCTGCTGTATCTGCTCAGATGTCATCATTTGTCGGTACTCTCCGTATTCGCAAGGCTTGACACATCTACCCGGAAGCCCTCCTGCGCGGCACCCTCAAAGGCCTCCATCGGGCCGTCCGGTGCATCATTTTCAGGCTCATCCGACGGAGAATCGGCAAATTCCCCGCTGCTCTCCCCTGCCTCTTTTGATGTTGTATCCAAGCGTGCCTTTTTGACCTCGCCCAGCGGGTTCTGCTCAATGGCTGCACGCACCTGAAATTCCTGTAGGTGCGTATAGATCTGGGTCGTGCCGACACTGCTGTGGCCCAGAAGCTGCTTGAGGGTCAGGATGTCCACGTTTCCGGTCTGATACATCAAAGTCGCAGCTGTGTGACGGAGCTTATGCGTCGAAAAACCGCGCAGACCCGCCGCTTTCATTGCCCCTGTCACCAGCTGCTCTACCCTGCGGTTGGAAATGCGCTCTTTGCGCCGCCGGGTGATAAAGACCGCTCTTTCCTTGGGGTTCAGGCCTTCCATCGTGTTGCGTTTGTTCAGATAGATCTGCAAGGCCTCAATGCAGGCATCGTTCAGATAGACCATCCGCTCCTTGTGGCCCTTACCGAACAGACGGATCTGCCGCTGTTCCATGTCGATGTCACCGAGATCCATCCCCACAAGTTCCGAAAGACGCATTCCACAGTTCAAAAAGAGCACCACCATACAGTAATCCCTCTCGGGAAAATCGCTCTGGGTCTGGGTGCTTTCCAGTAAGTCCATCGACTGTTCTGCGGTCAGATATTTGGGCAGGACTTTATCCTGCTTGGGCGGCTTGATGGAGGCTGTGGGATTCTCTTTGAGCAGATCGACCTGATTGACCAGATAATCATAAAAGCCATGGAGACTGGCCAGTCGCCGGGCCGTCGAAGATTTTTTGTTGCCGCATTCCCGGTTCAGAAAATACAGGTATTCGTAGACGTCTTCCTTGGTCACGCTGCCCCAGAATGCCGTATCAAGGCCCTTGGGGTCAATGTCCTTGATCTCGGCGTTCTCTGCTGCAAGGCCGCGCCGACGCTTCATAAAGCGGCTGAAATTGCGCAGGTCGCAATAGTAACTGAAGGCTGTATTCGGGCTTTTGCCTGCGATGACTTCCAGATAGCGTACATATGCGACGATGTCCGGCGAGGCATCATCAAAGGGTTTGTGTTTTTCGGGGTTTTTCTCATCCAGATAGATCGACATAGCTTCCTCTTCTTATCATTACAGACGATCGGATTTCAGGGCACGGATGGCGTCCGAGATATAGGCGGCTCCCACCAGCTTCATGCCGGGATAGTCGGCGGCATTGAGGTGCGACAGGCTGTGTTTGGGCACAACGGCGCGCTCAAAGCCGATGCGCTCAGCCTCCCGCAGACGCTGCTCCAGATTCGGCACGCTGCGTACCTCACCGCCAAGGCCGACTTCGCCGATGGCGATGAGCTTATCGCTTACCGGGCAGTCCAGAAGCGACGATACCATACTCAGGCAGACCGCAAGGTCGCAGGCAGTGTCCCGCAGCGTGATGCCGCTGACGATGTTGATATATACATCCAGATTGCCGAAGAAGTAGCCTGCACGTTTTTCCAGCACAGCGATGAGCAGGTTCATGCGGTTATAATCATAGCCGCTGCAGGCCCGCCGGGGGGCCGGGAAATTCGTTTTGGTCGCAAGGGCCTGTATCTCGCTGAGGATGGGGCGGCTGCCCTCCATCGTACAGGCCACACAGTTGCCGGAAACCCCCAGCGGACGGCCTTCCAGAAGCATCTGAGACGGATTCTCGATCTCCTCAAGGCCCTGCCCCGTCATATCGAACATTCCCAGCTCATTCGTCGAGCCATAGCGGTTCTTCGCGGCCCGCAGGATGCGGTATGGGAGCATCTTGTCTCCCTCAAAGTAAAGCACCGTATCCACAATGTGCTCCATGACCTTCGGGCCGGCAATGGCACCGTCCTTGTTGACATGGCCCACGATGAACATCGGGATCTCCTGCTTTTTGGCGACCGCCAGCAGACGGGCCGCACTCTCTTTCACCTGACTGACTGTGCCAGCAGAAGAGGAAATGTCCATGCACCGCATCGTCTGGATGGAGTCGATGACCACAAGCTCGGGCTTTTCCTTCTCGATAAGACCACAGATCTCGTCCACATCGTTTTCGGCGGCCAGATAGATATTGTCCTGCGGGACCTTCAACCGGGCCGCACGCAGCTTGACTTGGCGGACAGACTCTTCGCCCGTGATATACAGCACGGTGTGTTGGTTGGAGATGGCACCGCAGAGCTGCAGCAGCATGGTGGATTTGCCCACGCCCGGCTCACCACTCAGCAGCACGACGCCGCCCAGCACGATGCCGCCGCCCAGCACGCGGTCAAGCTCGGAGATGCCAGTCAGAATGCGGCTCTTCTCCTCGGTGGTGCTGATGTCAGCCAGCCGCTTTGCGGTCAGCGAAGTGACGCCCTCCTGACGGACAGGGGCAGCCGCCTTGCCGCCGGTAAGACCGGCTTTGGGTGCCTCAGCGACCACATCCTCGTTCATGGTATTCCAGCTGCCGCAGCTCGGGCAGCGGCCCATCCAGCGGGGGCTTGTCTCTCCGCAATTGGAGCAGACATATACGGTTTTCAGTTTCGGTTCTTTCATTCTGGACTCTCCAATGTCGTGCTGTTTGCATTACTTTTATATACTTGTATTATCATACCACATCCGGCCCGGAGCCGCAAGAAAACCAGCCGCTTATCCGGCCTGCATCAGACGATTTGCGAGGCACACAAGCCCGGTGGCTGCGCCGCAGAGCGGGCAGAGGCAGACGGTCAGCAAGGCAAACTGTCCTACCAGAAGCTGTGCCCCTGCGGTATGGGGAATGCCGCCCCCCTTCCCGCCTCTCCCGAAGGAAAAGGCGTGGATGCGGCTGCTGACCTGTAGGGCGGATGCACCGAAGAGGCAGAGTGCCCCAGCCGCCAGAGCCGTCGGCAGGCTGGCAGTAAGCAGGAATAAAACGAGCTGCTTTCCGCCAAGGCCTGTCAGAAGCTGTGCAGAGAGCAGACCTGAGCCTGTCCCATATAGCATCGCAAATAAAAAGATGGGCAGAGGCCCTACGGCAGAAAGCCCCAGCAGAAGGAACACCGCCGCTGCGCCAAGGACGACAGCAAGTTCTGTCCCAAACAACCCCACGGCCTGCGGCGTGCTGGACGCCGCAAATGCACTGCGCCAGCAGCTCAGGTAATAGGCCAGCGTCTCCATCTCTTCGGCATCACACAGCGCCTGCAGGATGCCCGCCATCAGCGTGCCGAAGAGATAAGCCGCCGCCAGCAGGATGCAGTCCCGGCTGGCTCGAAAGCGCTTCCGCCGGGGTATCTCCTTTTGCGGCGGCTCCGGCGTATGGCTGGTCTGCTCTACTTCTTTCATAGGGAGCGGCTCCCTCTCCGGCAATCGCGGCACAAGTGCATCCGCTTCCGTTTTCGTTTCCTGATAGACCCACATCGTGTCTTTACCCTCCTGATCTCGTTGTGTATGACCGCTGTAGCGTTTAGCCAGCATTCAGCGCCGCCTGTGCTCTGCACGCAGCATTCCGAAAATACCGCCCAGAACGTCCATCAACAGGACAAGCCCGGCCCGGACGAACTGCATCGTCCCCCACTCGCTCTGGTACAGTGTGCCCAGAAGAAATAGCAGCCCCACAAAAAGTGCACCCTCTGCCGCTCCCCAGACAAGCCCTTTTCCTTTCTGCAAGAGCGACATCAACAGACCGCTGAGAAAGCTGCCGAGGCAGACTGCCGCAGTGGCAAGCGGTGCCGCCGCGTCCTGCGTCAGACCTTGTTGGACCATCAGCCAGCCGAATCCCGCCAGCCCTCCGGCTGCTGCCGCACTGCCCAGCCCGAAAACCGCCAGCAGCCCCACCGCCGGGAATTTCTTTGAATCAGACATAAAAACGCGCCTCCCTGCACCTACTGTATGCAGGAAAGCGCGTTTAAAGCACGGATCCGGGAAATTATTATTTCTTGGGGGCGTTGTCCATGTTCAGCTTCTCGACGGAGCTGATAGCGTTCTTCGTGAAGCGGATCTTCACGCGGTCAGCACCGGTCTCCAGCACGAAGGTGTCGTCCTTGATGGCGACCACACGGCCGATGATGCCGCCGATGGTGGTGACCTGATCGCCGATCTCCAGAGAAGAGCGCATTGCTGCGTCCTTCTTCTCCTGCTTCTTCTGTGGACGATAGATCATGAAGTAGAGCATCACCAGCATCAGAGCCAGAGTAAAGAAGAGGCTGATGTAGCTTTCGGTCGTAGTCAGAAATTGCATGGGGCAAAATCTCCTCTCAAATTCATATGACCTTATTATACGCGCTTATCCGGCA
>ULUE01001767.1_pt1 | contig 14345 bp, 9 predicted proteins | sample 1958211 | NCBI WGS metagenome assembly ULUE01 (sample SAMEA4835752, study PRJEB28245) | human gut metagenome | biome: gut microbiome; material: fecal sample | place: Denmark | collected 2008 | reverse complement strand
GCGGCGCGTTCAAATTCGGGGCCGCGCTTGCCGAGCACCCAGTACTGGACCTTGCGCACGAATTCCGTGCCTTCTTCCATGATGGTCTGGTCAGCGGAGCTGTTGACGTCGTAGGTCTTGAAGCCCAACTTTTCGAAGGCGTTCATCATCTGATCGGTGGACAGATCGCCGGGCTTGCCGCCGAATTCTTCCGCGATCGACACGCGAACAGCCGGGGAGGGGTGAGCTACCACAACGTTGCTTTTGTCGGCGAGCATCTTGTCGACGGTGTCGACAAAGCTCATCTGTTCGATGGCGTTGAACGGGCAGCTGATCAGACACTGGCCGCAGGTGACGCAACGCTGATCGTCAATCTTGTGCTTGGAGCCGAGATGGCCCTGAATGGCATCGACCGGGCAGACCTTGCGGCAGGTGTCGCAAGCTTCGCACAGGTCTTCATTGATTTTGATGATGCCGCGCAACTCGCCCTTGCGAATGTTGCCGACAAAATCGGGGCCGTTCAGGCCGAAGGCGTCAGCCGTCGGATTGAACGTCTTGATTCTGATGGTTTTTGCACTCATCTTTAGGGATCTCCTGTTCTTTTAAAAAGGGCGTCGATCCTGACTCGAAACAGGGTTCTCTAACGCCGCTTTCGCTGGTGCCGAGAAACCGAAACAGACCCGTCCGCGGCAATCCGAACAACTGCCCCGGACTAGATACAGATAAACAAAGATAGGGTCGGTGCGGCTTTAGGGGAGGAACACAAAGAGACGGCTTTGCATTCCGGCACTCGCGCGGGTCGATTTTATAGGCAACAAGCGCGAAAAACTAGGCATTTCAGGGGGCAGACGGAATAAAAAAAGGATAGGTCAGAAGGTGATCGGAGGATCATCCGAAAGTTTGATTTAGCGCAAATTACTTGCGAACTGAAATAAATAGAAAAGAAAAAACGCTTTAAAAACAAAAGGATAACATTTGATTTGTGAAAGTTTTTCCTATGGCTTCGAAGGAAACAATGAAAGACTCTCGCAAATTGCTACTTAAAAAGAGGTAGATTGGGCTAAGGCAGAAGTAGCAATCGGTTTATTTTGTCGTGGCGTAGCAAAAGTTTGATTTAAGTCAAAAGTGGTGCAAAGTCTCACGGCGAAAGAGGTGAAGATCGAACCGCCGCTTTTGTATGAGTCCGAACGAAAAAAAGGCCGCCCAAAAGAGGCGGCCGCAGTGCGCGTTGCGAACAATCAGCAGTCGATGTCGCGAAGCGGTTTTCTGAGTTCGGCGCGGACGTTATCCATGCCCGAATAGAAGGCTTTCATCATCACCAAACCAAGGAACTTGCCCGCATCGGTCACGATCAGATTGTCGGGATCTTCGGGGTTGTCCTTGATGGCCCCTGCGATGCGAAGTCCAAGCATTTCCTTGAAAAGAGCTTTGTCGAGATCAACGCCATGTACTTCTCGGAAATACTTGCGCGACAGACGCGCCGAGAAGAGGCCCAAAAGCAGGCGGTACTGCAAGACGGCGTGTTTGTCGAAGTTGCGGCGGCGTTCCACGCCGGTCATGCCGGCCTTGATACGCTCGTTGTATCGGCGCAGACTGAAGGTGTTGACGTACAGGCTACTGCCCAGGAACGAGAAGGCGCCGGAGCCCACGCCCAGATATTCGTCGTGATCAACCACGTACTCATCGAAGCCTTCATCGTGAGTGCGTCCGAACGTCCAGCTCGTGAGCTGTCGGTAGTGGTTGCCGAGCGTGTTCATGATTACGGCGTACTGGTCAGCAAGTTCGATGCCCTTGGCGGCAATCGTCTGTTTGACGCTTTTGCGGGTCTGGCTCGTCACCATCAACGGATAGGTCGTGATCTGACGGGGATTGAGCTCCACGAGCAGATCCATGTCACGCTGAAGCATTTCAAGATTCTGGCCGCGGAAACCGAAGATCATGTCCACATTGGTCGTCGGAAAAAGCTCGAGTGCTTCCTGCAGACGTTCGTAAATGAGAGCGCCGGAGCCGAACTTGTCATAGCGTTCGGTCATCTTGAGGATGTCGTCATTGAAGCTTTGCACACCGATGCTCATGCGGTCTACGAGCCCCTTGAGATTGCGGAACGTGGGCGTGGCGATCTGAAGCGGGTCGGTTTCGCACGACACTTCCTTGATGCCGGGGAAAAGCGTGCGAGCGTGTTCGATCGTGCGAATGAGTTCGTCTTCGAGAATTGTCGTCGTGCCCCCGCCGATGTACATGCTCGTGAAGTCGTAGCCGAGCGCCTTCACGTAGTCCATTTCCTTGCGCAGATTGATGAAGTATTCGCGCGCCTTGTGTTCCTTGAAGAGGAAACGATGGAATGTGCAGTATGAGCAAAGCGTCTTGCAGAACGGAATATGGGCGTAAAGCAGGTACCGGTGACCGGGCTGCGGTTCCGGCGGTCGGTCGAGAACGACGGGATCGCAGTTGAGGTAGCGGTCGATGTAGTACTGCATGATTCGGTCGGTGAGATTGATCATCCAGTTGGGCATCAACTTGCCGATGCGAACCTGAGGCTGTTCAGTCATAAATCTAAAAAAGCAGAAAAGACGGCTGCACGAGATGTGTCATGCAGCCGGAAAGCTAAAGGTTAGGTCGAAGCAATTGTACGGATAAACGGCACGGCTAAACCTTAAGCGCGGGCGTGCGAGAGGTACATTTCTTCAATTTGAGCGGCAAAAAGCTCGTTAAGCGGCTTGCGCTTGAGCTTGAGCGTCGGGGTGAGCAAACCGTTGTCGATGGTCCACGGCTCAAGCGTGAGCACCACATTGCGCGGTAGCGCATAGTGCGGAAAGCCTGCTGCTGCCGCGCGTGCGCGCTTCAAAATAGCCGAACGCACGGCGTTGCTTTGTAGCGCCAGTTTGTCGTTGGGGTCGACGCCGAGTTTGGCGGCAAGCTTCTTCCATTCTTCGGGGTTTAGGACGGCTACGAAGGAAATGAAGGGACGCGCTTCACCCACAACGAAAGTCTGCGCAAAGAGCGGATCCGTTTCGAGCGCGAGTTCCAGATCAACGGGCGGCACCTTTTCTCCGGTACTCGTTACGATGATTTCCTTGATGCGGCCGCGAATGCGCAGCAGACCCTCTTCGTTAAATTCGCCGACGTCGCCCGTGGAGAGCCATCCGTCGGGCGAGAGGACTCTGGCGGTGTCTTCCGGACGGTTCCAGTAGCCCTTCATGACGGAAGGCGCGCGAATCTGGATTTCATTGGTATCCGGCGCCAGGCGCAGCTCCACGTTCGGGAAGGTGCGGCCGACGGTGTCGGGCTGATTGAGCGTAAGTGAATTGCCGGCGATGATGGGCGAAGCCTCGGTCATGCCGTAACCCTGAATCGGAGGGATTCCCAGACCGCAGAACATGCGGGCAACCTTGTGGTTGAGTGCGGCGCCGCCAGCGATGGCGACCTTTAGCTTGCCGCCGAACTGCAGTGCGACCTTGTTGGCCACCAGATGCTTGAGAATCGGCCACACGATCGGATCAAGCCAGGACAGGGAAGTCGCAGTCACGGGCAGACGGTTGGCTTTGCAGAACCGGCGCCAGCCCACATCAACGCAGGTGTTAAAGAGCGCGCGGGCGATGGCCGATTGCTTGCCCAGACGATCCAGGATGCGGGCGTAAATGCGCTCGTAGATGCGAGGCACCGAAATAAGAACGTCGGGATGCACTATGCGGAAGTCTTCGCTCAACAGCATGATCGAACGATTGAAGACGATGGTGCAACCCATGCCGAGTGGCAGGTAGTAGCCCGCCGTACGTTCAAATGTGTGCGAAAGCGGCAGGAACGACAGAAAGACGTAGCCCGGCTGCGGCGCCGGAGCTATGTGTTCGAGCGTGGCAATTACGTTGGAGACGACATTGTTGTGCGTGAGCATGACGCCCTTGGGCTTGCCGGTGGTGCCGGACGTGTAGACGATGGCGGCCAGATCCTCGGGGGCGGGACCCTCGGGCAACTGATCAACGCCGTGTCCCAGTGCCAGAAAGTCATCAACACCGTAAATCTTGGGGCCGCCGCGCTTTTGTTTGGCGGGTGTTACCTCATCGGTGAGGATGACTGTCTTAAGAGCGGGCAGTTTTTCTCGGACGGCTTCAATGGCAAGCCATCGTTCGTATTTATTTGTGATCAGACATTCTGCACCGCTGTCTCCGAGGATGAAGGACAACGATCCTGGCGTGTCGATGGCGTGCAACGGTACGGGGATCATTGCATTTGCGAGCACTGCCTGGTCGGCGAGTACGTGATCGACGGAATTGTTGAGCAGAATGCTCACACGGGCGCCGCGCGTCAAGCCGAGACCGGCGAGCGCCTTGCGCCATTCGACGATGTGGTCGTTGAGTTCCAGGTAGCTGAGCGGTTCCCAGGTGTTGGTCGTACGGTCAAACTGCTTCAGGGCAATTTCGCCGCCCGTGAGCGAAGCCCGCAGGGGAACGAATTGATCAAGCGTGGTGCATTGCTTCAGAGCTGCAAGACGCTGCGCGGAATTGTCAATGGTTCTCTGATTCGACATCTTCAATCTGATAAAGCAAGGCGGAGTGCCGCAATTGGCGGCTCCGTATCTTTCGGAGCAAGCTGCGCAAAAATTTTAGCGCAGAGCTAGTTGGCGGCGATAAGCCCTTTTTTCGTTGATTTTGAACGAAGTTATTCGCTGAAAAGCCCAGTTGAGAGATAACGCTCGCCTGAGTCGGGAAAAATGACGACGATGCGTCCATGATCATAGGGCGGTTTGCGGGCCAAACGAACGGCAGCCTCAAGAGCGCTGCCCGAACTGATGCCTACGAAAACGCCGTCGGTTTTAAGAACCAGACGCGTCATTGCCGCCGCCTCTTCATTGCCGACTTGCATGACTTCATGGTAGACCGACGTATCGAGTGTTCCCGGAACAAACCCTGCGCCGATACCTTGGATTTTGTGCGGACCGGCTTTACCGCCGGACAGGACGGGTGAGCCCTTGGGTTCGACCGCGACGACGCGAATGCCGGGATCGCAGCGTCGCAGGAATTGGCCGGTGCCCGTGATCGTTCCACCCGACCCGACGGCGCTGACAAACGCGTCGATGCGTCCTTGCATATCGTCCCAGATTTCGGGTCCGGTGGTCTCGTAGTGCGCCTTGGCGTTGGCGGCATTGTCAAATTGGTTGGGCATGAAGGCACCCGGCGTGGAGGCAACGATTTCCTTGGCTTTGTCGACGGCTCCGCTCATACCGAGCGAGGCCGGCGTAAGCACAATTTCCGCGCCGTAAGTTTTGAGCAGCATGCGGCGCTCCACGCTCATTGATTCGGGCATGGTAAGAACGGTGCGAAACCCCAAGGCTCGTGCCACCAGCGCAAGACCGATGCCGGTGTTGCCGCTGGTCGGCTCCACGATGAGGCCGCCCGGCAGAAGTTTTCCTTCGGCCTGAGCCGTCTTGATCATGGAGAGTGCCGCACGGTCCTTGATGCTGCCGCCGGGGTTGAAGCATTCGAGCTTGGCGAAAATCTGGGCGGTCAAGCCGAGCTCTTTTTCAAGTCCTTTGAGTTCCAGAAGCGGCGTGCGCCCGATGGTTTCGGTGATGGATTGGCAAAGTGACATACTGACCTCAAGTGGTGAGAAAACCGTGTGCCGTACTTAGGGAATGATGTTTCCGGAAAGAGGTACGGGCTCGATGCGTCCGAGCAGATCCGTAAGATGGATCGGATCGTTCGTGTAGCGGGAATACTGCACGGTGTTGGCGGTAACGCGCATCACGTAGTCACGGGTTTCCGAATAGGGAATCGTTTCGGCAAAAAGCGCTCCTTCGACTTCCTTGGTGAGCGTTGAGCGCCAAGCGGCGGCTTTGGATGGGCCTGCGTTGTAGCTTGCGGTAGCAAGCGTCACATTGGGGCTCACGTTCTCTCTGACGAGGCGCAGATACTGCGTTCCCAGAAACAGATTAGTGTCGATGTCGGAGATTTTGCTGTTGCTATAACCTTTAAGTCCCGTCTGCTTGGCGACCCAGCGGGCCGTTGATGGCATGACCTGCATCAAGCCGCGTGCGCCTGCGGAACTGAGTGCCAGGCTGATAAAGCGCGACTCTTGACGAATAAGGCCGAAGACCAGATTTTGCGGCAGCTGTGCTTCGTCGGCAGCCTGATTGATCTTGTCGGCAAAAGGCTTCGGGTAGAGCTGGTTGAAGGCGGCAGCCCGGCCGGTGCTGGCGGCTGTGTTGATGCGGCGATGCTCCAGACCGAGAGCGCCTGCGTATTCCGCAATTTCTAAGCGTTCGCGATTCTTCATGCCGATCAGGGCCCAGTTCCATTCGCGATGACCCTCGTAGGGTAGACCCAGCGCGTAAAAGCGCACCGCGCGTTGGACGGAAGGATTCTTGGAAAACTTGGCAAAACTTTCCTTTGAGGGCTCGGGCTTCATGCTTTCGGGACCTTTGTAATAAGGTTTCCCGAGGAAGTCTGCGGCCAGAAGGTTGTAGAACTCATAGCCGCGCGCGAGGCTTTGCATCAATTTGTCGGCCTGCGCTTTCTTGCCGACGGCCGCGAGCATGCGAGCCCGCCAATATGTCCAGTTGTCGGCTTTTTTCACGGAGGGAGAAAGCTGAGAAATCGCGGACAGCACCTCTTGAGGCGTGCCGTTGCGCAATGCGGCGCGAGCCTGCCAGACCAGTACCGTGGCGCCATTGACGATCAGCGTCGAGGAGGCAGCCGATTTCAATCCTTCGCCGGCAAGCTTGTAGTAACGCAGACTTGCGGCATCCTGATCCACAGCCGCTTCATAACCGATACGCCCCCACAAGAGCGCCTTGGTGGAGGAATTGATGCGTCCGTCGGTGGCGTGTGCGATCGTGACAGCTGCGCCGATGTCTTTCTGTACGATGCGAAGCGAAGCGGCGATCAAAAGGCGAACGGGTTTTTTCTTGAGCACCTTGCGGTTGCGCTGCAGCCAGCGCGACGGATTGGTCAGAATCTGCGAAAGCTCTTTCTTGTTGACCGGTAGGTATTTGGCAGGCGTTTCCTTGACCAACTGCGTAGCCAGCGTGTAGCGCTTTTTCTGCAGCAAAATCAACAGGTACTGCCACGTCCAACTGCGGTCGGCCTCAAGTGTTCTGGCGGCAAGTTTCTTGCACGCGTCGATTTGCGGTGCCGTGGTGCGCAACAGCAGACTCTTGGCTTGTGCAAGTGCCTGCGCGGAGGGTTTGCCGCTTCCGAGCGCAAACGTTTGGCGCATGCACAGGATGTCGCGTTCTTCTCGATTCCACTTGAGTTTCGGATAAAGGGCGGCAAAGCGCTTGGCATCGTTGGCTTGAGCGGCATAGCGCAGCCAATCCGTGCGGGCGCGTTCGGCAAGATATTCCGACTCATGCACTTCGATGAAGCGTGCGTAGCGCTTTTCGACGGCGGCCGTGAGCTTCTTGTTTTTTTTGAGATCCTGCTCGGCTTGGGCGTTGATTTCCCAAAGTTCGACATAGCCGCCCAGTGGATGATTCTTGACGCGTGCTGCCAGGGTCTTCAATTGAGCAACGTCGTTTTTCTGCGCGGCCTTTCGGGCAGCCAAAATGTCTTCGTCGCCTTCGAGTTCTTCGCCGAAGTGCGCGGGAAGAAGGTTGCTCGAAAGCGTTGCGGGCGGAACGAGCGTGTAGTCGGCCTTGGAAACAGGTTCAATAACAAAGCCCTGCTGCGGGACGACTGGAGCGGGAGAATAGGACGCAACCTGAGCGGCTTCGGATGTAGCAGTTGTGCCTGGCGTCAGCGGGGATGCGGGCAGAGTTTCGCCCGTGACAACGACGGCGACGCTCGGATCGATGTTGAGGGTTTCCACCGGCTCGGTCTTTTCTGCCACGACAGGTTCGGACGCGGCTTCGGCTGCGGCAGGCGTAATGGGAGTGGGCGGTGTCAGAGGCTGCCCGGAAACCGTGATGGCGGTTTCTCGAATGCCGTCGGCCGATTCGGTGACGGTTGTTTCGCGAATGCTCCCGACAGACTGAGGCGAGACGGCGGTCGGTTCTGCAACGACGGCAGACGGCTGAATTTCGGTTGGGTAGACAGGCTCGGAAACGGTTTCACGCACGGTTTGCGACGCGGGTGCCGCACCGCTCGGCGTTTCGGCCTGAGCGGCAGCTTCGATTTCCTGCGGCAACTCGTGGCCGTCAAACTGCGATTCGATGCGTTCAATGCGGCTTTCTTCGATCTGCGCGGCAATTTCCTCTTCGGTGAGCTCCCGTTGACGAATGGCGGTTAGCTCTTCGATAGCCGGCGTCGTGACGGCCGAAGAGGCGAGCAAAAGCGAATAGACTGTAGCGGCAAATGGCATCGGAAAAAACCACAAGAAAAAAGGCGCATGTCCATGAGTCGGACAAGCTCACACCCATAGCACCATGATAACGGCAAATAACAGCGCTGATTTCAAAGCGATCTCCCGTCAATCGTTACGAAAATTAATGTTGGAGAAGCGCCGCCGCGTACAGGTTGAATGTCCGACGGCGGTGGAAAGCCTTTCGGCACATCTGTTGCAATGGCTCGCCGAGCGGGCGGTTTCCCGATTGGGGTTTTATCGGCCGATAAAAAGCGAGCCGGATCTTACGGAGCCGCTTTTGACTTGGAAACTCGGTTCCCCGCAGCGTTGCCTTTGCGTGCCGGTGGTCGATGACAGTCGAAGCAAGACCATGCACTACGCGCGCTGGGACGCCGAACGCGTGCGTATCGGATGCTACGGCATTGAGGAGCCGGTCGAGGACATTCTTGTCGATCCCGAGGTGACTTTGGTTCCATGCGTGGGTGTGACGCGGGAAGGATTTCGCTTGGGTAACGGCGGCGGTTATTTTGATCGGTGGCTCGCCGAGCGGCAAAAAACGCCGGGGCTTGTAACGGTAGCCGTGGCGTTTGATTGCCTGGTGATGGAAGATTTTGTGCCGGAGATTTTTGACATTCCGTTGGATTGGATCTTGACGGAATCGGGGATGCGTCCGGCGGAAAAGAAAACGGGCCGCAACACGATGGATGCAGCCCGTTTGATGCAACACTAACGATTAATAGCGATAGTTTTCGCTCTTGTAGGGACCTTCGACCTTGACGCCGATGTAGTCAGCCTGCTTCTGCGTCAGAACGGAAAGTTCGGCGTTGAGCTTGGTGAGCTGCAGACGGGCAACTTTTTCGTCGAGAATCTTCGGAAGAATGTAGACGCCTACCGGATATTTCTCCGTGTTGGTGAAGAGTTCGATCTGAGCGAGAACCTGATTGGCAAAGGAGCTCGACATCACGTACGAGGGGTGCCCCGTGGCACAGCCGAGGTTCACGAGACGGCCTTCGGCCAGAAGAATGATGCGGTTGCCGGAGGGGAGTTCAATGTGGTCGACCTGCGGTTTGATGTTTTCCCACTTGTACTGTTTCATGGAGGCGACGTCAATTTCGCTGTCGAAATGGCCGATGTTGCAGACGATGGCCTGATCCTTCATGCGAATCATATGGTCGTGCGTGATCACGTGGTAGTTGCCGGTGGCTGTGACAAAAATGTCTGCCTTGTCGGCGGCCCATTCCATCGTGACGACGCGGTAGCCTTCCATGGCGGCCTGCAGGGCGCAGATCGGGTCGACTTCGGTAACCCAGACCTGAGCTGAGAGTGCACGCAGTGCCTGAGCGCAGCCCTTACCCACGTCACCGTAACCGCACACCACGGCGATCTTGCCCGCGACCATCACGTCGGTGGCGCGCTTGATGCCGTCGACAAGCGATTCGCGGCAGCCGTAGAGGTTGTCGAACTTGCTCTTTGTCACAGAGTCGTTGACGTTGATGGCGGGAATCTTGAGTTCGCCTTTGGCGGCCATTTGATAGAGGCGATGCACGCCGGTGGTCGTTTCTTCGCTCACACCCTTGATGTGAGCCAGGCGCTTGGAGTACCAGTGCGGATCTTCCTGCAGGTGAGCGCGGATGGAGGCAAAGAGCACTTCTTCTTCTTCGCTTTCAGGCTTGTCGAGCACGGATAGGTCGCTTTCGGCCTTGGTGCCGAGGTGCAGCAGCAGCGTGGCATCGCCGCCGTCGTCCAGAATCATGTTGGAGTAGCCGCCGTCGTCCCACTCGAAGATCTTGTGGGTGTAGTTCCAGTAATCGGTGATCGTTTCACCCTTGACGGCAAAAACAGGAATGCCGTCGGCGGCAATGGCGGCCGCGGCGTGGTCCTGCGTGGAGAAGATGTTGCAGGAAGCCCAGCGGACTTCGGCGCCCAGCGCCGTGAGCGTTTCAATCAGAACGGCCGTCTGAATGGTCATGTGCAGGCTGCCGGAAATACGGGCGCCCTTCAAAGGCTGGGCGGCGGCGTACTCCTTGCGGATGTCCATCAGACCGGGCATTTCCGTTTCGGCAATGCGGATTTCCTTGCGGCCCCAGTCGGCCAGACCGATGTCGGCGATGATGTAGTTTGCGGTTGCGCTCATCTCGCGCACCTCCTTTAGAAAAATGAGGATGAAAAAAGGAAAGGAAACGCGAGCGCCGTTGGAGTCTTTGCCGTCAATGGCGGTCGTGAGGCAAAGAAAAATCGGAGCGAATGCCCGAGCCTGGACGCAGATGGTCAAAAGGTTTGACCCGCGCTTGCAGCGCTCCTCGAGCAAAGCCAGGTGCATTATAAAAGTCCTAACTTCTTCTTGTCTGACGATTCCGGCCATCAGGAGCGGTTCGGAGCGCCGTCTTGCGCTATGCTTTTTCAAGTTGCAGTTCGAGACGGCGTATGACGGATAAAAAGCTCACTTCTATTTTTCTGATTGGCATGATGGCTAGCGGCAAGTCGACCGTCGGTCGGCGACTTGCGGAACGGCTCGGTTGGGCGTTTTACGATGCCGACCGCGAAATAGAGGCGCGCTGTGGAGTGCCGATCTCCTACATTTTTGAAAAAGAAGGAGAGGCGGGTTTTCGAGCTCGAGAAACGCAAATGCTGGCTGAGTTGACCGCCAAGGACCGTGTTGTGGTGGCAACAGGCGGCGGAGCACCGATGTTTGAAATCAATCGAAAGCTTCTTGCCAGAGGCTTGGTGATTCAATTGGCTTCGAGTGTTTCCGACATTATTGAGCGCACGCGCTTTGATTCCGTTCGACCACTGCTTGCTGGCGACGACCGTGCAGCGCGCATTCGATCAATCATGCTCGAAAGGGGGCCCGTATACGATGAGGTTTGCAATGAAAAGGTGATCACATCACGCAAACCGATTGATTTCGTGGTGGAAAAGATTCTGGCGTTGGAAAGCGTGCGAGAAGTGACGCAGCACAAACTCGAGGGAGGCGAGAAATGAAGGAACTGACAGTGGATCTGGGACAGAGGGCTTATCCGATTCATGTCGGAGAGGGCGCACTGGCGTTGCTCGGAGAAGAGCTCAAAAGACTGAAGGCGACACGCGTGCTTTTGGTGACCAATTCCACCGTTGGGCCGCTCTACGAGAGGGCCGCACTTCAGAGTATCTGCAGGGCGCAGACGGACCTGCCTGTTGCAGTCGTGACGCTTCCTGACGGGGAATGCTTCAAGGATTTGCACCACATCGAAAAGATTCTCTCGGCAGCTGTGGACGCCGGGCTCGACCGCAAGAGCTACATCGTGGCTCTTGGCGGCGGCGTGATCGGTGACATGGCAGGCTTTGCGGCAAGCATGTGGATGCGTGGCATTGATTTCATTCAAGTGCCCACGACGCTCTTGGCGCAGGTCGACAGCAGCGTGGGCGGCAAAACCGGCGTGAATTTGCCGGCCGGGAAAAACCTCATCGGCGCTTTTCATCAGCCGCGCTCCGTGATTGCCGATACGACAGTTCTAAAAACATTGCCGCAGCGTGAAATCAGTGCGGGCGTTGCTGAAATCATCAAATACGGCATGCTTGGTGATGCGGAATTTTTTGCCTATCTCGAAGAGAACATGGCGGCATTGTGCGCCTTGGATGCCGATGTGGTGGCGACGGTTGTGGCGCGCTGTTGCGAAATGAAAAAGGAAATCGTGCGTGAGGACGAACGGGAGTCAGGCGTGCGAGCCAAACTTAATCTCGGACACACGTTTGGTCACGCCATTGAAAAGCTCACCGGGTATTCGACTTGGTTGCACGGCGAGGCCGTGGCAGCAGGTTGCGTGATGGCGGCGATGCTCTCTGAGGAACTGGGGTACTTGAGCGAAGAGGATGTAGCACGCGTGAAGGCGCTGTTTGAAGCGGCGGGGCTGCCGATCTGCATTTCAGGACTTTCTATGGACGCTGCGATGAAGGCGATGGCTTCCGACAAAAAGTCCGTTGCAGGCGTCATCCGCTTTGTGCTGATGAAGAAAATCGGCACAAGCTTTGTTCAAGAGGCGCCTCGAGACAAGATTGAGAGTGTGATGATCCGCAGTGGTTGGTACTGATCAAAACGGCGCCCGAAATTTTTATTTCCTGGGCGCCGCTTGTTGAAGAGCGTTAGCTCAGCCAATCCTTACCGAGCTTGGTGGGCTTGATGACCACTTTGCTCAGAAATGTCTTGGGCTTGCCCAGAAGAACGGCCCAAGCAAGTAATGCGTCGTCGCGGAAGGCGTGAATCAGAATTTCGTCGCCTTCTCCGTAACGGGCGAGCAGTTCGGGAAGGTTGCCGCCTTTGACCCGCACGCCGTCGAGCGTGATGATCACATCGCCTGGGGCAATACCGATCCACTGTGCCGTTTCTTTGTCATAAACCTGACGTACCGTAAAGCCGGCGTCATTGCCGAGGCCGCTGATGCCGAGAAGCTTGCGTTCGGCAGGCGTTTCCGACTCCTCTAGTGTGACGCCGAGCGGCTTGAGGAACTTGGCGTAATCAACCGGCATGGCCGTCTCAGTGAGATCGGCAATCAGGCCCGTGAGATCAAGTTCTGTGGCGCGTGCGACGATTTCCGGAACATCGTCGGAAGTGATGCCGCTGTAGTCGGCACCGGCAGCCTTGAAGTCTTCCCAGAGCAGGCGCAACACGTCGTCGAGCGACTTCTTGGATTTTGTTTTGCGGCGGATTTCGGCGTCCAAAACCCAGGCGGCAAGCGCACCCTGACGATAGTAGGAAACGTGAGCATTGACGCTGTTGGCGCTGGGCTTGTAGAACTTTATCCAGGCGTCGAAGCTAGCCTGCGACAGGCTCTGCGCCATGTGAGCGGGTGTTTCGACAACGGCCTTGAGGTCTTTGGAGAGGAGCTTTCCTAAGACTTCGTCATCAATGATTCCGGCTCGGCGCACCAGCATGCTTTCGTAGTAACTCGTAAAGCCTTCAAAGAGCCAGAGCAGAGACGTATAGGCTTCTTCGGAGAAATCGGCATCGATGAAGGCCGCCGGCTTGATTCGCTTCACAAGCCACGTGTGGAAGTATTCGTGGGCAAACAGCGTAAGCAACTGCACATAGTTGTCGGTGCGCTTTTTGTCGTGCGTGCAGGGTAGCCATTTGCGCGGTGCCGCGAGTGCCGTGCTGTTGGCGTGCTCCAAGCCGCCGGCCGCGTTCGAGGTGACATTGAGCAGGAAAGTGTATTCATCGCCGGCGGGACACTTTCCTTTCTTGGGTTCGAAAAAGCCTATCACGGTTTCGGTGATTTTTTTGACGTCGGCAGCCAGCTGTTTTTCATCGAAGTTGACCGGGACTTCGTTGATGAGAATATGGTGCTGGGTACCCTTTGCCTTGAAAGAGATAACCGAGAAGTCAGAGAGCTCGATGGGACAATCACACAACTGAGCGTAGTTTTCGGCTTCATAGAGACCCCAACCGAAAGGTTCGGTATCGGTCGCACGCTTCAGTCCCGTCCCAACCTTCCAGGATTCGACGGCGAGGTGCAGTTCGTCGACCGGGGGAGTGAGATTGACGGCAAGGCGACCCTCGGTGCTGCCGAGCACTTCCATCAAAGCGGCTCCGGGATTGAAAAAGCCGCGGCAGTTGTCCAGGTAGCATCCGCGCACCGAGGTGTCGAAAGCCCATACCTGGTAGTACACGAAGAGTTCTTCATCGGCTTTGCGGCCGACTGTACTCACGCGCCAAGTAGTTTTGTCGACCTTTTCAATCGGAACAGGAGTTTCTCCCAGAAAAGCTTGTTCGGCCTGAACGGTGGAGGCGAAGTCGCGGATGAGATAAGAGCCCGCAATCCAAGCGGGTAGACGCAGGTACTGTTCGTCTGGCGTCGGATCGTCAATGGTGATACCGACGATGTAAAGATGAGCTTCCGGATCAAGCGGACTGATGTCGTAGCGGATCATAAAACCCCAAAAGCTAAAGAAAACAAACGGTTGGACTCAATTGTACGGAGGGGCAAAAAAGTTTTTTAGAAATATTTCACAAAAGGGCTTGACAACCTGAAAAAGCCACTTCATAATTCGCAACCGTCGTTTGACGGGAAGCCAAAAATGAGTCGCGAACAACGACTCTTTTTTATCGCCCGAAA
>ULUE01033497.1_pt1 | contig 14358 bp, 12 predicted proteins | sample 1958211 | NCBI WGS metagenome assembly ULUE01 (sample SAMEA4835752, study PRJEB28245) | human gut metagenome | biome: gut microbiome; material: fecal sample | place: Denmark | collected 2008 | reverse complement strand
TGGTCTTGCGCTTTCGCGCTCGACCCGCACATTCGCTTTTTCTAGGTTCAATGTTCAGTTTTCAAGGTTCACTCTGTTGCGTTTGTTCGCAACTTTGTTGTCTGTGTTTGTCGCTGTATCCCGGCGACTTGTATATAATACCACGTGGGCAAGGTAATGTCAACACCTTTTTTACAACTTTTTTAAGATTTTTTAGTGAAACACTTGGCATAGTGGACAAATAAAGTATCATGTATACACGCTTTGAAGCACCTGAAAAAACTTCAAAATTTCTATAAAAATCTACGAAAAATCCTTAAAAACAGCTTGCAAAACGTCATTTTTCAGCAAAAATTTCTATAATCTTTTTTCGAAATTTCCTATCACCGATACATTTTCGTATTCAATAATAAAGATATTCGGATCACATTCTTCCAACAAATGACGTAATTTCATCGATTCAACCTTAGAAACAACTGTCAAAAGCACATTGGTATCCTCACCGCTATAGGCACCTATGCCCTTAATTTTAGTTACACCGCGATGCACAGCAGCAAAAATAACCTCTTCTACCAAATCTATTTTAGTAATTACAATCATCGTTACCGTAATATTGGGCAAATATGCCTTATCCAGAACAACGGAAGTAATTACGGCAAAGAAGATAGAGTAGACTGCTGCAGCAACATCATATAATAGAATACAGCTTCCAAAGACAAAGATATTAATAATATTGAAGACTTTGCCTACACTCATATTATGATACCGGTGCATTAGCAGCAGTCCTAAAATGCCCTCACCGCCGCCGCTGCCCTTGCTCATCAGCGTCATGCCGCAGCCCAGACCGCACAGAATACCGCCTGCCAGACAAGCCGTAATCGTATCAGGCAGATAATTATATTCCGCAACAGGCACAAGACTCAGCAATACGCTGTAGCTTGTGATGCAGACAGCAGATTTTACTAAAAAATCCTTGCCAAACTTGCGTATAGCCAGCAGCATCAAGGGTATATTCAGGAGAAAATAGATAATGCCGATATAGTTATCGGTAACAAAGCTCAGTCCCAGGACGTTTCTCATAAAATATCCCAGCAGCTGTGCTATCCCTAAAAAACCTCCATTATAAAGATTACATGGCAAAATGAACATATTAAAGCCGATGGAATATACCAGCGAGCCGCCTATAATAAGGCACAGGGCCTTCGGAGAAAGAAATTGTTTCAGATAGGTAACAGCCTTCATGCTGCAGCCTCCTTTGCCGACTGACGGGGAAGGGGGTTGATTAATAACTACTATTATAATAACCTAAAATCTTCTGTTTGCGTATTAACCAAGTAAATAAAGCACTTTTTCCATACCAAAATAAGTAAAATGCTAAAGTCTTTACAATTTTTTCTGCTTATTTTTTGTAAATCAGGCAAAATCGTCATAATTTCGCCATATACTGCCTTTATAATAAAAACAACAAAGGTAAACAACCACTTTAAGAAAGAAGGTGCCAAATATGATGACAACATTAACCAAGTATATGAAGAAAACCACGGCAATTGCCATGGCTGCCATGATGCTTTCTCTGCCACTGGCAAGCGTAGCATCCGCTCACGAAAGGCACGATTCTCCGCCACCGCGTCATTCCGACCGCTATGACAGGCACGACCGTTACGACAAGCATGACCGTTATGACAGACACGACCGTTACGACAGACATGACCGCTACGACAAGCGTCATAAGAACGACAATTACGTAACGAAAAAGGACAGCAACAAAAAAGCTACCACCAGCTTCATCATCGGTGCTGTACTGGGTGCGGTAATTGCCAAAAACACCTGATTAACATCCTTCTTTTCATCCTCATCACTCATACACAAAAAGAGCTGCAGTTTTACACTACGCAGAGTAGTGCAACTGCAGCTCTTTCAATTTTTACTATATTATATGTAACAGAAGAATCCTCAGCTGATTACATATCACGGCTGGCGATAATATCTACACCAAGGCCGAGAATATCCTTAACAACAACGTCACCGGTTTTAATCGGAGCGGTAACCTTTACGGTGCGCAGGAAGCGTGCGCAGTCCATGATACGTTCCTTCGGCAGTACGTTAGCGGATACTACAGGCAGCAAAGGCAGCATACCGCCTTCTACAGCAACGGTAGAGGTCAGCATGCGCTTCGGAGCAGTAACTTCATCGTTAGCATATTTAGCGCCACGCGGGCAGGTGTTGCCGGTAACATTGGTAACTGCACCATTTTCAATGGTAACAGTCATCTCGCAGCCCATAGGGCACATAATGCAGTTCATAACACGAGTTTCAACAGCCATTTTATACCCTCCTTACAGCACCAGACCTACGGTAACTTCGTCACCGATCTGGGCAAATTTGGCAGCCGGAATTTCTACGGCAATCATTTCACTGGGCTTTGCTACTGGCAGAGGACGGCTCAACAGAACGTTATCGCCGCTCTTAACCTCCAGCTTAACTTTGCGGTGCGGTGCAGCAACACGCATGAACAGCTTAACCTTCTCGTCAGCAGGAATTTCAGCAGGCATGGTCAGCTTCTGCGGTACGCAGGTACGTACGCCGTCAATAGCCTTTACGGTTACGGTACGGTTTTCGGTTGCTATTTTCTCCTGAGCCTTCAATGCAGCATATTTACCTGCAATTTCAGCTTCTTCGGATACAAAGTCAACCAGGTCATGTACGTGTACTACGTTGCCGGCAGCAAAGAAACCGTCTAAGCTGGTTTCACGATGCTGGTCAACAACCGGACCGTTGGTTAGCGGGTTCATTTCCAAATCAAGGCCGCGGGACAGCTCGTTCTCAGGAATCAGACCTACAGACAGCAGTACGGTATCACACTCGATATCAAATTCAGTACCCGGAATCGGAGTCATACGCTCGTCAACCTTAGCAACGGTGATACCGGTTACGCGCTCTTCACCATGGATAGCAACGATAGTGTGAGAGAGGTACAGAGGAATATCATAGTCGTTCAGACATTGAACGATATTACGGGTAAGACCGTTGGAGAAGGGGCAGATTTCCAGGCAAGCCTGAACCTTGCAGCCTTCCAGGCTCATACGGCGAGCCATAATCAGGCCGATGTCGCCGCTGCCGAGGATAACGATTTTGTGACCCGGCAGATAGCCTTCCATATTAACCATACGCTGAGCAGCGCCGGCAGTGAAAACGCCTGCAGGACGCTCGCCCGGAATACGGATAGCGCCACGTGTACGCTCACGGCAACCCATGGTCAGGATAACAGTTTTGCCTTCCAGCTTCAGTAAGCCTTTTTCCGGATTAACGGCAATAACTGTTTTATTGTTTTGTACATCTAATACCATGGTATCAACCAAGGTTTCGATTTCAGGTTTATCAGCAACGAGCTCGATGCAGCGATGTGCATAGCCGGGGCCGGTCAGCTCTTCCTTGAAGTGATGCAGACCGAAGCCATTGTGAATGCACTGTTGCAGGATACCGCCGAGTTCGCGGTCACGCTCGATAACAACGATTTTTTTAGCACCATTCTGCCATGCGCTGTAAGCAGCAGACAGACCGGCAGGGCCACCGCCAACAATAATTACATCATATAATTGGTTCATTATTATTCCTCCCCGCCATCTGCAGAATATTTTTCGTAGAACATATTGGAATCAGTACGTTCTTTTAATACTTCGGGAACAGAAATGTTCAGCTCGCGTGCCAGAATCTGGGTAACACGCGGACCGCAGAAGCCACCCTGGCAACGGCCCATGCCTGCACGGGTACGGCGTTTTACACCGTCAACAGTGCGTGCGCCTACAGGAGAATTGATTGCTTCTACAATTTCGCCCTCGGTAACGGTTTCGCAACGGCAGATTACGCGGCCGTACAGATTGTCTTCGGCAATCTTGGCAGCCTTTTCATCAGCAGTCATATAGTTGAATACTTTATGCTTCGGCAGAGCAGCCTTGAAGTCAGCCTTCTTGGCAGCGCCGCTTACACGGGCAATTTCGTTGGCAATCAGCTCACCTACAGCAGGAGCTGCGGTCAGACCGGGAGATTGCATGCCGGCAGCATTGTACAGGCCTTCAACCTTTTCGGAAGGACCGAGTACGAAATCACCGGTGCTGGAAACAGCACGCAGGCCGGCAAATTCGGTAATAGCTGCGCCCATCGGCAGGTTCGGAATCAGCTTCTTGGCAGAAGCAATGATTTCATTCATGCCGGCAGTGGTAACAGCTTTATCTTCTTTGGAATCCTGCTCATTAGCATTAGGACCGATGAAGGTGTTGCCGTGGGTAGTGGTGCAAACTAAAATACCTTTGGATTTTTTGGTCGGAGTGGGGAATACCACGCCGTAAACCAGGCTGCTGCAGGCAGTCTTATCAAACAGAATATATTCGCCCTTACGCGGAGTGATGGTAAAGGTATCATCACCTGCCAGCTTAGCGATTTCGTCAGCATAAACACCGGCAGCATTAACCACATATTTAGCAGCAATAGTGCCTTTATTGGTTTCTACACCGGTAATTTTGCCGTCTTCCTTAACGAAGCCCAGTACCTTGCAGTTGCGGATAACTTCTGCACCGTTTTGTACAGCGCATTGAGCAAAAGCAATAGCAGCACCGAACGGCCAGCATACGCCAGCACTCGGAGCCCACAGAGCACCCTTGACAGTGGTCAGGTTAGGCTCCTGCTCAAGAACTTCTTCTTTAGACAGGATTTGCAGGCCTTCAACGCCGTTCTTTTTACCGCGTTGCAGCAGCTCCTGCAGAGTCTGCATTTCCTCGTCGGTGGTTGCAGCAACCAGGGAACCGGTCCATTTAATATCCATGTCCAGTTCGTTTTGCAGCTCGTGGTACAGAGCGTTGCCACGAACGTTGGTAATAGCTTTGAGACTGCCGGTAGGAGCGTCAAAGCCAGCATGAAGAATTGCACTGTTAGCTTTAGTAGTGCCGATAGCGATGTCCGGCTCTTTTTCCAGCAGAACGCATTTCAGGTCATACTTGGAAAGCTCGCGCAATACAGCAGTACCTACAATGCCGCCACCAATAACGACTACATCAGCAGATTTTACAAATTCCATTCCGTCACTTCCTTGCTGAATTTTCTCATAAAAATACAACTAAATTTTATCACAAATCTGCAAAAAATAGAAGAGGGGAGCGAAAATAAAAAAGTCCACGGTGGGACATGGTATGCCCCAAAGATATTTTCTTCATTATATACAAAAAGCTGCTGCCATTTCAGTCTTACCGTAAGCAAAACTAAAAATGGCAACAGCCTGAAATTCTATTCTCTCTTCTTCACAAACCATCTAAGCGGCAGCTTCTGCTCCAGCCAGCCGATAAAGATATCTGCCAGCGGTGTAAGCAGAATCCAGCTTAAAACAAGCAGGACAAAGGAAACGGAACCTACGAAAACATCGGTAAACCAATGCGCACCGCCCATAATACGGGGCAGTGAGAAAATAATAAATACAGCCATCGCTTTGATAAAAGCATCTTTGCCGATATATTTCCACATATACACAGCAAATATCAACAGCATCATGCCATGGTCACCGGGGAAGCTGCTGCCGGAGCGATCCTTGGCAGGCCAGCCGCTCAGCTGGCTAACCCAGTTTACATTATGATACAGCTGATCAAAATAAACGGAAGCGCTTGCACGGTCAATCGGCAACAACTTATCAAACTGCTTAATGATTACCGCACTTACCAGCATCGCAACACCGATACAGAACAGCCAGCGCTTGCCTTCAACATTGCTTTTGCGGTAATAGCTGTAAAAAATCGCCAGCATCGCCACAAAGGCCACCACATCAAAGGCACGCAGATTAACAAAAGCGATAAAATAAGTAAAGGCCGTTCCCTGCGCCAGCTTCTGGTTAAAGAAATAAAAGACACTTTGGTCCAGCGCCAGCCAAGGTCCGTGATAGCCGGCGGTAGGGGTGCTTGCCAGCCAGCTTCCCAAAAGCAGTGCTCCCAGGATATTACAGATAATTATCCAAATCAGGTTATTTTTCTTCATATAATCTCCTCGTATTTCAATATCCACTGTTCCTCAGATATCACCTAAAGTTCAGTTAACAAATTTACGTAAATATGATACCATATTATTGAGGATTATATAAGTCTTTTATGTAGATTTTTCCCATCAGCTTCCAAAGGAGGGAGAATTATGCGCAAACTGCTTTTACTGTTAACCTGCTTACTGATGTGCTGCTGCAGCGCGCTGGCGCTCGCCGCAGATAAAACTAAGGCTGCCGATGATCCGGACACAATCAAACCGATGGAAACCATCAGTGCTACCGAAATGAACGAACGCCTGCAGGTCGGCAATAGCGAAGACCTGTTATATGTAAAAATCAAGGAAGACAGGGTAGAGGTTTATCAAGGTCTGGCAGCAGACCGCTCTTTGCGCAAGCAGCTGATTTTAACCATGCCCAATACAGAAATGCTGCGCTTATATACCAATAACAAGGCTACCTTTGCGCAGATGAACAAAATGCTCAGCGATTACGAAAGCTCCAACGCCAACTTCAACGGCTATAAGATTATCACCGATAAGGATACGCCGAAAAAGCTGGAAAACGGCGGTAAAATCTATCGCCTGTGGTTCATGAAGATTGAACGCGAAAAGCAAAGCCGCAGAGGTGGCTGGAACTTCCCAATTGGCATAGGTATCGGCATCGGCGGCGGCCATCACCACGGCCCCTGGATTGGAGTAGGGTGGTAAAAAATATACCTTATATAATGAAGAAAAGCACGGGTATCTGCCCGTGCTTTTTTGATGTATGTAAAGCTATAGCCTTTTATCTATATCAATATATCGCTACATAAATATTAAAATGCAGGCTCAAAGGAGAAGATGACACTATGGAATTTGCAACAAAATGTATTCATGAAATCGGTGCAGCCGACGCAACAGGCGCCTGTCTGGGAGCACTTGATGCCTGGCTCGTTATCCGCGGCATCAAAACTCTGCCGCTACGTATGGAGCAGCACTAGAAAAACGCTTTTGCCATTGCGAAATGGCTGCAGAAGCAACTGCGTGTACAATATGTTTTATATCCCGGTCTGGAAAATCATCCCGGTTATGTAATCAACAAAGCGCAGACCACCGGCTTCGGCGGCATAATTTCCTTCGCTGTAGACAGCGCCGAAACAGCACGCCAAATTCTTGAGGGCGTCAAGCTCATCAAATTTGCCGACAGCCTCGGCGGTACAGAAAGCCTGATAACCTATCCAATTCGCCAGACGCATACCGACCTTACTGCCGAAGAATGTGCTGAAAAGGGGATTACGGATTGTCTGCTGCGCTTCTCTACAGGCATTGAAGCAACGTAGGATCTGATTGACGATTTGGCGCAGGCCTTCGCTGCAATAGAATAATTTATACGAATAAAATTTGGTGATAGACTATGACTAAATATGATTTTGACAAAATAATCGACAGACGTAATACAGACTGCCTAAAATACGATTTTGCCATCCAGCGTGGCCGTCCGGCAGACGTTTTACCTTTTTGGGTGGCAGATATGGATTTTCCTATTGCCCGGGAAATACAGGAAGCACTTGTTGAACGCTGCCAGCATGCCATCTTCGGCTATAGCGAAAGTACAGAAGCATATTTTCACGCTGTCCGCGACTGGTATACTAAGCATTTTAACTGGAGCCCCAAAGCAGAATGGATCACCAAAACTCCCGGCATAGTTTTTGCCCTTGCTATGGCAGTAAAGGCCTTCACCCAAAACGGTGAGGGCGTACTTGTACAGCAACCGGGTTACTATCCTTTCAGCGAGGTTATCGAGGATAATGAGCGCAAGCTGATTAATTCACCTCTTATTCTGAAAAACGGTTATTATGAAATGGACTTTGCCGATTTGGAAGAAAAAATCGTCGCCAACAATGTTAAACTGATGCTTTTATGCTCACCGCATAACCCCGTAGGCCGTGTCTGGACACGCGCTGAGCTGCAAAAAGTGGTCGATATCTGCCTTAAGCATGGCGTAATTACCGTAAGTGATGAAATTCACGGTGATTTTGTCTGGGGAAATAACTCTCAGACAGTTTTTGCCAGTTTAGGTGAGCAATATGAGCAAAATTGCGTAATCTGCACTGCTCCCAGCAAAACCTTCAATATTGCCGGCCTGCAGGTATCCAATATCTTCATTCCCAACAAAAATTTACGCCGCCGCTTCCGCAAGCAGGTAGCGGCAGCAGGCTATAGCCAGGTAAACACCTTAGGCCTTGTTGCCTGCCAGGCAGCCTACACTTATGGCGAAGATTGGCTGCAGCAGGTTAAGGCTTATATCGAAGATAACATTGAATTTGTTGATGCTTATCTGAAGCAGAACCTGCCACAGATTAAGCTGCTCCGGCCTGAGGGGACATATCTGATTTGGCTCGATTGCAGTGCCTTAGGCCTTACAGCTGCCGAACGCGAGCAGTGGCTCTGGCATAAAGCACACCTCTGGCTCGACGGCGGCGGTATCTTCGGCAAAGAGGGAGAAGCCTTTGAACGTATCAACGTTGCCTGCCCCCGTGCGCTATTATTACAGGGACTTGAGCAGCTGAAGCAAGCTGTGCTTGAATTAAATTAAATTTATTAATTCCATTTTTCTACGATGTAACTGAAAAACTGCTGCCTTCTTTGTAGCAAAAGTGAAGGCAGCAGCTTATTTTTATTTTCGCTATACTTTTGCAGGTTCATTATTCCGTCTTGTAAATTGACTCCGATTTGTATATAATGCAGATAAGCTATCCTATGCTTGTTTGCTGTACCGCTCTTATCGGAGCAGATAAAAAAGCGGAACAAATTGGTTTTAAAGCTATAATAAAATATAATAAACTTGTTTTTTTACGCTTTTGCCGCTATACAAAAGCCTAATAAAGCAGGAAGGGAGCATTATATGAAACGTGAACAAATAGCCAAAAATATTGTTGCCGATCTCAAGGAGCTGGCAGCCTTAACCGCTGATGCGGACGGAGCACACCGCATCGCCTGGACACCGACATTCAAGAAAGCAACGGAATGGTTTGCCCAAAAGATGCAGGCTGCAGGTGCAGAGGTCTGGACAGATGCCGCAGGCAACAGCTGGGCAAAATTTGCCGGCGCCAGCGAGGAGTGTATTGTTATCGGCAGCCATCTCGATTCCGTACCTGACGGAGGCTGGCTGGACGGCGCTTTAGGCGTTGTAGCAGGCATGGGTATCGGTGCCTACGGTCTGGCAGATAAGAAGCCTGCCAAAACTCTTTACGTTGTCGGTTGGGCAGATGAAGAGGGTGTAGCCTTCGGTAAAAGCTGTCTTGGCAGCAGTGCTGTCAGCGGCATTGTCACAAGCAAGGATGTGCTGCCCTTAATCCATCAGGAAAACGGCCGCAGCTTCAGCGATGTCTGGCAGGAATACGGCCTTGATGCCAACAGAATAGGGGAGGCACACACAGCCTTTGCCAAGCTGCCGGTTAAAGCTTACCTGGAGCTGCACATCGAGCAGGCACCGCTGCTGGCTTTAGCCAAAAAAAGCGTAGCCTGCGTTTACGGCGTCTGCGGCTGCAACCGCCAGTACATCACCTTCCGCGGTCAGCAGGGACATTGCGGTTCGCCGGTTGCCTTGCGTCAGGATGCCTTTATTGCGGCAGCGCAGACCACCCTTGATTTACGTGAAATCGCTCTTAAATATGATTCCTATTGCACTGTAGGCAATATCGAGGTCAAGCCTGACCTGACTACTATTTCTCCTGGTTATTGCCGCATTTCGCTGGACCAGCGCAGCATTAAGCCGGAAACAATGCAAACGATAGTTGCAAAAGCCAAGGCTGCGGCGCAGAAGCATGCACAGGAGGGTAAGCTCACTGTAGAATTTGAGCCTATCTGGCATGCTGAACCGATTCTGTTTGATGAGCAGCTGGTAGAGGACTGCAACGCTGCCGTAGAGGAGGAAACAGGTGCAAGAAACAGCATGTATTCAGCACCGCTGCATGATGCCGTGCCTCTGAATGCCGTTGTACCTTCGGTAATGATGTTCGCTCAGTCCGATCCCGGTATTTCTCACTGCAAGGAAGAAAATCCCCCACAGCCGCAGCTGGAGGAGGCAATCCGTGCCTTCATCCGTCTGGCGGAAAAAGAGCTGAGAACTAGCTTTGCAGAGTAAGCACTAAAGTCCGCTGCAACCTTGCAACAAAATAATTTTATATATTTATACGACAAAAGCAGCTTCTGCGATGCAGAAGCTGCTTTGCTTTTTATACGGCATATTTATTTTATTAAATCCTTCAGCCCGCGTATCCGCATAACCTTCCAGGTAAAGCACAGACTGCGCAGCGACTGGTCCAAAAACATCGGTACCCAGGCGCCAACAATACCCAGCTTGCAATAATAGATAAAGAAGGCTGTCATCAATGGACGCAGAACGGTAATCAGCACAAAGGAATAGACGGCAACGGCAGTAGTCTGACCGCTGCCACGCAATATACCTGCAGTAATAATCGTATGCCCCTGCGGTATGCAAACTGCTGCCACCCAGAACATTACCGTCTCACTGAGAGCAAGTGCCTGCGCATCCTGCGAATAAACGCTGAAAATCGGCACGCGTGCGGCATACAGGATAATAAAAGAGGCAACGGAAAGTCCCAGGCCCCATTTAAAACCTATACTGCGGCAGCGCTTCCAGGTTGCATAATCAGCGGCACCGCGCATCTGCCCGGCAAGCACCATATTAGCCTTACCGAAGCCGAAGATAAAATCATAAGAAAAATCACAGATATTATAGCAAATGCTGTGTACTGCATAGGACAGAGTACCAAGACGCGCAGTCATCCAGCCATAGGCCAGCATACCGATGCGTTCCGCTCCCAGCTCACTGAAAACACCGCCGAATACCGGCATAAATTCCCGCCAAAATACTTTGTCCGGCAGCTGCAGCAGACCGTCACTGAAAAAGCCCTCATGCTTCATAATCCAGACGGTGATACCAAGAGTACACAGAGAGCCGATAATCGTGCTGATTGCCGCACCACGCACACCCCAGCCGGCAAAGCTGCCAAAGCCTGTAATGAGAAAATAATTGCAGACGATATTCACTACATTGCCGACAATATTGCTTTTCATAATAGCGCTTGTCCGGCCTACGCCTAACAAGGTTCCCTGTAACAAGAGTGACATGGAGTTTAGCAGTACTGCAGCTACGGCAATATTGCCGTAAGCCAGTGCCAGCTCCAAATAGTCGCTCTGCGCGCCCATCAGCACCACCAGCTTCTCAAAAAAGCCGTAAAATAGCAGATGCAGCACTACAAGCAGGATACTGCTGACAGTAAAGCTTTGGCGCAGCAAAACCTTAATGGCGGAATATTGTCCGGAACCGAATTTATTCGCCGTCAGAATCGTAACTGCTGATGCCAGTGAGCGTGATACCGTCAGCAGCACCAGGCGCAGCGGCAGAAAAATGCTTACCGCAGCAATGGCCTTAGCACCCAATACGCCTACCATAATCAAATCAGCCGCAGCCAGAAAGGTCATAAAAATGCCCTCCAACGCAGCGGGGAGGGCAATACGCAAATATTTACCTGTTAATGAATCATTAAAGCTCTTCATTTTCTAGAAAATATATACGTTAAAACAAATAAACAAATTTATTCAGCATCCTCTTCATGATGGATTGCTGCCAAAGAAACAACCTTGTCATCCTCATTCAAGGTCATCAGCTTTACGCCCTGAGTATTACGGCCATATTGGGAAATCTGGTCCACATCGGTACGGATAATCAGACCGGCCGCGGTAATCATCATGATTTCCTGCGCCGGGTTAATAACCTTCATGCCGATTACCAGACCGGTTTTTTCGGTAATCTTCATATTGATGATACCCTTGCCGCCGCGAGTCTGCTTACGGTATTCCTTAACCTCGGTACGCTTTCCCATACCGAATTCGGTTGCCGTCAGTACCTCGGAATCCTCATCGGAAACGCTGTCCATAGCTACAACCTCATCGCCGTAGTTAAGGGAAATACCCTTTACACCGTGCGCGGTGCGTCCCATGGTACGTACATCCTGCTCATCGAAGCGGATGGCAATACCGTTACGGGTTGCCAAAATAATTTCGCTGTTTCCGTCAGTCAGCTCTACACCGATCAGATCCTCATCATCGTCCAGATTAATAGCAATCATGCCGTTTTTGCGGACGCTTTCCAGATCCTTAAGATTGATTTTCTTGACGGTACCCTTATTGGTAGCCATAAACATGTACTGTTCTTCTCTGAACTCCTTCACCGGAATAACAGCCGTAATCTTTTCGCCAGGCATTAAAGCCAGCAGATTGATAATAGCTGTGCCCTTGGCTGTGCGGCTTGCTTCGGGGATTTCATAGCCCTTCTGGCGATATACACGGCCACGGTTGGTAAAGAAGAGAATGTTATGATGAGTAGTAGAGAGGAAGAGATGCTCTGCAGAATCATCAATCTTCTTGCCGCTGCCACCGGTTTTGCCTACGCCACCGCGTTTTTGGCTGCGGAAGTTATCCAGCGTCTGGCGTTTGATGTAGCCCTGATGGCTGATGGTTACAACGATATCCTCTTCGGCAATAAGATCCTCAATATCCATTTCGGAGCTGTCGATGGAAATTTCGGTACGACGCTCGTCACCGAAACGCTTCTTCATTTCCTGCAGGTCTTCCTTGATAATGTTCATAACCTTATGCTCATCTGCCAATACGCTTTCCAGCCAGTCAATAGTTTCCAGCAGGTCAGCATATTCTTCGTCAATCTTCTTGCGCTCCAGGCCGGTCAGGCGCTGCAGACGCATATCAAGAATAGCCTGTGCCTGACGCTGGCTCAGCTTAAAGTTTTCCATCAAAGCAGTGCGGGCAATTTCAGCAGTTGCGCTGCCACGGATGGTGCTGATAACAGCATCAATATTATCCAGGGCAATCTTCAAGCCCTCTAAGATGTGAGCTCTGTCCTTAGCCTTGCCCAGCTCGTAGCGAGTACGTCTGGTAATAACGTCCTTCTGATGCTCCAGATAGTATTCCAGAACCTGCTTAAGGTTCAGGACACGCGGCTGACCGTTAACCAGCGCCAGCATGATGATACCAAAGGAGCTTTGCAGGGCGGTATGCTTGTACAGACGGTTCAGAACAACGTCAGGTACAGCATCACTCTTCAGCTCAACAACAATCTTCATGCCGTCTTTAAGGCTGGAGAAGTCATCAACCTTAGTAATGCCTTCGATTACGCCGTCTTTAGCCAAGTTAGCAATATCCTTAATCAGGTTAGCTTTATTAACCTGGTAGGGGATTTCGGTAATAACGATATGATGCTTACCCTTGTTGGCAGGCACAATTTCAGCCTTGGCGCGGATTTTTACTACGCCGCGGCCGGTGTTATAAGCGCTGGTAATGCCTTCCTTACCCAAAATGCAGGCACCAGTCGGGAAGTCAGGGCCTTTGATAGCCGTCATCAGCTGCGGAATTTCTACATCAGGGTTATCAATCAGCATAACCAGGCCGTTAACAACCTCGCACAGATTGTGCGGCGGAATGTTGGTTGCCATACCTACTGCAATACCGGCACTGCCGTTAATCAGCAGAGCAGGGACCTTGGAAGGAAGTACGCTGGGCTCCTTTAAGGATTCATCATAGTTAGGTACAAAATCAACTGTATCCTTTTCGATATCCTCAAGCATTGCCTCAGCAATTTTAGCCATACGCACCTCGGTATAACGCATTGCTGCCGGACTATCGCCGTCAATGCTGCCGAAGTTGCCATGGCCGTCTACCATCAGATAGCGGGTAGAGAAATCCTGCGCCAAGCGCACGATTGCATCATATACAGAACTATCACCATGCGGGTGATATTTACCTAAAACGTCACCGACGATACGAGCGGATTTTTTATAGGGCTTCGTCGGAGTCATGCCTGCTTCCTGCATTGCGTATAAAATACGGCGATGTACAGGCTTCAGACCATCGCGGACATCAGGTAAAGCACGTTGGATGATAACGCTCATCGCATAATCGATATAGGATTTTTGCATTTCCTCTTCGATATATACGGGAAGAACTTTACCAGTGGTATTTTCTAAATCCACTTTATCACCTTTCCTTTACAAAAAACAATATTACAACCAGATATCTGAGGCAGAAGGCCTCACCTCAGGTTATTTTAACAATATCTCATAAACCTGCTTGCCAATCAGCAGGGTGGTAACCAATAAATACAAGGGACGCACATAGGAAGCACCCTTTTTAATCGCCAGACGGGTACCGACAACAGCACCGGCAATCATTGCCGCAGCCATAATCAGGCCGTAGCTCCAGATAATTGTGCCGCTGACAGCGAAGGATACCAGAGCACCAACGCCGCTGGCAAAATTCAACGCCTTGGCATTACCGGCAGCT
>ULUE01005660.1_pt1 | contig 14417 bp, 15 predicted proteins | sample 1958211 | NCBI WGS metagenome assembly ULUE01 (sample SAMEA4835752, study PRJEB28245) | human gut metagenome | biome: gut microbiome; material: fecal sample | place: Denmark | collected 2008 | reverse complement strand
AGCACGTCAGTCTTCCCTTTGCTTAGTTTAAAAGTAAAATACACTCTTAAATGAGTCCTTTACTGGATATATTGAAGAGATATAAGTGCAAGACTTATAGCAAAGACCAAAACTGAAAGGGCCGGTTCGAACCCGGTATCTTGCTCCATAATGCCAATCAACAATAGCGCAATCCTTTTATGACCTAGGCATAAAGGTGAGGCATAGCGCCGATAGCGAAAGTTGACTAAGCTATCTTTACAGGCTTTCTTTACGGGGAATGAAGAAAGGCTGCTCGCCGTTCGTACAGCTCCGGCATTTAAGATTGAGCGCCCCTTGGAGACGAACCAAGGGTTATATAGGGGTGTCGGTTAATGGTTAAACCACCGGTCTCCAAAACCGGGACTAGAGGTTCGAGTCCTCTCACCCCTGCCAGCTTCAAACCTTATTTGAAAAACTATAAATATTATGTTATAATATTTATAGAAAGTTAAGGAAAGGAAGTACTGATATGTTCTTTGAGACACCTACTCAGGTTAAGTTCTGGGATCCAGATGGCGGTCATTATACTGCGGGAATCGCTTATAAGGATGAAATTATTTGTGGTTGCTGCGGTGGCGTCTTTAAAATCGAGGAGATTATCGAAGATGCTAAGAATGATGGCGTAGTGCCTATTATTCCTTATGAACTTTGGGTAGATTTGGTTTCTGAGATTGCAGGAGATGACCTGTGAAGTTCTATATCTCTTATTTCTACGCAGTTCGGTTTATGAAACCGAATACAGTAGCTCTTTCTACCGCGATGTGGGACCCAAAGTGGTTTTATAACAAACATCAAGGTGATGTCTATTTGGATAAACGCGGAGTCCTCAATGGCTTGCGAGCCGAGCCTTTCGTGCCTAAAGACCATCAAGAGAGCGAGGGGTATTGCGGGAATTGCGATCATGATAACTCTAAATGTCGCTTTATGCAGCATTATAGAGAGCAATTAGATGCTCTCGATTTTGATGACATCATGCGGCGCTTCGAAAGTATAGCGCAGAGAGTCGTGACCAATGGTGACGAACCAGAGATTGTCCTATTGGTGCATGAAGCCCCAACCAATCCATGCTCTGAAAGATGGGCATTATTTGATTGGTTTAGGAAACATGGAATCGAGGTTAATGAATATCCGATTCCAGAAAAGAAGAAGCCAAAAAGGAAATTTGATTTCTAATAAAAAATATTGTATAATATTTATAGAAACTGAGAGAAATGGTTGCCACACACTTAACTCTTAAAAATAAGGTATGCGTGGTGAGGTTAACGGAAGGTGCTGTAAGGTTTATTAAAGACTTAACCGAGAGAAGAAAACCCCTTTTGCTGAAGAGCAAAACAAATATACTGAGTCTTGAATGTTGGCAGCTTGAAACGAGAGACTCGTAGATATTGTCCTGTAGCTCAGCTGGTAGAGCACGCGACTGTTAATCGTGGGGTCGAGGGTTCGAACCCCTCCGGGACAGCCAACCTCCATTGCGAGGTTATTGTTGCTTCGCTTCTTACTCCACGAGAAGAGAAATAAAGTGGAGACTATGCGGGATTGGCGGAATGGTAGACGCGCTAGATTTAGGATCTAGTGTCTATGGCGTAAGGGTTCGAGTCCCTTATCCCGTACCAATGAGGCGTTAACATGGATTTTGATTGGTAAACTACCACCGGCAGAACAATGCGCGTCATAGACAAGCAGCGTTAGATATGTGGCTTAGTGGAAAACGCCTGTCTAAATATAAAGAAGCAAAGTAACCAATCGTGAATATGCGGCTATGTTGAAATCGGTAGACAAGCAAGCTTGAGGTGCTTGTGATCGAAAGGTCGTGTGAGTTCAAATCTCACTAGCCGCACCAACGAGTTAATCCGCTCAAGTCATAAGGATTGGTGTCAACCGCTCACCTTACGGAGGTTGCCGATTGTGGGTGCGAGTCCAGGAACCCTCCCTTGTCCATGGATCTGGATAGTCTTTTGTTAGTTTTATTACTTAAATAAAATTAACCGGTATCACTTACCGTTAGGGGAATGACTCTCCCCAAGTATTTGGTCTCGTAGTTCAGAAGAGTAGAACGCTAGCCTGTCACGCTAGAGGTCACGGGTTCAAGTCCCGTCGGGATCGCCAATAAGAGAATATTGAAACGGTTCAGGTCTTATCGGCCGTCTAGGCAGGCGAGGTAGAGTGAGGTAAGTTGCGGTGGAAATCCCTTGAATTAGCGTAAAAAAACCTACGCCTGAAATTCTGGAAGTGGAATTTTGCGAAGTCGGAGTAGCGTAAGCGTGTGGCTGAAACATGACCACCCGCCTAGACTTTAGTATTCTCTTTATTTGAAAAATAATAAATATTATGATATAATATTTATAGAAAGTAAGAAAGACACAGTACAGCAAGTTTTTTCTTGGATAATTTATTTTTGCTTAAATGAAAATGATAGTAGGTTCAAATCCTACACAAAAACCTGTGTCTTGCTGAATATTGCCCCGTGGTGTAATGGTTAGCACGGCGGTCTCTAAAACCGTATCCCTCTGAAGGAGTAAGTCTGGGTTCGAACCCCAGCGGGGCTGCCAGCAACACCTCCTGACATTTTTCGAGCGTTGTCGTTAACTAGAACTCGACCTCAGTGGTTTAATGTACGAGGTACTGATAAGTGATGGTACTACCACTCTTCACTTTTCTCTATATATCTTATGGGGCCTTAGCTCATCTGGGAGAGCGCCTGCCTTGCAAGCAGGAGGTGGCGGGTTCAAGTCCCGCAGGTTCCACCAGAGAGAAGTTTTTTTTGGTTCTTCTCGGTATTTAAATTAGTGATTATATTTGTTAAAAACCAGTTTAGGTTTGGTTTGATTACCCTTTTCTTTCCCCCTTATACAACGAAACGAAAACGGTAATGGTGCGTGACGCCGCGTTCCCTGAATAGCTTCGCAAGAAGAAGTGCGAGTTATGGTCCCATCTACTAACTGGTCTAGGTAATCAGCCTCTCAAGCTGAAAATGTGAGTTCGAGTCTCGCTGGGATCACCACCTTACTTTTATCGCTTTTAGTAAGGAATCGAGACATTATTGCCCCAATAGACGGCTTTGTAGTCTATTTAATATGCTCCCATGGACAAGTGGTTAAGTCCCCGCCCTTTCACGGCGGTGTCGTCAGTTCGATCCTGACTGGGAGTACCATTAACAATAGGAAACATACATAGATGAAAAGGAGAAGATATTATGAAGCAGGTTCACGGTACTTTCGATTCTTTTAAGACTCTGGGCGCGGCAATGGGCTTTAAGGCTCCTAAGGTCAAGGAGAAGGAGCATAAATGTCCCAATTGCGGTGGTGTGATGGAGCGAGTTGGCAACTCCAATGTGTTTGTCTGTCCTTTCAATAAGCTGGAAGAGCGTGACCTGAAGGGTAAGCTGGTGCAGGTGTTTAGCAAGTGCGGTAAGTTTGTTATCGCTGATTAACATATTGACCTGAGTAAGTCGGTAAACTGCTCTTTATATCGCGGTAGCTCAGTAGGTAGAGCGGCAGGTTGAAGCCCTGCGCGTCGCTGGTTCAAGCCCAGCCCGCGGTGCCATTGCGGAGTAGAGAAACGGTTATCTCGCAACCCTCATAAGGTTGAGAAAGGTGGTTCGACTCCACCCTCTCGCAACCATAGGCGTAATGCCATTATGGGTAAGACGCATACAGCAAATTTTTTCTTTTGAAAAATATTTTAGCTCATTGGTAGAACATCAAACTTGTTAATTTGACTGTAGCTGGTTCAAGTCCGGCAAATAATTTTCTTTGCGTCTTGTAAAATTAAATAAGGAGGTTTTTCTATGTTCCAAGATATTGATGACATGATTTTCGACAATGTTGAAACCACAGTTAGTGAGCGATAATTCTCACTTTTTGATGGAAAGCTGCTTGGTTTTATACCAAAGGGTCACAAGTCCCTAAAGCTGAGTGCATCAATTTGGAGAGGTGGCAGAGTTGGTTGAATGCGGCACCCTGCTAAGGTGTTGACCCCATTAGGGGTCCGGAGGTTCGAATCCTCTCCTCTCCGCCAGCCGTGAAACGCGAGTACGCCTCGGTTCCATTAGGCGTGGGACAAATAAACAAAGACCACGTCGGGGTTTAACTCACCTGTCAAGGGCTGCGGACCTAGAACGAGTTTTAATTTGGTAGGGTGAATCCCACTCCTCCTATATTAAGAGTTTTGCACGCCTCTGTCACAGCAACAAGCGCAACCCGCAAAACCTTTGAACAAACATTAAAATCCGGTGTTAAAGGAACCAGAGTACGAAGCAGGGTGACAACCTCCAGAAATGGTACTGGCTTTCAGGTTATTGTTGAGCATTTGTTAAAGTCTATCTTCGTCACTTAGAGTTTAACAAATACGATATTATTAAGGAAATAGCTGATGTGAAAAGCATCTTGTCTTGCTGACATGACAATAAACTTTGAACGGGTCGCTTAATGCGGGATTCGTGCCTGCGGGTGTAAAGTCAGAAAAGTAGGGGTGTGCAGTTTGAAATCTGCGGGAGTAGCTATCGGTGAATCCCCACCTCCACCGTCCCTTAAAATTCAATATGCTGGCGTGGCGCAACTGGCAGCGCAACTGATTTGTAATCAGTAGGTTGCAGGTTCGATTCCTGTCGCCAGCTCCATAGGCTTAGGAAATAGCCTACAACTTCCACAAGGCGTGAAATCGCTTTAGCGACGAAACGGATATTACCAATTGGTAGTAGCACGGTATCTAATGATGCCCTATATCGGTGCTGCGCACCGATATAGATATGTCCCTTTAGCTTAGTTGGACAAAGCGTGCGGCTACGAACCGCAAGACCGGGAGTTCGAGTCTCTCAAGGGATGCCATGTGGCTGTAGCTCAGTTGGTTAGAGCACTTGATTGTGGCTCAAGTTGTCGTGGATTCGAATTCCACCAGTCACCCCACGAGACCCAAACAGCAATTTTCAATCATATGTTTTTGGTACATACAAGATGAAAGGGGTCTAGAAATGAATAAGAAGATTTACAAGCAAGCTATGAAGAAAACTGGCGATGAACTACAAGAGTGGCTTCAGTTCAAGCATCGAGGATCTTCTGTGCAAGCTAAGAAGGGAAAAGGTTCCTATTCCCGCAAACAAAAGTATAAAGACAGGGAGTGTTGAGTATGTCTCGTTCTTATCGAAAACAGCCTGTTTGGAAAGACCATAATCGGGGTATGAAAGCGATGGCCAATCGAAAAGTGCGGCGGGCGCTTAACCGAGATGCTAATTTTGAGTTACCCAATTCTCTCTATAAAAGATACTTTTGTCAATATGACATTTGTGACTACTGTTCTCTTATTCCTTGTAGTTTTGAGCAGTTTTATCAAAGTCGTATTAGAAACTGGAAAGAGCGTAGGCATCACTGGTTCTGGAAAGATCAGCCATGTCCTACGAGAAAAGAAGTTTACAAGGATTGGCTTAGTTATCGAAATAAATAAGCGGCTATCGCCTAATGGATATGGCAACAGCCTTCTAAGCTGTCACAATCTGAGTTCGAATCTCAGTAGCCGTACCAATATATGGGGATGAGCTAGTTTCGACGGGGTAATGAGAAGCTAAAATACACGGGTAGGTGACCACCTTACGGCGCGACAAACAATTAAACGACAACGATTATTTCGATTCTTATATGGCAGCTTGAGCTTTTGCTCGCTGACCATTTTATCTCTTTTTTCTTTTAAGTTTCTTTATTCTTTCAAAATAAAGTGGTGGAGGCTGTATGACCGATACGGCCCTATGGTTTATTGGTTTGTCTTAACTAGAAGATACCATTCAAAAATCTTAAATAAGACTATCGTGTAAAAATATTTTGGCTATGTAGTTATTTCGGACACGGAGTGCGACTCTCCGTCATCTCCACCAAGAGTTTCTTTCTTCTCTTAAAAAGAAAGTGGTGGAAAACCCTTTATACCTCCTACTTAAAATCTAGGAGGAAAGATCATGACAGATTTGGAAAAAGGATATTTGGCAGCTATCATTGACGGTGAAGGAACAGTAACGCTTACAAAAGGTAGTTCGTTTAGGTATCCAACAATTGAGATTTCTAGCACAGCTTTAGAAATCGTAGAGTATCTTAAAGACCACTTCGGTGGTGTCATTTCTAGAAAGAATGAGCGTAACCCTAAGTGGAAATAGGCTTATGTCTGGAAAGTCGAACGACGAAAGGCGATTGCTTTATTAAAGGAGATTGTCAATTATCTTCATGAGCCTAAGAAAAAAGCAAGAGCAGAGTTAATCATTGCAGATTATATTCGTCTTACGCCAAGAAATGGTCGATATTCGGAAGAATTGAAGAAGCAAAAGCTAGAGTTTGAAGAGAAGTTTTTCTCACTTGAATGATAATAAAAGGCTCTTTCAGCAATTATCGCTTAATAAGCATCTAACTGGTAATTAGAAATACAATGAGCCTTGTAAATATGCGGGGATGGCCGAGCGGTCGATGGCGCCAGTCTAGAAAACTGGAGGCCCAGCAATGAGTCCGGGAGTTCGAATCTCTCTCCCCGCGCCATATAGTTTGGTAGCTCAGTTGGTTAGAGCACTCGATTGATAATCGAGAGGTCGTGAGTTCAAGTCTCACCCAGACTACCATTTGGAGATATTTCTTTAATTTAATTATCTTTTTCTTTATAAGTATTGAGGAAGGTGATAAAATGAAGATTTATAATCCAATTAACTATTCCTATATCACTGTTGTAGAAATTCCAAAGACAGAGATTTCAAAGTTCGACATGGCACTATGTCAATAGCCTCGTTAGACTTTGAAAGCCTACTATGATAGTTGCGCTGTTAAGCCTTCTATCATTTCTAATGGTGGTTTCTTCAGCATGAGTGATGGCTCAACAGCCTTTAACTATACCGATGAAGGTATAATCATTAGTTCTAATTCTCTTTACAAAGAAGGATTTGGAACTGTCAATGGAGAGTTAAAGTACGGTGTAATTGGTCAAGAGAAGTTTGAGGACTTCGTAAGTGGCTATCCAGTCTTAATTAAGGCGGGCGCCGCAGTCCCTATTACTATTGCTTCCGAGATTAACTACAAGGCTAGAAGAACTGTTCTAGCTTATAATAAAGAAAATATCTTTATTGTAGCTATTGAATCTCCTGGCATGAACTTTTCGCAGATGCAATCTTTCTTGCGGACTCTCAAGGTTGATTATGCTATTAACCTTGATGGAGGTGGAAGTACCAAGGTATTGCACGATGGTAAATGTATCACAAAGGCATTTACTAATCGTCCTGTTGATAATGTAATGGCTGTTTATTTAAAGCCGAAAGTTATTTACAGAGTACAACTTGGCGCATTTAGTAAGAAAGCTAATGCTAATGCGTTCTTGGCTAAGATTAAAGGTCTTCCAGATGCAATCAATGCAGGATATAGAAACGCTTATGTCCGCAAGGTTGGTAATTATTGGAAGGTTCAAGTTGGTGCATTCTCTGTAAAAGCTAACGCAACACGAGTTGTAAACGACCTAAAAAGTAAGGGCTATAATGCCTTCATTACGACAACTTGATTTTCTAAAAATATTTTGTTATAATATTTATAGAAGATAAGAGAAGACGCTTGCCGCAACCACTACTTATAGTAATAGTCAAAAGGTTAAGACATTTCTCTACAAAAGAAACAATTTGGGTTCGATTCCCAATTACACAAAAGGCGTCTTGTTATAGTCAGCCCGTAAGACTTTAAATGGCGGGGCACCTATCCGGGTGTAGCTCAGATGGTAGAGCGCTAGATTTGGGATCTAGAGGCCGTGAGTTCGAGACTCGCCACTCGGACCAATCCCCATTTGGTGGGGACTATGTATCACTCCTTTCCTATGTTATATAAAGACCTATACAGCAAATCTTTCTTTACTAATAGAAGAAGATATAATGATTAGCAAGTCATTGCTGCCAGACGTCGAGATAGCTCTTTAGAACGAAGACAGGCGAGAGCTATGGAGTCATAAGTCTAAGTTTTCGTGGGTCTTGAAATGTTATAATATTTTTGTTATAATATTTATAGAAAGTTAAGAAAGGAAGTAAATGGTATGAAGAAAATTGATATGGGTTGCTACTACTTTTCCGACAAGGGTTTGGTTCGTACAGTTGCCAGAGCAACAGATATGGAGACGAAGAAGTCGATGATTATGTTCGTTAACATTGAATCTGGCGGGTGTGCAAGTCAGCCTCTTTTAATTTCTGAGGAGAAGTTTGTGGCGACTTACATCAGGTAAGTCGTATGCGGGATTAGCTCAGCAGGTTAGAGCATTTGCCTTACAAGCAAGGGGTCACAGGTTCGAGTCCTGTATCCCGTACCAGCGTTGGGAGCGCTACAGTGGTCACACACAAAAACTGCCTTAGAACAAATAAACAAAAGCTAAGGTGAGGAATTTAACCGCCTAAATGAAGGGTTATGATTTAGAATAAGACGCTAGCCAGCAATTTTATTTTCTATAAAGAAAGTTTATACAGAGGATTGTGAAGAATCATCTATGATCGCCGTTTGGCTAGTTCTCCTGGGGTAAGAGAGAGTTAATTGACAGAAGAGCGAATGTAAATTGATTAAAACTCTTTAGCGTCTTGATTATTTAGCGGTGTTGCGAAGTGGTTAACGCGCATGGCTTTGACCCATGTATTCGAAGGTTCGAACCCTTCCACCGCTGCCAAAATCTACTACTTACCGATAGTTGTATTCCGCTTGTGGGAGAAACGCAAGCAGCTCTTAAATGAGCGACACTCTGAGTCGGCAGAGCAAGAGTAGAGAACTGGAAGGTTGCAGCTCGAATACTGAATCCTCTAAAGAGTGGGACTTAGCGCGCGGAAGAACCCTTTGGCGTGGAACGCACACCAGTAAGGTTTGTAGTCAACCTTTATCAAAACTACATTTCGGGAGCTAGCTCAATTGGTAGAGCGCGTGTAATAATCCAGGTCTAGTAAATAGACCACGACAGCAGCCACTATGATTTTCTAGGGACACGAGGTTGTAGGTTCAAATCCTGCGCTCCTGGCCATCTTTTCTTAAAGGAGTGAATTTATGTCGCAATACTTATATTTCTTTGCACGGCACGATAAAGAATTTATCCTTATCGCTGACTATTCTCGGAGCACTCAGGTATATAGCGAAGTAAATGCTCCTTATGAGAAGATTAGAAAGATTGATGAAACAGAGTTGAGAACTGTAGCAGAGAGACTGCGGGCTGGCAAAAATTTTGCCAAATCTCAGATCGAAGCCCTTAACCGCAAGTTAGAGCTTATTTCTAGCGCGAATAATTCTCTGGAAGAGAAGTTAGACGTGATCAACTCTGAATTAGAAATCATTGAAGAGTATGAAGATGACATTCAAACTCTTGACAGATATGCCATAGAACTCGATTTTATCGCTAATATGGCTTGTGACAACGATATTTTTGTGGGCTTTGAGATTGGCTGTCCGACCAACGAAGATATAGTTAATTATTGACACTCGCCGGGGTGGCAGAACTGGTATATGCAGCGGACTTAAAATCCGCCGCCGCAAGGATTGGGGGTTCGAATCCCCTCCCCGGCACCACCCGTGTCTGCAAGAATCAAAGATTTAAAAAGTTGGTGGCTCTTCTTAGTAGAGTTTTTGAGGAAGAAAAGTGGCTCTAGATGACAGCAGATAAACCTCACGGGACCATTCCCTTTTGTTAATAGGTGGTCTGGGTTAAACAATTAACATAAAAGACGCATACAGCAATTACACATATTGTGTATTATCGGTTCGAGTCCGATTCTGTTCGCCAATAATAGGATAGATAGCTTAACAGGTTAAGCAACAAGAAATGCGTCTTGTTTTATACCGGCTTCGTATAATGGTAGTACAAGGGACTCTGACTCCCTTGGTAGTAGTTCGATTCTATTAGCCGGTGCCAATTAAATATGGGTCAGTGAGCGGAATTGGTAACGCAGCGGGCTGTAAACCCGTGGCTTTCGAGCATTGTTGGTTCAAGTCCAACCTGGCCCACCAAGTCTTATCATACAGACTTAAAATAAATGAGTACCCTAGATAATGCTAAACTAGGTATCCGAGTATCGGGAGAATTAGTCTGGCAGCCGGTGAAGCGACGATACTACGTGATCAGACGAAAGGGCGACTGAAGTCGTTAGCCACGGGTAAACAGGCTGATAGCCGCGTGGTAATATGGATCTTTAGCTCAGTTGGTTAGAGCACGCGGCTCATAACCGCACGGTCCTGGGTTCGATCCCCCGAAGATCCACCATATGCGGGGCTAGGTTAAAGGTAGACCATCAGCGTTAAAAGGCTGAAAAAGCGGTTCGAATCCGCAGCCCCGCGCCAATATACATTGAAAGGACGTAAAGGAATGAACATAGTAAACGCAGGTTCTCGTTATCAAGTCTATGGCGAAGATGTAAAGACTTATAAGGAGCTTCCTATTGCTACTTACTCAGTTGGATTTAATCCAATGATGGGTTTTTGGCTTATTAAGCATGATGACCTCGCTATCAACGAGGATACAATCTACGGCAATCATGCTCGTCGCGCAGAAAAGATTCTAAAATCTTTTGCTGTAAGTGAGAGAAACTTCGGTGTCATTCTCTCCGGTAAGAAAGGTATCGGTAAATCTCTACTTGCTCGCATGATTGCGGAAGAGTCTATTAAGGCCGATATGCCAGTCATTATCGTTGACACCGCTATTCCCGGCATCAGCAATTTTCTTGCCTCCATTCAGCAAGAGGTAACGATTATCTTTGACGAGTTTGAAAAGACTTTCGCCAAGACTGAGAAGGACGATCCGCAGGTTGAGATGCTTAGTCTATTCGATGGTATGGATAACGGTAAGAAACTGTTTGTCATTACCTGTAATGATCCTCGTCAGTTGAATGAATTTCTTATTAACCGTCCTGGTCGCTTCCATTATCATTTTGAGATTACCTGCCCCTCTCCTGATGAAGTTCGTGCTTATATGGCTGATAAGCTCGGTACTGGCTGGGAAGAAGATATTGAAAAGGTAGTTAAGCTGTCTCAAATAGCTGACATTACTTTTGATTGTCTACGCGCAATCGCTTTCGATCTAAAGCAGGGTTATCCTCTGGAAGAGACCCTCATGGATTTGAACATCAATTACGAGCGTAATAGCTCTTATGATGTTACCGTTAGATTGTCTAATGGTTGGGTCACTACAGCTTATTACAATAGGATTGACCTCTACTCTAAAGATGAGTGTAATATTTCCTTTGAAAAAGATAAAATCCGATATTGGATTACTTTTTCTCCCTCTAATGCCACGGTTGCTGATGGCGCTTTAACCGTCAATCCGCAGAAGATTAAGCTGACTTTGGCTTATGATGCTTTTGAGGAGTCACTGTCTGACGAGGACGCAGAAATTGCTCGTAGACAGTGGATGAAAAATACGACTGTTGAGTCTTGCACTCTAACAAAAGTAAACATCTCCATGGTAAATAAGTTCGATAATTTTTAAAAATAGCCCTCGTAAGAGGGCTATATGCCAGCTAGGTCAAATGGTTAAGATACCGCCTTCATACGGCGAGAGGACTGAGTTCAACTCTCAGAGCTGGCACCAGTTCATTGTTGCAGCAATGTTTATCATATATATGAGAAAACCGAGAGAGCTTAACACCTGCAAGTGTTCTGCCTAACCCCTGTCATTCGTGACAGGGGTTTCTTTTTGTATATGAGCAAGACTGGACCGCGCTCGGTGCAAACGCAAAGTGGCTTTAGAATTTTTCAGGCCAAATATGGCAAGATGATTTGCATTAGTTTTTATATCTATGTGAGAGGAGGGATTTGTAAGAATGGCTGAATTAGTAGTTCTTAAAGGTTCTTTTGCCAATCTCAATAATATTCCAATTAAAGAAGGTTAGTTGATCTTTACGACAGACGAGGATAATCGTTTGATTTTTTTAGATACTGATGACAGTACTAGAGTATAGATAACTTCTCCAGCAATTGAGAATACTGATACAATCATTTTAGATGCTGGCGGCGCTCCTGCAACAATAGGAGGTTAAAATATATGGCTATTAAAACATTTGAAGTTGTTTTTAAGTTACGCCGCGACAATGATTACAATTACGAGAAGGTAAAAGATAGTTTTATTCCCAAAAAAGGAGAAATCTGTTTAGTAGATACTGCTAGACAAGGTCTTTGCGTAATTGTTGGTGATGGTGTATCGACTTATGGAAGTCTTGAGTATGAGAATACTATCTTCCAACGTGTTTATTTCATTGGTGAAAAGATTTTCAAGGATGCTGATGGCGTTTAGGAAATCACTCCTAATGAAAATAAAATTTATATTGATGCCAATAACACCAACGACTTGTATTATTACAATGGCGTTGGATTTGTTTTAATTGGGCCGGGTTCGCTTCCGACCGCGTCAGCGGAAACCGCAGGTATTATGAAGCTTTACTCTACTACCGGAGAGAATGTGGATGGTACAATGACGCAAAAAGCGATTACAGATGAACTGAACACTAAGGTTAGTGCTTCAGTTAATTTAGAAGACGAAACCGTCGTCTTCAAATAATCTTATAGGAGGAAAAATTATTTATGGCTATTTTTGATCCTAAGAATACCCCTGTGATTTCTAAGCTTACAATCGGTGATAAGACTTATTACTTAAAGGATGCTGAGGCCCGTGAGCTTCTTGCTACTCTTGGTACCGCTGCTCAGAAGGATGTTGCAGCTGGTGTTGGCGCTGATGAGCAGGGCCTTGTTACTGGTGCTATGGTTCAAGCTGCTATTGCTGGCATTGCTAGCTCTATGCACTTCCGTGGTGTGTTCGCTTCAACTGCCGAAGTTACTGATCCCGCTGCTGGCGATGTAATTATTGTTGGTGTTAAGGAGTATGTGTATGGCGGTGACCCTGCTGATTGGCATGAGCTTGGTGATGAGACCCTTTACGCTCTGAAGACTGTTACTATTGGTACTCAGAATCTTTCTGCTAATATCAATCTTGACACTCTTGCTACTGATATGGGTCTTGGCAAGCTTGCTAAGAAGGATTCTGCTACTGGTACTGTTGCTGGTCAGACTATCACTGGCGTAAAGGCTACTGGTAATGTTACTGGTTCTATTGCTGTTGCTCTGAATCAGACTGCTACGGCTGCTACTCTTGCTAAGAGTGCTTACTCTCCTGCCGGTACTATTGCTGCCGATGTGACTGCTACGGGTAAGGTTTCTATTGCTAAGGATGCCGAGAATGGTGTTCAGATTTCTGGTTCCGTGTCTGCTCCTACCGTGACTGTAACTCCTGCTACCGATAGTATTAAGAAGGTTACTTCTGTTGGTACTCTTCCCACTAAGGCTGCTGATATTTTCACTGCCAATGGCGATGATACCTTTACCGCAGGTTCTAAGGCTGCTTGGAGTGCTAATGTTGATGAAACAAGCGAGACTCTGAGCTTCTCCTTTACTGCTAACGACTTGCCGACCTTTAAGCAGGGTGCTAAGGCTTCTTATACTGAGGGTGCGTTTGACGCTGGTACGCTTCCTGAGCTGGCTGCTGAGGGTACTGCTGTTGTTACTGGTATTACCAGTGCTACCGCTACTGCTCCTGTGTTCACTGGTGATAAGTTCGCTGCCACCTTTACTGGTGATAAGAACACTGTCAATGCTGCCTTTACTGGTACTGAAGTTCAGGTTGTTTCTGGTGTTACTTATGACAAAGCTACTGTTAACGCCGCTGAGACTACCTTTACTGCTGACGCTGTTGAGCTTGCTGTTGGCGACATTGCTGTTGCCCCTAAGGACGTTACCGTTCAATAATCTAGCACTAGCGAGTTAAATGCTCGTTTATGAAAATAAAGGATGGTGAGTAAATGGCGGATAAGTACATTTCCAATGTAGAACTCGGCAGTACCATTTACTCCCTTAAAGATAAAGAGGCAAGAGCCGCGGTCGATGCATTGCAAACCGCGGTTTCTTCTTCTCTAATCTTTAAAGGTGTTGTCTCTAGTGCTGCCGATCTTACTAGTTTAAAGAACTACAAAGTTGGTTGGACATATAAAGCTAACACATCTTTCGAGATTGCTTCTTTAGGCAAGCTTGAAGTAAGTGATATGATTATATGTATTAGCGATTATAGCTCTAGCTATCAAGCAAGTGACTGGACAGTAGTTCAGAATAATGTAGATACTATGACTGGGGCTTCCTCTACGGCCGCGGGCACGAGAGGTCTAGTACCAGCACCTCAAGCTAATGATAACGAAAAGTATCTTCGAGGCGATGGAACATGGGGTTCTCCTATCGCTAGTGTTGCTTGGGGAAATTTCAATGATTTAATAGGATAAGCCAAATGGCTTATCCTATTTTTTTTTGCATTTTTTCAAAATATATTGTATTATATGTATATAAGATAAAAGAGGAAAGACCTTTCCCCAAAACAAAAGCACAGTTTGAAAATAATTA
>ULUE01017307.1_pt1 | contig 14519 bp, 8 predicted proteins | sample 1958211 | NCBI WGS metagenome assembly ULUE01 (sample SAMEA4835752, study PRJEB28245) | human gut metagenome | biome: gut microbiome; material: fecal sample | place: Denmark | collected 2008 | reverse complement strand
AAAGCGGACAGCCTGAGAAAAATTTTTTTGATAATATTTTAAAAATCTTCGTCCTTGGGATTTTCTTACGTGCCAATAAAAGTGGCTGAGAAAGTTTTTAAAAATTATTGCGTTCGCTTGTCCGCTTTGAGCAAAAATGCCCCATTGTATAAGTGAATCTTCTTTTTTCTCACTTTCTTTTTAATATTTTTCTTTCGGTCTTTATTTCTTCTGCGGTGATAAAAACTACTAGCGTAAGCTAGTAGTAACCTTGTTCTAAATAATACTACCTAAAGGATAGACGTAAAGTACGGTAGAAGCAGAGCGTAAGCAAAAGGCGCTCTACCTATACTGCGGTAGAACGCCTCTGATGTTAATCCAATATTTGCTTTAGTTTATGTAATGCTTTTGCATGATAACGACGTATACTGCGTTCGCTGCAGCCTAATTTTATTGCTGTCTGCTCCTGCGTAAGTCTGGCTTCGTAGCAATAGCGTAAAACAATTTGCTCCTTGTCGGTAAGTCTTGTCATAGCCTGTTTGAGTGCCATGTTAAAGGTTGGTGCATCTAGGGGAGAATAGCCAAGATATTCCAAGGCTTTTTCCAAGGATGTTTCTTTACTGCAATAGTTCTGCCTGCAGGCTGTATGCATAAGCTCATAGCGCAAATGACATTGAATAAGTCCCGGCAGATGTACAAAATCATTACCGTTATATTTTTTTATAAATTGCAAAAAGATAACCCAGGCAGTGTTGACCGCATCCTCGCCTAAAATATCGAAGATGCTTGGATAATGACTTTCCTTGAGTATAAGCGGCTTAAAGGTTTCGCAAAGCGATTCGATAGCCTTTTCGTCTGCTGCTTGTGCAGCAAGGATCAGCTCCTTTAGTTCTTTCGGAGTGTAACGCTCCGCATTATTGATTTTGTTTGGTTGATTGGTTATTTTCGCCAGTTCCTTTCTGTGGCGGTTCGTTGACCGCGTATGGCAGAATTCTGTGCTGTACTGCATCAAGCTCTTGATGGGGTTATTATATCACGGAAAATTTAAAAGATTCGTATATGTATCAGATATGCTACATATACGTTTTCTCTGCTCGTTTTGTAATACGCTGTTAGCAAAATAGTGATATTTTGAGGTGACAGTATGCTAAAAAGACGCAGAACTTTTCAGGCGCAGGAGGTTGGGGAGCTTGATTTTTCCGAGGAGCTTTTGGAGCTGGGAGTGCTGATAGGCTCGTACCGCACGGCGCGGGGTATTAAACAGGAGGATATGGCGAAGCTGTTGGGGATGTCACGTATTACGCTGAGCAGGATTGAAAACAGTTGGCTGCCTTTGACTATGGAGAATTTTTTTAAGATGGCTGCTATTTTTGAGGTGCGACCGGAGTATTTGCTGCAGGAGTTGGCGCGGGTGACGCAGAGGAAGTGGAGCAGGAAGGGGGAGGATTGAGGGAGAGTTGGCTTGGTAGAACAAGTTTGGCAAGAATTAACTGAAAATGCGTGACGCTTTAATTTTTTTGTGCTAAAATTAAATAATAGACAAATGAGTCCCCCCCCGAGACAGCGCAAATAAATGCCTTGTGGAACGGGGCAGTTACCTGGCGATTTATGTAATGTTTTAAATCTCGGGGGGCTCCTTTTTTATACATCCTAAGCAGGTTATGATACTTGTTTCGTATTGTAAAAAGGAGTTGGAGAGATGGCAACATTTTGGAGCATTATTCAGGATATAAGAAAAAAAGCTTATACCGAACATGACAAGGGTACTCGCTTTGAAAGATTAATATGTAATTATTTAAGAACTTCAAAAAATATGAGATTTTATTAAAAGAAGTTTGGCTGTGGAATGAATTTCCGTATAGAAAAGAATTCGGTGGCAGTGATACCGGTATAGATTTGGTTGCGTTAACAAAGGATGGTCATTATTGGGCAATTCAGTGTAAGTGCTATGCGGATGATACTGTTATCAATAAAGCTGCCGTAGATTCCTTTTTGTCTACCTCATCTCGTCAATTTGTTGATGATAATTTTGAGCAGCAGAGCTTTAGCAGTCGTTTGTGGTTTGCAACAAATAATAAATGGGGCAAAAATGCCAAAGAAGCATTTGAAAATCAAAATCCTCCAGCTTATATTGTAAATCCTTGGGATGTAGCTGATGATGAAACTGTTGATTGGGAACAGTTGGATGCTGGTATGCATGGTGCTACTGCTTTTAAGAAGCGAAGTATTTCTCCTAAAGATCATCAAAAAGTGGCGTTGGAAAAGGCTGCAGAGTATTATAAAACTCATGAACGCGGTAAACTCATTATGGCTTGCGGTACTGGTAAAACATATACATCTTTATGTTTGGTGGAGCAGCAAACTCAGAATAAAGGTCTGATTCTTGTGCTTGTTCCTTCTATCGCATTAATCAACCAGACTTTAAATGAGTGGCAGAGCTGTGCAAAATATGATATTTATCCTATTTGCGTATGCAGTGACAGCACAGCATCTAGGCTGAAGGATAATGATGATGCAGATAATCCTGTTGATTTGGCTATGCCAGCAAGCACTAATTATTTAAGCGTGGCGAAACAGCTTGTTAATGCAAAAAAACAAATGGAAGGCAAAGATGGTCTTATCGTAGTATATTCGACCTATCAGTCCATTGATGTTATTGACAAGGCGCAAAAATTTATGCGTGGTGAAAAAGTTGAGGATGATGAGCAACAGTTATTTTTGGATGAATTCAATCTGGAAAAGTATGATTTTACTTTTGATTATATAATTTGTGATGAAGCTCATCGCACAACAGGTGCTATTATCAGCTCTAAGGATGAGAGTGCTTTTACTAAGGTTCATAGTAATAATAATGTTGCAGGCAAGCATCGTATATATATGACGGCTACACCGCGTCTTTATGCTGATAATGCCAAGAAAAAGGCTGAAGAAAATTCAGTTGTACTTTGTTCGATGGATAATCCTGATATTTATGGTGAAGAAATTTATCGTATCGGTTTTGGTGAGGCTGTTGAAAAGGATTTGCTGTCTGACTATAAAGTTCTGATTTTGACTGTACGTGAAAGCACGCAGCTTCCTGCTGACCTTTTGCAGGCGGTTCAAGATAAGAATCAAGAAATTAATGCCGATGATGCTGTAAAGCTGGTTGGTGTTATTAATGCTTTGTCTAAACGTGTAGTTCCTGATCCGGATATCGTTAAATCTGTTGATCCTGCGTTAATGCATAGAGCTGTTGCATTCTGCTCAAAAATAAAAACTTCTAAGGTGGTTGCTAACAGCTTTACTGATTTTGGTAAATCTATTCAGGAAAATTTTCAGGAGGACGCACAGGATGAGACTGTAATTGCAACAGCTAAACATATTGATGGCAGCATGAACGCAAACGAACGTAATGAACTGATAAATTGGTTGCGTAATGCTCCGACTGATGGCAATGAGTGCCGTATTCTGACAAATGTACGCTGTCTTTCTGAGGGTGTGGATGTTCCGTCCCTTGATGCTGTTATTTTCTTATCCAAACGCAATAGTCAGGTAGATGTTGTTCAATCTGTCGGACGTGTAATGCGTAAGGCAGAAGGGAAAAAATATGGTTATATTATTATTCCGGTAATTATTCCTGATGAAGGTGATCCTAATACGATTTTGGATAATAACGATAACTATGCTGTTATCTGGACGGTATTGAATGCATTACGTGCGCATGATGACCGTTTTAATGCCTTTGTAAATAAATTAGAGCTTAATGATAATCCTCCTACTGGTGGCGGTACTGCTGTTATCGGTGGCGGTGACGGTACCTATCCTAGTGGTGAAAATCCTCCAGGAGTACCTTTTGATACCGCTCAGCTCGTGCTGTTTGATGATGAGGTACGCAAGGCTATTTATGCTAAAATGGTACTGAAGGTTGGTACTAAGCGCTATTGGGAGCAGTGGGCAGATGATATTGCTAAGATTGCTCAAAAGCATATTAATCGTATTCAGGCTGCTATCAAGGAAAACGAAGATTATAAAACTGGCTTTGAAATGTATATAGAAGGCTTGCACAAGAATATTAATCCTAATATTACCGAGCAGGCAGCTATTGAAATGCTGGCACAGCACTTTATTGCGAAGCCTGTTTTTGATGCCTTGTTTGAAAACTACTCCTTCATTGAAAGCAATCCAGTGTCTAAGTCTATGAAAAATTTACTGGATATGATGCAGGATGATGCCTTTGATAAAGAACAGCAGGAGGTCATGGAACGCTTTTATAAGAGCGTCAAGGAGCGCTGCGAGGGCATTGATAACGCTGCCGGTAAGCAAAAGGTTATTGTCGAATTATATGACAAGTTCTTTAAAAAGGCGCTGGCAAAAACAGTTGAAAAGCTAGGTATTGTTTATACTCCCGTAGAGGTGGTAGATTTTATCAATCGTAGTGTTGCCGAAGTATTGAAAAAAGAATTTAATCGCAGCATCAGTGACGAAAATATTCATGTTATTGATCCGTTTACCGGTACGGGTACGTTTATTACAAGGCTTTTGCAGAGCGGTTTGATTAAGCCGCAGGATATTGAACGCAAGTATAAGTATGAGCTGCATGCTAATGAGATTGTTTTATTGGCTTATTATATAGCGTCGATTAATATCGAAAATGCTTTTCACGATGTTGCTAGGCAGGAAAACGGCAGTTATACTCCATTTGACGGTATTTGTCTGACTGATACCTTCCAAATGTATGAGGACAAGGACAACGATGTTGAACGCTTGAAATTTGCTGATGTCTTTCCGCAAAATTCTCAGCGCGTTATTGCCCAAAGTAAGGTGCCGATGCGGGTTATTATCGGTAATCCTCCATATTCAGTTGGACAAAAATCGGCTAACGATGATGCGCAAAATGAAAGCTACCCTAGGTTGGAAAAAAGAATAGCAGAAACTTATGCAGCTGAGGCAAAGGCAAATAACAAAAATGCTCTTTATGATAGTTATATTAAGGCTTTTCGCTATGCCGGTGATATTTTAGATGATATGGGAGGTGTTATAGGCTTTGTAACTAATGCAGGTTGGCTTGATGGTAATGCAATGGACGGTTTGCGTAAATGCTTTGAAAAAGAGTTCAGCAGTATTTATGTATATAATCTAAAAGGTAATCAAAGAACATCCGGTGAAACTTCACGTCGTGAGGGTGGTAAAATTTTCGGCAGCGGCAGCAGAGCTCCAATAGCAATTACTATTCTTGTAAAAAATCCTAAAGTAAAACAGGAAAAAGCAACGATATATTATCGTGAGGTAGATGATTATCTTACTAGAGAACAAAAGTTAGAAGTTATTGTAAAACAAAAATCTGTTACGGCTAAAGGCTTTACACAGAAAATTTTGCAGCCTAATGAAGCAGGTGACTGGCTGAATCAGAGAAGTGATATTTTTGGCAAGTTTATTGATTTAGGCTCAAAAACAAAGTATGTCGAAAGTAATAGTTTTTTTATAACTTATTCTAAAGGTGTATCTACTGCTAGAGATGCATGGTGTAGTAATTTCTCAAAAAAATCTTTGAAAAGCAATATAGTTCATACTATTAACTGGTATAATGCGGAATTAGATAGAGTTTTAAATAAAAAAGGATATAAGTTTAAAAGTGATAAGAAGAATATCAGCTGGTCTGATGTCATGAAAAGTGATTTTGTAAAAAATATAAAATATAATATTTATAATGTCGCTTTTAGAGAATCTTTGTATAGACCTTTTTGCTCTAGTAATTTATATTTTGATAGAGGAATTAATGAACGTCAATATCAATTAACTAAGTTGTTTCCAACTCCCTATATGAAGAATGTAGTTATTACTATTTCTGGAATAGGTTCTTCTAAAGATTTTTGTACAATAATATCTCGGGTGATTCCTGATGTACAGTGTATAGCTAATGACCAATGTTTCCCTCTCTACTGGTACGAAGAAAAGCAATCTAGTACGGAGCAGGATATCTTTGCTATGTCCACAGAACCGCAAGAAAAAGAATACATCCGTCACGATGGCATTACCGATTATATTTTGCATGAAGCAAGAGAAAAGTATAGGACTAACGCTATTACGAAAGAGGATATATTCTATTATGTTTACGGTTTCCTGCACAGCGAAGAATATAGCAAGCAATTTGCTGCGGATTTGAAGAAGATGCTGCCACGCTTGCCGTTGGTTGAGAATGCCGTAGATTTCCAAGCCTTTAGCGAAGCAGGTCGCAAGCTGGCAGACCTGCATTTGAATTACGAAAAGCGTTCGAAGCCAGAGCAGGTAATTGTTGAGCGTAACGCTGATGATTATATCGTTGAAAAGATGAAATTCAAGAGTAAGCAGGATAAGAGCGTCATTATCTATAACAATCATATCACCATTAAAAACATTCCTTTGGAGGCATATGATTACGTAGTTAACGGACGTAGTGCAATCGAATGGATTATGGAACGCTATCAGGTTAAGATTGATAAAGCAAGCCAGATTAAGAATGATCCTAACGATTGGGCAAAGGAACATAATGATCCTACGTATATTCTTGATTTGCTGCTGTCGGTTATTACTGTCAGCCTTGAGACTATGAAGATAGTGAAGGGATTACCTAAAGTAGAATTTGATAAGTAAATATTGATTGCAGCGTCAAATGTTGCATAACGTACCTACACCCAAAACACCAAAGGCGTTCTACCGAACTGCGGTAGAACGCCTTATTTCTCAAACACGATTAAAGAATTTTCACACTATTCTTGACATTATCGCAATTATCTGATAATATAAACCCATAAGATTTTGCACACCTGCCCAGAGCAGGCCGGTGCAGCGTCACGAACGCTTTATGTATTATTGAGCAGTACATAAGGCGTTTTTTGTTAAGAAGGGAGCTGAACGAATGGTAAATCTGAGAGAGGATACCAGAGAATCCATTGCCAAGTTAACTTTAATGGATGATATTTTCATGAATAAGGTCTTCGAAAATGATACGGAGCGTACAGCGTTGTTGTTGCGAATTATCTTAAATAATGATAAGATAAAGGTAATAAAAGCAGTAACGCAGCAGAAGCTGAAAAACCTGTCAGGACATGACCTGCAGCTGGACATTCTGGCGCAGAAAGAAAACGGCAGACGCTTCAATGTAGAAGTACAGAACCGCAGCAGTGGCGCTGCAGCACACAGAGCACGCTATCATCTGAGTCTGCTGGATGCTCACAGCCTGCCAAAGGGTGAAGTATACCAAAAGCTGCCGGATAATTACGTTATCTTTATCACGCAGTATGATGTGCTGAAGGGCGGGTTGCCGATATACCACATCAGTAGAAAAATAGAAGAAAACAATGCAGCTTTTGCTGATGGTTCGCACATCATTTATGTAAATAATAAAATTAAGGATAATACACCCCTCGGACGTCTGATGCATGATTTCAGCTGTAGTAATCCAGACGATATGTATTATCCGGGATTAGCAGAAAAGGCAAGATATTTTAAAGAAACAGAAAAGGGGTTGACGAATATGGGTGATGTATTTGAAAAATTACTTGCAAAGAGAGAAAAAGAAGCTGCTATGAAAGCAGCAGAAAAAGCTGCTAAAGAAGCACAAGCAAACAAAGTCGAGCTTGCCAAAGGACTTTTGGCTGACGGCATGAGCATCGAATTCACCGTGCGTCACTCCAAACTTTCGGAAGCAGAGGTGCGTGAGCTGGCCTCCAAGCTGACAGCATAAGAGCATAACAACACAAAAGGCGTTCTACCCAACTGCGGTAGAACGCCTTATTTTTATCTAATTCAATATATTTTTACGCAAACGAAAAGACCTGAGGTCCGCAAGAATAGGGACTTCAGGTCTTTTTTTCGTACAAAACCGCAAGCAACAAAAAAAGCCTCTCCTTGGGGAGAGGTGCCGAGCTTGTCGAGGCGGAGAGGGGTGATGAATATCAAGCGTAAAAACTGCAGTCCCCTCTCAGTCACCCTAGCGGGTGACAGCTCCCCCCAAGGGGAGCCTCTTAGTGTCGCTTTGCGCTAACATACAAAACCGCAAGCGGTAATCAGGCTTTCAAGAAGGCAGCCAGCCTCCAAAGATAACTTTACTATAACACACCAACCGGCATTTAACAAGAGTTCTGGCAACTTCGTTCTGTCCTACACCTCTCGCAAGAATTTTAATCAGCGTATTCGCCAATAAAGCAAAATCACGAATATGCCAAGAGGCAAAAGGCAGCATAGCAAAATCTTTCCCCTCTATCTCCTATTTTCCTACCATTTCCCATATAATAGTTGATAATTAATTTCAATCGTGATATGATTATATTGGTTCCGAAGGAACTAATAATTGATTATTCTTACAAAAGAATGAAAAAGAGAGGTTTTTTAAATGACGACTGTTGCTGAAAAGTACTTACAAATTGCTAAGCTGGCAAAGGATCCTGCTAATGCTGAGGTTGTTATTGATGGTATTCTGACATTTTTCGGATTGGATTATTTTGACTTGGATTTGGGTGTTGAGTACCTGTATACTACCAAGGTGATTGACTATAAATTCAGAAGCGTGCTGCACAAGGCTGAAGACATGGATGCTATCATGGCATGGTTCAAAGAAAAAACCGGCGTTACCGATGAGAAAATCGCTTCTGCCGAAGCTAAAGAAGAAGAATATGTTGCAGGCTGCCTGATGCTTGCTAAACAATATCTGGGTATGGGCCACTGCATCAGCGGTAAAACCTATCTGGAGCTGGCTGCCGCTAAAGGCTCCGAGGAAGCAATCGCACAGCTGAAGGACATGGAATATGCACAAGATATGTATGACCTGGGCGAGCATTATCTGGCAATGGGCCATTGCATCTGCTCCAAGACCTACTTTGAGCTGGCTGCTGCCAAAGGCTGCCCGAAGGCTGCTGCTAAGCTGAAAGACATGGAATATGCAGAAGATATGTACAAGCTGGGCGAGCATTATCTGGGCATGGGCCACTGCATCTGCGGCAAAACCTACTTCGAACTGGCTGCTGCCAAAGGTTGCCCGAAGGCTGCCGCAAAGCTGAAGGACATGGAATATGCAGAAGATATGTACAAGCTGGGCGAGCAATATCTGGCAATGGGCCACAAAATCTGCTCCAAGACCTACTTCGAGCTGGCTGCCGCAAAAGGCTGTCCGAAGGCTGCTGCAAAGTTAGCTGAATACGAAGCATAATATTGTATTTTCAGGAGGCTGTCACAATTAAGTGGCAGCCTTTTTCCTTTCCCTAAAAATCCGTTCCTCAAATAGACAATCTTTGACAGTCGCATATGGTATAATAAGCATTATAAAGATTTGAGCAATATTACGCTGAATGATAAACAGAAGGAGATTGTTATGGCAAAGTTGATTTATGTACCTCTCGGCTGCAGCCTGCGCTCGCAGCTGGCAGAGAAGCTTTCGCAGCAGCCGTTGGGCGAAGGCGTGCTGGTGCTGCCGAACCGCCTGCTGACGGACGATGTGCGCCGCACCTACGCCAATGTAGAAACCATGGGCATGGATACCCTGGCCGGCAAGCTGATGAATCTTAACGGCGGTACCGATTACAAGGAATTGAGCCGTCGCAGTCAGGAGCTGATTGTGCAGGACATCATCGACTATATGATGGAAAACAAGCAGCTTACCGGTATGACTACGCACAAGCAGCTGGAATATTTCGGCTCGCTGGCGCATAAAACCGGCTTTGTGAAGGCCATGACCTCGCTCGTAAGCCAGCTTTCGCGCTGCGGTGCCACTAAGGACGATATCTACGGCCAAATGCAAAAATCCTTTGAGGAGGATGAGCTGAAGGGCAAGGATTTGGGTGTCTGCAATTTTTATCTGCTTTACCGTCAATATCTGGAAAATAATAAATGGTATGACCTGGAGGGCAAGTATCGTCTGGCTATGGAAATGCTGCAGAAGAAGGATTGCAAAATCCCCTGGAAGCATATCTATATCTGCGATTTCTTCAGCCTGGACCAGGTGCAGATAAACTTTTTGCAGGCTTTGGCGAAGCATGTGGATGATCTGGTAATCAGCATGAGCTACGAAGGACGCAGAGTAAGCTCCGACGAAAAGGCGAAGTATGAATCAATTACCAAGTTTATGCGCGCGAGCACGAACACCGTCAACGCGCTGAAAATTCTTGGCGCGACTGTTGCAAGCCTTGCGGCAGAGGAATTGGGACAAGCTCCGGCAGGCGTTGCTATGCGGCAGCTGCGTCACCTGGGGCATGCGCCGGCACCGGTGCCTGCGGAGGGAGTGGAAAGCTACTGCTTTGCCTCCGATGAGCAGGAGATGCGCTGGGTGCTGAAGCGTATCAAGCAGCAGCTGGCACATGAAAAGTGCGCTGCCAATCGCATTGTTGTTGCCGTGCGCGACTTTTCCTTATACAGCGGCTTGCGCCAGCTGGCGGATGAATACGGTGTGCCGGTGAGCCTGCCGCAGACAACTGCGCTGGTGTCGCAGCCGTTGGCTGTTATGCTGCGCCTGCTGCTTACTGCCGCAGGCAGGGGACGTGAGGCGGCAACGGCCTATCTGGAGCTGCTGAGCTGCGAGCTTTTGCGTCTGTTCTTTGATGTGGATGTGGAAACGGCAAGCAGCCTGCGCACCCAAACGTATTTCAAAACACGTCAGGAGGCTATGCAGAAGGCACACGAGCTGCTGGGGGATGCAACGGAGCTCTGGCAGCAGCTGGATGCTTTTATAGAAAGCACTAAGGCGGAGGCTGCCATCAGCGAATATGCCGGGCAGCTGACGCAGCTTGTGCAATCGCTGCCGCTGGAAGAGCGTCTGGGCAGCCTGCATAAGCAGGGCGTGCCGCTTGACTTTATGCTGGCCTGCCTGCGCAGTAAGGATGCTGTGCTGAAGGCTGTGCAGCAGCTTGTGCGTGATTACGAGGTGGCGAAAAACAGTGATTGCAAGCTGACGCTTAGCCAATGGAACAGTCTGCTGCAGGAGGCCTTGGGGCAGGTGCAGCTTACTCTGCGCTTCGGCCGCAGGGACGGCGTACTCTTTACGGAGGTTGGCAACGTACAGGGCCTGAGCTTCGACAGCGTGTATATTATGGGCCTGCGCGAGGGCGAGTTCCCGCAGGCTAAAAACGAAAACTGGATTTATAACGATACGGAGCGCAAGCAGCTGGCGGACGCAGGCTATGATTTGCCCACGGTTGGCTCCTCCTTTGATGAGGATGCCTATTTCTTTGCTCAGGCTGTGTGTGCGGCGCAAAAGGAGCTCATCCTCACTTGGCATGAGGATGTAGGCGAAAGCTTGGCCAGCAGCTATCTGGAGGAAATCTGGAAGCTGTTTTTGCAGCCGGGAAGTGAGGACAAGCGTCTGGACAAGGACTATGTGAAATCGCAGACGCTGCCTGATTTCGGTGTTGCTTCGGCGGAGGAGGCGTACAGCGACAAGCGCTTTGCTGCTGCGGATTTGCCGAAAATAGCAGAGCTCAGCGGGCAAAAGGCTCCCTCTGCGGAGCTGCGGCTGGCAGCCAAAGCGGATATTCTGCGTAAGGCACAGCAGCCGGAATATAACGGCGATTTGCAAAATTCCCTGCCGACGAAGCTGTTGCGTAAGCAAATCGGCAGCCGTTTCAGTGCGAGCAGGCTGGAGGCTTACGCTGCCTGCCCCTTCCGTTTTTTGGCGGAGAAGGTGTGGCTGGCACAGGCGGCGGAGGAAGCGGATGATTTGCTGCAGCCGCGAGATGCCGGTGATATTCTGCACCAGACGCTGAAGAATTTTGTTGAGCCTTATCTTGGCAGCAAAATTATCGGCGAAACTATGGAAGAACTGACGGAGGAGCTGGATGCAGTCTTTGAGGATGTCTGCACCGCTGCACGTAATGATTGTAACAGCACAATTGCTTCCGTTAACGAGGATATCTGGCAGGTAGAAAAGCAGCGCTTATGGCGTATGCTGGTGCGCTGGCTGCGCTTTGAATATGCGGACCAGCAGCGCTGGGGTGGCTTTACGCCGCAGGCCGTAGAATGGGATTTCAGCTCCAAAAACGGCAAGCCCTTGTATTTGACGCTCAGTGACGGCAGTGATGTATCGCTCATCGGCAGAGTTGACAGAATCGACAGCGACGGCGAGCATGCCTTTATCACGGACTATAAAAGCGGCACTCCTCCCACAGGCAGTGCTATGGAGCAGGGGCTCGACCTGCAGCTGCCGGTGTATCTGCTGGCGGTGGCGGAGCTTTCCAAGGAGCAGATGGCAGTCAGCGGCGGCTGCTATTATTCGCTGAAGGAGGGCAAGCGCAAAAGTACCTTTTTGCTGGAAAGCGTGGGCAACAGCGACTTGCCGTATAAAAAGCCGAAGAACGCCGCAGAGCTGACCTGGGATAGCTTTAAGCAGGAAAAGGAGCAGCTGCTGAAGGATTATATAGAAAGAATTTATGCAGGCGATTTTGCATTGGCAGGCTGCAGGCGCTGCGATGTATATTGCCCGTTACACGATATTTGCCGTGTGCAGCTGGTGAGCGGCGACGGCGGACAGGGAGGCGAGAGCGATGAGTAAGAATCCTACACCGGAGCAGGCTTTGGCGATAAATACGATTAAAAGCAATGTTTCGCTGCTCGCCGGTGCCGGCAGCGGTAAAACATATGTGCTGATGAAGCGCTTTGTGCAAATTCTGCGCGCGGATTTGAGCGTTAATCCCACGAATATTGTGGCGATAACCTTTACGCGCAAGGCTGCCGACGAAATCAAGGGGCGTGTACGTCAGGCTGTCGGCGAATGTGTGGAGCAGGCGCAGAATGATTTGGAAAGACTGCGCTGGCAGGAGCATCTGCAGAAGGTGGAGAGCGCGCCGATAAGTACGATTCACAGCCTGTGCAGCCGTATTTTGAGAGATAACCCGGTAGAAACGCAGCTTGATCCGGAATTTACGATTTTAGAGGATTTTGAAGCGCAGGACTTTTTTAAAGAAACGCTGCAGCAATATTTACGCAAAAATATCAAGGAAAACGCTGCCCTGCGCAGGCTGGTGCAGACCTACGGCGTTAACAGCTTTGTTAATCAGGTTACGGCGCTGGGGGACAAGCTCTCGGAGCTGGTGCGTGAAGATAATCTGGCAGAGCCTTATCTTAAGGCGAAGGAAGAACTGCCGGCCCTGCAGCAGAAGCTGTTTGCTGCTGTGCGCGAGGTAATAGAAGCACGTGAGGCTTTAGGGGCAAAGACTAAGGGACGCCAGACCTTGACGGAGGCAGCAGGATTGCTGGACGAAATGCAAAAGCAGCTGCTGGCGCCGGAGCCGGACTGCTCCCTGCTGGATGCGTCTGGCGTTGTTAAGGTTAGCGGCAAGGCGTTGGCAGCGGAGCTGACTAATTTAAAAAATCTGCGTCAGGAGCTGAACCATGTACTTTTGAACGCCAAGGGCTGCGATTTAGTGCAGGATTGGCTCGCCGTGCTGCAGGAGTTTTATGCCTGCCTGAGCGCACGCAAGCAGGAAAATAATGTCCTGTTTAATGATGATTTGGATTTGCTGGCTATCGAGCATTTGCAGAAGAATGAGGCGCTGCGGCAAAAGCATCAGGAGCGCTATAAATATATTATGGTAGATGAGTTTCAGGACACCAATGAGCGCCAGCGTCAGCTGATTTATCTGCTCTGCGGTAACAAGCTGGACGGCAAGAATAATCTTTTTATCGTCGGTGATGTGAAGCAGTCTATTTATCGTTTCCGTCATGCGGATGTCAGCGTTTTTAATAAGGTAAAAGAGGATATCGCGCAAAATGCGGGACAGAACCTGGGCATGAAAACCAACTTCCGCAGCACGCAGAGCATTGTCGAAAGCTGTAATACCGCCTTTTGTCAGCTGATGGATTTGCCGAAGGAGGAAATCTGCCTGGAGCATCACGAGGGTGCTAACACCGGCGGCGCTAAGGTTTGCCTGCTGCAGGTGCCGTATAAATCCAAGGATGATGAGCTGGGCGCTAAAGAGGATAAATGGCAGAAGGAGGCGGAGGCAATCGCCGCCTATCTGCAGCAGGAGCTGCCCAAGGTTGAGCCGCAGCTCAGGCCGGGAGCAAGCAAGGCTATTTTGCTGCGCGCAATGACGCATTGCGAAATTCTGCGCCAAACGCTGCAAGGCTACGGCATAAATTGCGTAGTAGTTAAGGGCAAGGGCTTTTATGAGCAGCAGGAGATTCTGGATATTCTGAATCTGCTGGCTGCGCTGCACAACCGTTACGCAAGCCTGGAGCTGGCAGGTGCTTTGCGTTCCAACTATTTCGGTTTGGATGATGCGACGCTGACGCAGCTTTTCTGGCAGACCGAAAATGATAAACCGTTGTGGGATGTACTGCAGGCTGTCGGCAGCGGTGAGCTGCAGCTGAACCTGCAGCCGGAGCAACAGGCGCTGGCTATGCATGCTGCCGAACGCTTACGCAGCCTGCGTCAGGCAGCAGCGCTGATGGCACTGCCGGAGCTGTTCGCACAGCTTTGGGACGAGCTGAAGCCGGAATTCGTTCTGTCGCAGCAGGAAAACGGCCCCAGCAAGCTGGCCAATATCAAAAAGCTGCGCCGCCTGGCACAGCAGTATTGCCAGACGAAGCAGGCTTCG
>ULUE01049056.1_pt1 | contig 14878 bp, 10 predicted proteins | sample 1958211 | NCBI WGS metagenome assembly ULUE01 (sample SAMEA4835752, study PRJEB28245) | human gut metagenome | biome: gut microbiome; material: fecal sample | place: Denmark | collected 2008 | reverse complement strand
TAAACATTTTAAACAGGCCTTACTTTTTAAAGTGGGCTCATCGTTATAATTCCGCAATAGGCGTCTATGAGTCGAAGCCAATGAACGTGAAAGGAGGCGACTCCTGGAAATTCGGAGTCAACTACGACCAAGGTATTGGCGTGTATTTCCGGTTGATGAACAAACTGTCGGTGCAGGCATCACAGTCGTACGGTTTCCTGACGATGGTGGACAACAACGACCCTAATACTGTTCCAGCCTTGAATCATCAGAAAACGGTTGGTATAGACGAAGACTTTGATTTGTCGTATGAGACAAACACGCTGCAGCTGTCTTTGTACGACCGTCTGCAATGGAACCGCTACCGCTATGATGACGCATCATACAACATGCATCCTTTATATAATAGATTAGGTGTGACAGCTATGCTGAAGCTCGAACCTTTCCAAGTGGTAGCGGAGGTAGCCGATCATTTCCGTTCCGATTATGCCACGTCGGAAATGAACGGCCACAAGATCATTTCATCGTTGAGTGTTGATTACAGTTTCTGCAAGAACAAATGCCGCCTGTCGCTATATATTGATGATATCTTCAACAAAGACATCTATTATGATAGCAAATATACGGCATTCCAGCGTTACGAATCAGCCGAAAACGATATCCACCACTATGCCAATCTTACCTTCACGTATAGATTCGACGCCAAGGCAGATAAAAAGAAACGCAGATAAAAAGAAACGCAGATAAAAAGAAAAAGGTAGGGATAGGAAAACCATCCCTACCTTTGGACCAGGAGAATTTCTTTCTGACTATCTTCCGCAGTCTTCTTGCTTTGTCTCCTTACTCTATATACTTCGTCTCCTTCGGCATGCAGATCCAAAGGAGGATATACACCAGTACGCCACAGAAGGCCGTGCAGGTCGTCAGGACGACATAGACGATGCGTAGGATCGCCACGTCCCATCCGAAATACTCGGCTATACCGCCACAGACGCCCGCCAGCCATTTGTCGGTCGTCGATCTTGTGAGTCTTTTCTTATACTCCATAGGGCTTCAATATTTACAGTTTTTGCCAAATTTCGTCGAGACCCTTCCTTTTCTTTCCCGGGTTCGGACAGTCCTCGGCGATGTGTCCCAGCGGAATGATCGCCACGGCCTCGAATCCCTCTACGGGAAACAGGCGCTTCACGGCCTCCACATCGTAGTTGCACACCCAGCAGGTGCCCAGTCCGCGGTCGGCGGCAGCCAAGGCCAGATGCTCCACGGCTATTCCGAGGTCGATGTCGCCATGCGACTTGCCGTCGTCGGGACGCACCCACGCGTTGGCCGTGTCCTTCATGCAGAGCACATAGATCGGCGCGGAGGCAAACCAAGGACGGTCGTAGCACTGGCGTATTTTCTCCTTGGCCTCGTCGGAGGCGAGAAGGAGAAACTTCCAAGGCTGCCGGTTGCAGGCCGACGGAGCCAGTTGCACACACGTCATGATCGCGTCGAGGTCGGCCTGCGAGACCGCCTCGTCGGTGAATTTGCGCACAGAGAAGCGCGCGGTTGCCAATTCTTTGAAGTTCATAGGCTTCGTTTTTTTATGTTATTTTGGACTTGGTTAGTAGTTGCCCTCATCCACAATCGGGTAGAGCTCGATAAACTCCCCGTTGTGTCGCTTTCCATCGTTGATGATCTCCGCCACCTTTTGGCCGATCACGTCGGGCTGGTGCGATCCCGGTCCGTCGTAGTGGCCGTTGAGATCGGTGGAGGTGGCTCCCGGGTGGATGGTAAACGCCTCCACGGGCACGTGGAAGTGGTCAAACTCCCATCCCATCGTGGCGATCATCGTGTTCTGTCCCGCCTTGCTGGCCACGTAGGCCATCGGGTGCCAGTAGGGGCTAAACGTGCTTGGCACGGTGATGTTGCAGATTCTGCCCTGGTTTTTCTCCAGCAGCGGCAGCAGCAACTTCGTCAGATAGAACGTGCCGATATAGTTGACCTGCACCGTGTCGATCACGTCCTGCAGCGACTGCTCGTAGCTCCTGACCGACATGTCGCCCGGAATGCCCGCGTTGTTGACCAGCAGCGAGAGCCCCGGATACTTCTCCGCTATCTCGCGGGCCGAGACCTCGATCTCGCCGTTGTCCGCAAGGTTCACATACTGCCATCCCGCCACGTCGGCACCATCGGTGCGGAGGGCCTCCATGGCCTTCAGTGCTCGGTCTTCACAGCGTGCGCCGACCACTACCTGCCATCCCGATTTTCCCAGATGGCGTGCTATCTCATATCCGATGCCCTTGTTGGCACCTGTCACCAAAACTTGTTTCTTCATTTTTTCGATCTTTTATTGTAGGTCAATATAATAGTTGTGTTCCTTCCATGCGTGGGTTCCGCCTTTCTTCCATGTGTGTTGTGTGCTCCAACCCATGTGGCGGCCCCGTTTCTATTCCTCCCCCAGCCAGTCATCGACGAGCTTTCGCGCGATGCTCAGCTTCTCGGGCAGCGGCGGCAGGTTGTCTCTGCCAAACCAGCTTCCGCGCTCCAGTTCGGACCGTTGCAGATGGATCTCGCCTCCCGCATAGTCGGCGTGGAATCCCACCATCAGTCCGCAGGGGAAGGGCCACGGCTGCGACCCGAAATAGCGGAGGTTGGTAATGTCGAGTTGCGTCTCCTCCATCACCTCGCGCCTCACGGCCTCTTCGAGCGTCTCTCCCGTCTCGACAAATCCCGCCACCAGTCCATAGATGCGGTTGTTGACGAAGTTTTTCGCATGGACGAGCAGCACCTCCTCGCCCCGGTGTACGAGCACGATGACGGCCGTGGCCAGTTGCGGCCAGATCTCCTTGCCACAATGCGTACACTTCTTCGAAATGATGGTATCCATCCTTGTGGGCGCACCACACACCCCGCAGTATTGCGTGTTTTGGTCCCAGTAGAGCAGTTCGCGACATTTCCCCGCCTTCAGATAGAGTTCCGTCGGCAGATGATAGAACGACTTGCGCAGTGGGCACGTCTCGTAGCGATCGTCCTCGGCGATGGGATAGTCGATGCTGGCCGCCCTCACCTCCGTCCCGTCCTCCATCGGTGCTATCTCCATCACGTGCGTCCAGGGCTTCAGTTCGATGGGAGGATTCTCAGCCAGGGGGATGGTACGACTGCCGTCCGCGTTCTTCTCCAGCATGACGGCATCCTTGACGAATATGAACCAATATTTCATGATGTGTGTGATCTCGTTCTTCTTTCCGAAGACTTCTCTTATTCCTTCTTTCCGAAGAGCAGCTCGTAGTCCCTTGCTGCCGCCGGCTTCACCCATTCCTCCGGCACGAAGCGCCAGTTGTTGTTCGGTTGCGGGTCGAGCGTCCCCATCCGCTTGATCTCCTCCATGAGGTAGTGGCGCTGGTCGCGTTCGCTCTCCCAGAGGATGCGGCTCTGCAGCGAGTCGTGTGGAATCCCCGCCCCCTTCGTGAGCAGTTCTCCGCCTCCGTTGCCTCGGTAGCTGTTGATTGCCACGCGATACCAGGCGTTCGGGTCAAACGGTCTTCCGTCGCTCATCTGGAGGATGCGCACCTTTTGTCCGTTGGGCTTTGTCACGTCCACCTCGTAGTCGATGCCGGCCGCCGAGTCGAAGTTGAAGAGGAAGTTTTTGAATCCCAGTCGCTGCGCGTCGTCGCTCGTGTCGTCGAAGAGCAGCAGATGGTCCTCGGGCTTCTCCATCGTGTTCACCCATTGGTCGTAGCTCATCTCCAGATGGCGGCGTATCTCGTCGCCCGTCATCCGCATCACGTAGAGCTGGTTCTCATACTTATAGAGGTTGAACATATCCGCCACCGTCACCTCTCCCGCCTTGATCGATGCGCTGAGCGACAGGGGCGCGTTGAAGGCGATGTCTGCCTTTGTGATCTGTAGTTCGAGGTTGAGAATGAGGTCGTTGAAGGCCGACGACCCAAAATAGCTGTCGCGCGTGGAGATCTCGTGCTTGAACGTGCCCAGCGGCTGCTCCGCCCAGGCCTTCACGCTGTCGATGGCCGCTGCGAAATGGTCCATATATCCCGCGTCGGGCTCCAGGTTGGCCACATCCACGATGCTTCCCTCCTTCTTGGCCACACGCCATTGTCCGTCCCTCTCCACGAGTTGGATCGTGGCCAAGGCCACCTTGCGCGCGTTGTTGGCCGGGTCCAGGCAGACTACCTCCTGGCCCTCGCCGTTCTCCACCACCGATTGGTGCGGCCTGTGGTCGTGTCCGAAGAGTACGACGTCAAATCCCGCCACCTTCTCGGCAACCCTCCGCGAGGCGTCCTCCGTATAGTCCTCCGTCACGATGCCGCCGTCCCATCCCGAGTGAAAGAGGCCGACGATCACGTCCGGATGCTCCCGATCCTTCACCTCCTGGATGGTTCTCCGTGCCGTGGCCACCATGTCGTCGAAGCGCAGTCCGCTCCACAGATTCTCCTTCAGCCAACAGGGGATGGCTGGCGTGATCATGCCGATGATTGCCACCTTCACCTTGCCGTCCTTGCACAGTACGCGATAGGGCAGGGTGTAGGGTTTTCCCGTCCGCGTGTCGATGACGTTGGCTCCCAGGACCGGCGCGTGGCTCTCCCTGATCCATTTGTCATAGACCCCGTGGCCCGTCTCCACGTCGTGGTTGCCCAGCGTCTGGGCGTCATACTGTAGGTAGTTCGTACATTGTGCCGCGATGTTGGTCTGTCCCGTCGCCACATAGTTGTAATAGTAGCAGATGGGCTGGCCCTGCAGGATGTCGCCATTGTCGAGCAGAAAGACGTTCTCCGCCCCATACTGCGCCCTCATCCGGTCAACGTAGGTTTTTACGCGGGCCAGCGAACCCGGCAGGTCGCGGCGGTTGATAAAGTCGTAGGGAAAGAAACAACCGTGCACGTCGGAAGTCTCTATAATCTGTATGGTCGTCGTGTCGTTGTTTTCCATTCCGTAAACATTGTCTCCGTAGGCGTGGAGTGAAAGTGCTGCAAGAAGCGACAAAAATAGTTTCTTCATTCTTTTGAGTTGATGTTATGATATGAGGAGGGGTGGGGGATAGGCGTCCGTCAGTCTGCTGCCGTCGTCCAAGTCGTGGTCCGCGCCTGCTGCCTTTTCCTTACCTCGTCCTGCGCCACCATCGCCCCATAGAGATAGGCCTCGCCAAACGTCTTCCATATCATTGCGTAGAAGACCAGCGCGAGACAGAAGGTCAGCGTTGCCGTGGTCTGCACCCAGTAGCCCATGCCCAGCACCCTGGGGTCGCCCTCCGCTGCCAGCGTGTAGTCGAAGTAGCCTTCTATGAGCAGGATGATGGCCGGGATCATCAGCAGCGTGAAGACCACCAGGCCGATGATGCCCGATAGGAGGGCGTAGGTGAGGTAGCTCCCCAGATGGCGAAGCACGCGCTTGGCCGCCCTGCCACACTTCGGCATGGGCGCGACCAACTGCAGGATGGTCCGCTTGAAAACGACCAGTGCGGCCAGCGCCAGCAGCAGGGCCAGCGCCGTCCCGATCCATTGTCCGCAGAGCGCCGTCGTGATGCTCAGCGCCCATCCCAGCGATGAGGCTACCAGCGGTTTCCATGTCCGGCGGAGCGTCGTCAGCTGTTGGCCGGTGAAGAGCCGGTAGCCCTCGGCGATGCAGCGAGCCACGCTGCGATCTCTTGTCAGTGCTTCTCTATCCATTGCTTTTCTTAGAAAATCATCCTGCCTGGAACAATCCTGTCCTGGAACAATCCTGTCCTGGAACAATCTTGTCTTGGAACAATCTTGTCTTGGAACAATCTTGTCTTGGAACATTCCGTCCTAAAACATTCCTGTCTTAGAACATCCTGCGCCGAAACTCTCCTAAGACCAGGGCCGTGGCGATCGCCACATTGAGCGACTCGGCCGTCGTCCTGCCTTGGGGGAAATTGGGGATGAGCAGCGGTCGTGTGGCCCGTTGCCTCACTTCCTCCGTCACCCCGTTGCCCTCGTTGCCCATCACGATCACGCCGTGGGGCTTGAGCGTCGTCTCGTAGATGTTCTCGCCGTCGAGCTGCGTCGTATAGACGGGGCAGTCCTTGTCGAGCGCATCGATCAGCGGCACGAGCGGCGCATAGTGGATGGTCACGCGCGCGATGCTTCCCATCGTAGCCTGGATGACCTTCGGATTCCAGTAGTCGGCCGTGTCGGGCGAGCACCAGATGACGCCCACGCCAAACCAGTCGGCCACGCGGATGATGGTGCCCAGGTTGCCCGGGTCCTGCACGCCGTCGAGCACGAGGGTCAGTTCGCTGGGGTCGATCCCGGCCCCATCCCGAGGCCCTGTGGGTATCTCGAAGACGCCCACCACCCCCTGCGGATGCTGCAGTTGCGAGATGCGCCTGACGTCCTCCATCTCGTCGTAGATGGCCACCGGCCGGAAACCAGCAGCCTGGAGGTCGCCCACCACTTTCGGCCCTTCGGCCATGAACCAGCCCGTCGTCTTGCGCCCCTTGCGCGTCGATAGTGAACGGATGATTTTTACTTGGTTATTGGTTATCACAGTGCAAATATAGTAAAAAATGCGCCAATGATTCCCGATGGCTCTGTTTTTTTTGCTAACTTTGCGCAAAATAATGAATTTTATGAATTGGAAGAACCGACATACGCCCCTGTTATTGTTGCTGATCACGCTGGTAGCCACGGCCCTGACGGGTTGCTCCACGTCCAAGTTCGTGCCCGAAGACCGCTACCTCCTCGACGCCGTCCAGGTGCGCACCGACAGCAAGGACCTCGACGCCGCCCAGTTTGGCCAGTACGTCCGCCAGAAGGGTAACTCCCATTGGTTCTCCCTCTTCAAGATTCCCCTGGGCACCTACTCCTTGGCGGGCCGCGACTCCACGAAGTGGCTCAACCGCACGCTGCGCCATATCGGCGAGGAGCCCGTCGTCTATGACTCCCTCGAGGCCGCCCGGTCCTGCGCCGACCTGCGCCTGGCCATGCAGAACATGGGCTATATGAACAGTTACGTCGATTTCGAGACCCAGGTCCGTGGCCGCAAGCTCAAGGCCATTTACACCCTCCATCCCGGCGATCCCTACCGCATCAGTTCCTTCCGCTACGACATCCCCGACTCCGCCGTGGCCCAGGTCCTTGCCCCCGTCTTTGGCACGGGCGATCAGCAGGTGGGCGAGGTCTTCACCGTCTCCTCCCTCGACAACCTCCGCAAGCGCATCGCCACCGTCCTCAACGACTCCGGCTTCTACCGTTTCCACAAAGACTTCGTCACCTATACCGCCGACTCCCTCCAGGGCACGCAGGGCGTCAACCTCGTCTGCCGCATCCTGCCCTACCGCGAGAATAGCAGCGCGCCCCCCATGCCCCATCCCCGCTATCGCGTGCGATCCATCCACTACCGATCCGGCGACGGCTACGACCTGCCCCTGCGCCGCAGCGTGCTGGCCGAAAACACGGTGGTCAAGGCCGGCGAGTGGTTTAGCGCCTCCGACCTGCAGCGCACCTACAACAACTTCGCGCGGCTCGGCGCCGTCCGCTACACCAACATCACCTTTCGCGAGGACACCCTCCACAACCTCGACACCGACATCCGCCTCTCCATGCGCAAGCCCAACACCATCGCCTTCCAGCCCGAGGGCACCAATACGGCTGGCGACTTCGGAGCAGCCGCCACGCTGACCTATCAGAACCGCAACCTCTTCCGCGGCAGCGAACTCCTCAGCATCGAGCTCCGTGGCGCCTTCGAGGCCATCAAGGGACTGGAGGGCTACGAGCGCGGCGACTACGAGGAGTATGGCGTCGAGGCCCGCTTCCAGATGCCCCGCCTGATGGCTCCCTTCCTCTCGCGCAAGGGCCGTCGCGGCAGCACGGCCTCGACCGAGCTCTCCGTGGCCTGGAATCTCCAGAACCGGCCCGAGTTCCATCGCCGTGTCTTCTCTGCCGGCCTCAAGTATCGGTGGCCGACGCGCGACGGCAGGGTGCAGTACAAGCTCGACGTCCTCGACCTCAGCTACGTCTATATGCCCTGGATCAGCGCCACCTTCAAGCACGACTACCTCGACAGCGTCTCCAACCGCAACGCCATCCTGCGCTACAACTACGAGGACCTCTTCATCATGAAGGCGGGCTTCGGCCTCACCTACAACGCCGGCGACCGCGTCATCCGTGCGAGCGTCGAGACGGCGGGCAACCTGCTGAGCGGCTTCTCCCAGATCTTCCGCTTCAAGCAGAACAGCCACGGCCAGCGCCAGCTCTTTAATATCGCCTACGCCCAGTATGCCAAGTTCGACTTCGAATACACGCGCCTGCTGCGTTTCAGCGCCCACAACACGCTGGCCCTCCACGGCCTCCTGGGTGTGGCGTGGCCCTATGGCAACAGCACCGTGCTGCCCTTCGAGAAGCGCTACTTCTCCGGTGGTGCCAACTCCGTGCGCGGCTGGAGCGTCCGCGAGCTCGGTCCCGGCAAGTATCGTGGCCGCGACGGCCGCATCGACTTCATCAATCAGACCGGCGACATGCGCCTCGACCTCAACCTCGAGTATCGTACCCACCTGTTCTGGAAGTTCGACGGCGCTGCCTTTGTCGATGCGGGCAACATCTGGACGCTCCGATCCTATCCCGAGCAGCCCGGCGGCCAGTTTCAGCTCGACACCTTCTTCAAGCAGATCGCCGTCTCCTACGGCCTCGGCCTGCGCCTCAACTTCGGCTATTTCATCCTCCGCCTCGACGGCGCCATGAAGGCGATCAATCCTGCTTATGACGACCACAAGGACCATTACCCCATCTTCCATCCCCGTTGGGGCCGCGACTTCGCCTTCCATTTCGCTGTCGGTATGCCGTTCTGACGCCTGCGCCCCTCCTCTCGTGGGGCGCTCCTGGCGATAGAAAGGCCGATTGGTTGAATAAATCGTAAAAAAATAGGTATGTTGCGGGCCTTTTCAAATTTTATTTGTATTTTTGCCCCCAATTTAGGATAGATCACACACAATCGACTACTGCAATGGCAGACATGAGAGACACCTGGGCGCATGGATGAGGCTCGGGCGTTTTGCTTTTGGTTCCTACCGTGAGGTAGTCGATAATGATTAGGATAACATTATATATAATACTTTAAGGTTCAGGATATGTCGAATTTAAGATTTCAGGTCGTAGAGGAGGCGTTCAAGAAGCGCCCCTTAGAGGTGGAAGTTCCCAAGGAGCGTCCGTCCGAGTATTTTGGTAAGTATGTGTTCACCCGCGCTAAGATGTACAAATACCTGCCCGCCGCCATCTACACCCAGCTCACCGACGTCATCGACAACGGCACGCCCCTCGACCGCTCCATAGCCAATGCCGTGGCCTCCGGCATGAAGCAGTGGGCCATGGAGATGGGCGTCACCCACTACACCCACTGGTTCCAGCCCCTGACCGGCGGCACCGCCGAGAAGCACGACGCCTTTGTGGAGCACGACGGCAAGGGCGGCATGATCGAAGACTTCTCGGGCAAGTTGCTCGTCCAGCAGGAGCCCGACGCCAGTTCTTTCCCCAGCGGCGGCATCCGCAACACCTTCGAGGCCCGCGGCTATTCCGCCTGGGACCCCACCTCCCCCGTCTTCATCATCGACGACACCCTCTGCATCCCCACCATCTTCATCTCCTATACGGGCGAGGCCCTCGACTACAAGGCCCCCTTGCTCCGCACGCTCCACGCCCTCAGCGTGGCCGCCACCGACGTCTGCCACTATTTCGACCCGAAGGTGAGCAAGGTGAAGACCAATCTTGGTTGGGAGCAGGAGTACTTCCTCGTCGATGCCGACCTCTATAGCGCCCGCCCCGACCTGATGCTGACGGGCCGCACCCTCATGGGCCACGAGTCGGCCAAGAACCAGCAGATGGACGACCACTATTTCGGCACCATCCCCGACCGCGTGCAGAGCTTCATGAAGGACCTGGAGGTGCAGGCCCTCGAACTCGCCATCCCCTGCAAGACCCGCCACAACGAGGTGGCCCCCAACCAGTTTGAGTTTGCCCCCATCTTCGAGGACTGCAACCTCGCCGTCGACCACAACATGCTCCTGATGTCGCTGATGAAGAAGGTGGCGCGCAAGCACGGCTTCATCGTCCTGCTCCACGAGAAGCCCTTCGCCGGCATCAACGGCAGCGGCAAACACTGCAACTGGAGCCTCTCCACCGACACCGGCGTGCTGCTCCACGCCCCCGGCAAGACCCCCGAGTCCACGCTCCGCTTCGTCACCTTCATCGTCGAGACCCTGATGGGCGTCTATCGCCACAACGGCCTGCTCAAGGCCTCCATCATGAGCGCCACCAACGCCCACCGCCTCGGCGCCAACGAGGCCCCTCCCGCCATCATCTCCTCCTTCCTCGGCAAGCAGCTCTCCGAGCTCCTCGACCACATCGAGCAGAGCGACAGCGAGGACGACTTCATCATGGCCGGCAAGCAGGGCCTGAAGATGGACATCCCCGAGATTCCCGAACTGATGATTGACAACACCGACCGCAACCGCACCTCTCCCTTCGCCTTCACCGGCAACCGCTTCGAGTTTCGCGCCGTGGGATCCGAGGCCAACTGCGCCTCGGCGATGATCGCCCTCAACAGTGCCGTGGCCGAGGCCCTGACCGACTTCAAGGCCCGCGTCGATGCCCTCATCACCCAGGGCGAGGACCGCATGAAGGCCATCGTCAGCGTCCTGCGCGAGGACATCACGGCCTGCAAGCCCATCCGCTTCGATGGCAACGGCTATAGCGAGGAGTGGGTCGAGGAGGCCCGCCGCCGTGGCCTCGACTGCGAGACGAACTGCCCCGTCATCTTCGACAACTACCTCAGCGAGTCCTCCGTCCGCATGTTCACCAGCCTCGGCGTCATGACGCGCAAGGAGCTGGAGGCCCGCAACGAGGTGAAGTGGGAGACCTACACGAAGAAGATTCAGATCGAGGCCCGCGTCATGGGCGACCTCACCATGAACCACATCATCCCCGTGGCCACCCACTACCAGAGCATGCTGCTCAAGAACGTGCAGAGCATGCGCGCCGTCTTCCCTGCCGAGAAGGCCGAGAAACTCAGTTCGCGCAACATGAAGATCATCGAGGACATCGCCGAGCGCACCCAGGCCATCGAGCAGGGCGTGGAGGAGCTGGTCAACGCCCGCAAGGTGGCCAACCGCATCGCCGACGAGCGCGAGAAGGCCGTCGCCTACCACGACACGGTCGTGCCGAAGATGGAGGCCATCCGCTACCACATCGACAAACTGGAGCTCTGCGTCAGCGACGAGCTCTGGACGCAGCCGAAGTATCGCGAGCTCCTCTTCATCCGGTAACGCCCGCGCACAACTCTATTTTTTCCGTCTCTTTTCCCAGGCCTGGCAGGACCCCGCGGCGTGCCCCATCACGCTTCGTGAGCCCTCCAGGCCATTTTTCGTTTTGGCACGCTATTTGCAATGACACAGTTAAAACGAATCTTAAAAACTCATATCACAATAATGGAAAAGAAAGGTAATATTGGAGTAACGACGGAGAACATCTTCCCCGTCATCAAGCAGTTTCTGTATTCCGACCACGAGATATTCCTTCGCGAGATGGTCAGCAATGCCGTGGACGCCACGCAGAAGATGAAGACCCTCGCCTCGGCAGGCGACTTCTCCGGCGACCTGGGCGACCTCTCCGTCCGCGTCACCCTCGATGAGCAGGCCGGCACGCTCACCATCTCCGACCGCGGTATCGGCATGACGGCCGAGGAGATCGACAAGTACATCAACCAGATTGCCTTCTCCGGCGTCACCGACTTCCTCGACAAGTACAAGGACAAGGCCGAGGCCATCATCGGCCATTTCGGTCTCGGATTCTACTCCGCCTTCATGGTGAGCAAGAAGGTCGAGATCGTCACCAAGAGCTGGCGCGAGGGCAGCCACGCCGTGCGCTGGACCTGCGACGGCAGCCCCGAATATACCATCGACGAGGTAGAGAAGGCCGACCGCGGTTCCGACATCATCCTCCACATCGACGACGACAGCAAGGACTATCTCCAGAAATCGACCATCGAGCAGCTGCTCACGAAGTACTGCAAGTTTATGGCCGTGCCCGTGGTCTTCGGCAAGAAGACGGAGTGGAAGGACGGCAAGCAGGTCGATACCGACGAGGACAACGTCATCAACAGCGTCGAGCCCCTCTGGCCGAAGTCGCCGTCGTCGCTCAAGGATGAGGACTACAAGAAGTTCTACCACACCCTCTTCCCCATGAACGACGATCCCCTGTTCTGGATCCACCTCAACGTCGATTACCCCTTCACGCTCACCGGCATCCTCTACTTCCCGCGCATCAAGTCCAACATCGAGCTCCAGCGCAACAAGATCCAGCTCTACTGCAACCAGGTCTTCGTCACCGACCACGTCGAGGGCATCGTCCCCGAGTTCCTGACGCTGCTCCACGGCGTCATCGACTCTCCCGACATCCCGCTCAACGTCAGCCGCAGCTACCTCCAGAGCGACGCCAACGTCAAGAAAATCTCGACCTATATCACCAAGAAGGTCGCCGACCGCCTGAGCAGCATCTTCAAGGAGAACCGCAAGGAGTATGAGGAGAAGTGGGACGACCTCAAGCTCTTCATCAACTACGGCATGCTCTCCGAGCGCGACGCCTTCTACGACCGCGCCAAGGACTTTGCGCTGATGAAGGACACCGAGGGCAAATACTTCACCTTCGACGAGTATCGCACGCTCATCAAGGACAACCAGACCGACAAGGACGGCAACATCATCTATCTCTACGCTGTCAACAAGGAGGAGCAATACACCTACATCGAGGCCGCCAAGGCCAAGGGCTACAGCGTCCTGCTCTGCGACGGCGAACTCGACGTGCCGACCGTCTCCCTGCTCGAACAGAAGCTGGAGAAGAGCCACTTCGTGCGTGTCGATTCCGACACCGTCGATCGCCTCATCGCCAAGGACGAGGTCCACGAACTGACACTCTCCCAGGACGAGCGTGACAATTTGTCAGAGGCCTTCCGCTCCCAGATGCCCCGTCTCGACAAGACCGAGTTTGGCGTCGAGGTCCAGGCCCTTGGCGAGACGGCCCAGCCGACCGTGATCACGCAGAACGAGTGGATGCGCCGCATGAAGGACATGAGCCGCTTCCAGCAGGGCATGGGCTTCTATGGCCAGATGCCGGACAGCTACATGCTCGTGCTCAACGCCGACCACCCGCTCATCAAGCAGATCCTCGCCGACGAGACCGCTGCCACGGCCGAGACCATGAAGCCCGTCCTCAGCGAGATCAAGGGCCAGGAGGCCCGCCTCGCCGCCCTGCGCCAGGCCCAGAAGGACAAGAAGCCCGAGGAAATCTCCCAGGCCGACAAGGACGACCTCTCCCAGACGGAGAAGGCCCTGGAGGACCAGCGCGGCAAGAAGCGCCAGATCGTCGCCGACTATGCCAAGGACAACACCCTGATCCATCAGTTGGTCGATCTCGCCCTTCTCCAGAACGGCATGCTTAAGGGCGCCGCGCTCAACGACTTCGTCAAGCGCTCCGTCGAGGTGCTGAAGTAAAGTAGGATTCCTTCCGCCGCCACACCCCGCGGCCCATCAGGCTGGTGGGGGAAAGGTCATGGTCGCCTTTCCCCCACCAGCCTCTTTTTTTCAGCCTCGGCGTTTAGTATTCGTCGCCATACCAGCCGTCCAGATCGTGCTCTCCGTAGTCGTCGTGGTCTCCGTAGTCATCGTGGTCGTAGTCTTCGTGGTCGTGGTCGTAGTCTTCGTGGATGTATTTGTTGTAGATGACATCGTCGAGGTCGTGGTCGCCGTGGTCCAAGGCTTCGTCCTCACGCCAACTGTCCTCATGGTCGTAGTCCTCATGATCCCCATGATGCTCGTGCGCATGGTCGTGTGCGTGGCCGTGATGGTCTTGTGCGGAATGATGGCCCGATCCGCCCAGTCTCTTTTTTAGAAAGTGCGCTATCACGCCCGTGTATATAAAATCGAGTAGTCCCATATTCTTTTTGGCTATTGATACTACCGAGCAAGAACTTTTGTTGTTTTCCCGTTCTCGTCTCGCATGATATAAATCTGCCCTGGTGTCATAGCTTTTACTTTGCGTCCCTCAATAGTGTAAATAGCTTTTGCACCATTTGGCGTTACAAATATTCCTTCTACACCTGTGCCTTGATTCATCTTGGCGGAAGATATGCCTCCCGATGCTTCATAGCTGAGCCAAATCATATCTCGCTTGACATCTATCTGCACCTGAATTGGCCACGGATTAGCCAGCCCACTGTTGTAGATTGTGTAAGCATCCCACTGTTTTTCCCCATCGAAGCGTACAAGACCTATATCAGATACTGCCATCCATAGGGCATCATGCTTGTCTATTGCAATATCCACGATGCAGTTGCCGCCTATGTTGGAGTTATATTGGTTATAGATTTTCCAGTTCGTGCCATCGTAGCAAACCAATCCACCACCATAATCTTTACCCATTACAGGCATTCCATTCCTACTATATCTACTATTCATCCATACTCTGTTATGCGAATCAACAGCGATACAGTCAACATAATTATATGGAATAGGGGAATTTATCGTATCATGACACACCCAATTATGCCCATCAAAAGAGCACACTCCAAGGTCCGCGATTCCAACCCATAGCCTGTCGCTCTTATCAAAAGCGAGGGATGTTATCATGTCGCCTGGCATTGGCGAATTTGAAGAGTTGTATTGAGACCATTGTACGCCGTCGTATTTATATAAGCCATTTGATGCTCCAACCCATAAATGGTTTTTGCTATCGAATTCCAGTTGTTTTAACTGCCCTGTTTGAAATGGCGTGTTATCTCGTTTGAAAACAGTTGTATCGGCATTTTCTATAACAGCCAGTATGGTATCGCTATTATTGGGTGCAATCCACAAACTGCTGAAAACGGAGGATATCCACCCACCCAAAACGGGGAT
>ULUE01024684.1_pt1 | contig 14938 bp, 13 predicted proteins | sample 1958211 | NCBI WGS metagenome assembly ULUE01 (sample SAMEA4835752, study PRJEB28245) | human gut metagenome | biome: gut microbiome; material: fecal sample | place: Denmark | collected 2008 | reverse complement strand
GAGATCGTTGTCAAAGAGCTCTGCACCCGAATGGCACAGAATGGTTGTGACGTGACCTGCTACAACAGAGCAGGCCATCATGTGAGTGGTGCAGAATATGACGATGCTGGTAAAACGGAGTACGAGGGAATCCGTCAGAAGTCTGTTCCGACCATTGAACGACGCGGGGCTAGAGATATAATACGCGGCTGTCATAATAGGGACAAGGGTACGGCAGAGAAGGAAAGGCTCCGCAACCTGAAGTTCATATTTTCTTACCCGAAGAATGAACGACTGATCTTTCTGGATGGCAGAAATGCCGCGCAGAAAGAAATCTCGACCATGAGGGTGGGGTGATAGCTAGCGGACAGGTGTACGAGCCTATCCGCTATTTGTGTTGGGTGAAATGACCCAAAAATCGAATATATGAGAAGTGGACGTTGTTACGAGTAAAGGGGAGTGTGAAATAATATGGGCAACCAGACAAAAGCCTGATTTCATGCGGGTTTACGCGGCTTGACCTTTTCACCTCAATTTGTTTCTGCTTGTCATAGTGCGTTATAGCCAGCGTGCTTTCAGGGGTTAATGGCTTCTGGTTGTGCTCTATACTTAACCCACCACAGCGAAAGCTGATAGAGCAGAAAACAAAATAAGGAGGTACGAAGGCGAGCCTGCGTATAGATTGTTGATGCAATCTGTATACAGGCTTGTTGTTGTACAGTAAAGAACAAAACAACGTATCGGGGTGAATGGGCCTGAAGATAGTATGAATATGCTTTTGAATAAAAATACTATCCTGAAATATGGATGTATATATTAAGAAATTTAGAATCGGGAGGAATTAACATGAAAATTTTAGTAACAGGTGCAAATGGCTATCTCGGTCAGGGTGTCGTGAAAGCACTTTTGGATAACGGACACAATGTTGTGGCTACGGATTTCAAAACTACTTACGTGGATGACCGTGCAGAAAAAGTGGACGGTGATTTGTTTTCGGTAGAAGAACCTTATATATATTTCGGTAAGCCGGATGTCCTTCTTCATCTGGCATGGAGAGATGGATTTGTCCACTATTCGGAAAATCACATTGCTGATTTACCGAAGCATTACCATTTTTTAAAGCAAATGGTTGATGCGGACATCTCTAAAATTAGTGTTATGGGAACAATGCACGAAATTGGCTTCTTTGAGGGCAGTATCAATGAAAATACTCCCTGCCACCCTATGAGTCTTTATGGCATTGGTAAGGATGCACTTCGTAATTGCGTAGCGATGATGACTAACGGTAAACATACGAACTGGCAGTGGCTGCGTGGCTATTACATTGTAGGCCATTCTGAGTTTGGTTGCTCTATTTTCTCAAAAATCACGGCAGCAGAAAAAGAAGGCAAAACGGAGTTCCCGTTCACAATGGGGCAAAACCAGTTTGATTTTATTGACTATGATGACTTTTGTGCGCAGGTTGCGGCGGCAGTTGGGCAAGATGAAATCAATGGAATTATCAACATCTGCTCTGGTAATCCGGAAAAACTTGCAGATCGGGTCGAACGTTTTATCAAGGAAAATGGGTATGGCATCAAACTGAAATATGGTGCGTTCCCTGATCGTCCGTATGATTCCAAAGCTGTCTGGGGTGATAACAAAAAGATCACGCAGATTATGAATGAAAAGAAATATAAGGCATGATGTTTGGAGAACGCCTGCTATGAAGCGTAGATTACTTTTAATAATGCCCAACTTTTTTGATTATCCGCAGGCCATCTGTGAAGAGTTGGAGAACATGGGATATGAGGTTGATTGTTTTGATGATCGTCCCAGTACGAACGGGATGGTGAAAGCAATTATCCGTGTTAATAAAGACTTGATCGGACGGTATATCAACAGATATTTTAAAGAAGTAATGAAAACCGTCAGAGGGAAAAAATATGATGTGGTCTTTTTGATTTCTGGGCAGTCGTTGTCTTTTAGCGAAGATATGATTCAGAAAATCAAAAGCGAACAGCCGCAAGCTAAGTATGTACTTTATCAATGGGATTCTCTAAAGAACTTTCCATATATTGAAAAGATTGAACCATATTTTGATAAGTGCTATTCATTTGATAAAAACGACGTGGCAACGCATAACAATTTGAAATTTCTTCCGCTGTTCTACACTCGGAGATATGAGAATATTGGAAATAGTAAAAAAAGAGAGTTTCTGTATGATTTCTGCTTCGTAGGTACTGCTCATCCGAAAAAATATAAGTTCATTCAGATGATGACACAGCAGCTAAAAGAGGTGTACCCAAACCAATTTATATATTATTTCTTTCCGTCACGGATAGTTTTTTTCTATCGCAAGATTATGAACGCAGAATTGCGTCATGCACATTATACAGAATTTCATTTTGATCCGCTTTCTGGAGGGGAGATGGATCGAGTCTTCGCAGAATCAAAGTGCGTTTTAGATTCGGCACAGGAAGGTCAAATTGGCTTGACGATTCGTGTGTTGGAAGCATTGGGCGCAAGGAAAAAGCTGATTACAACAAATGAAGACGTTGCAAATTATGACTTTTATCGGCCGGAAAATATATATATCTATAATGGAGAAATAGATTTAAACAATGCCTTTTTTAAGGAAGAATATAAAAAAGTTGATGAATCTATCTACGAAAAATATTCTTTGAGAAATTGGCTTAAAACGATTGTGGGTTAAAGTGAGATTATGACCATAGATAAGATTATGTGGGGCCTGAGGGCTCTATGGTATTCAATTTTATATCAGAGTATTAAAATGCCATCATATATTGGAAGACCTTTATATATTTCCCAAAAAAGGAAGATCAAATTCGGAAAGAAATGTAGAGTGTATCCTGGAATTCGTGCAGAGTTGGGTGATGGGACATCTCTTGTGAAAGTTGGCGATAATGTTTCAATAGGGCAGAATTTTCATGTGGTTTCTCAGGGAGACATTCTGAAAATAGGCAATGATGTTACAATATCTGGCAATGTTCTTATAACTAATTGTGATCATAGTTATGAAGAAATTGGAAAGCACATACTTGACCAAAAGTTACTGGTAAAACATACAGAAATTGGCGATGGAAGCTTTATTGGTTATGGTGCTGTTATTCAAGCGGGAACAGTAATTGGCAAACAGTGTGTTATTGGGGCTAATTCAGTCGTCCGTGGGGAATTTCCAGATTATTGTGTTATTGTTGGAACGCCTGCACGTATTGTTAAACAATATAATGAAGAGGAAAATGAGTGGGTGAAAGTAAAGAAATGAAAAAATTAGTTATTTCGGGAATAAACTTAGTGGATGGTGGAGCGTTATCTGTCTTTCAAGATTGTATGGATACTTTGGTCAATTCAAAGTATATGAAAATATATGATGTGATAATATTAGTGGGGCAAAAGAGCCTTTTTGAAAAATACAGTGATAGAGTTTCTATTATAGAATTTAAAAAATCAAAGAAAAATTGGATATATAGATTGTATTATGAATATTTTTATTTCAAGAGAATGTCAAAGAAAATAAAGGCAGATGTTTGGATTTCACTCCATGATATAACTCCAAATGTTATTGCAAAAAAAAGATATGTATATTGCCATAATCCAAGTCCGTTTAATGATATGTCTTTTGGAGAAGCAAAGTATGGAATAAAATACTATTTGTTCTCAAAATTCTATAAGTATTTGTATCAGATTAATATTAATCAAAATAATGCTGTGATTGTCCAGCAAGATTGGATACGAGAAAAGTTTAAACAAATGTTCAACTTAAATAATGTGATTGTAGCTAGACCGTCAATTCCAGTAATTTCACAGGAATTACTCGATATTAGTGATACGGGGCATAAAATAATATTTGTGTTTCCTTCATATCCGAGATATTATAAGAACTTTCAATCGGCATGTGAGGCATGTAAAATACTACACAAAAAAGGAATTACAGATTTTTTAGTATATATTACAATAGATGGATCAGAAAATTTGTACGCCAAAGAATTGGTGGAGAAATATTCAGAAATAGGGAATATTAGATTTACAGGATTGTTAAAAAGAGCAGACTTATATGACTTGTACAAGAAAGCTAGCTGTATGATTTTTATGTCAAAGTTGGAAACATGGGGAATGCCGTTAATAGAATTCATGACAACAAATAAATCCATCATTGCAGCAAACCTTCCTTATGCACATGAAACAATCGGCGATTATCAAAATGTTGCATTTGCTGATGTGAATGACTATGAAAAAATTGCAGAACTAATGGAAAAGGTAATACGTGGTCAAATACTAAATGAGGGAAATAGTTACGTAAAACCAGAAGCACCATATGCCGCAAATTGGAATGAGTTGTTGGACATTATATTGTAAATGTATCACAGGAAAGTAGGTGAGGAACAGTTAATGAATAGTGTAAGGACTGAACGGTATATTTCAAAACTGCTATTGCTGTATTTCTTGGCTCTATTTTTTTATGGCGTGATAATCAAAGTTACATTTTCAAATCCCGTTTTGTTTAGAATCAAAACGTATGTGCCTGAATTATTACTAGCCTGTGTATGCATGTGTTGCCTCTGCAAACCAATAAAGGTATGGCAATCATCGTTTCTGATGATGGCAGATGTTATTTTTGTTTTGGTGCTGAATATTTTTACGTCTTTTTCTGCATCAAGTGCGCTGATGACAGTAAGAGACGTATTTATTCCATTGATGACGGGTGTTCTTCTGTGCGGAATTAAATTGTCCGACTATGAGGGAAAGTGGTTTTTGAATAAGTTGTCTTTGATTTGCATGATAGCACTTGTTTGTGGCTTAGTGTTGGGAGTTTTTCAGTATATTAAAGGATGGCAGTGGACTAGTGCATGGTACACGGGATATTCTTTTTGGGGAGAAGATAAAAGGTCATCGCTGTATATTATGGGAAATGGGTTGCATGTGAGAGTTCCGAGTATTGTTGGCCATAATGTTAAATTTGGCATGTATTCATTTTTTCAATATTTAATTATTGCGTGCAATGAAAATAATAACGTTCATGAAAGAAGTGGACTGAAGAAATGCATATTTGCAATTATAATGTTAACCAATATTTATATATCCAATAATAAAACGACAATTGTTATTGTGTTTATTCTGTTGACTATTTGGGCTGTAAATAAATTTGAAAAACATTCCAAAATCATAATTTTGTGCTTTGCCATAGTATGCGGTATATATGTATATATTGAAATATTGTCTTCGTCTGAGTTCATGTTGAGCTTTTATGATCGGTTTTCAAAGTGGTCGGTTTTAAAAGACCCAAATTTACTGAAGAATATACTTGTTCCAATTTCAACCTATAATTTTGCAGGAAACAGCGAAACGGAAATATCTGTGCTAAATTATTGGGATAATACATATTTATATTTTCTTTTTTCTTTTGGAATTATTGGAACGGTTTTAGTTATAAGTTGGTTAAAAACACTCTATAATCAAGCAAATTCTATAAATCATAGCATCGTTTTCTATCTAACGATTTTTGCTGCTATTGCGGCGGCTACAACAAGCATAGTTCTTGGCCGTTGTTTCTTTAGTATTTATGTAATTATGATGGCCTATATGGCAGCAATAAAAAGAGGGCAAAATAAATGAAAAAGTTTGTCATATTATCTTATTCTATTTCTGGTATGGGTGGGGGTCAAATGTACCAGTATAACAAACTAAGTTATATGAAGAAATTGGGATATCAAACATATATATTATATGCCGTTCCAGGAGAAATCGTTATCAAGGAGATAATGGATGTTGCAGAAGTAAAAAATCTTGATGACTTAAATAGACATCCATTAGTTGTTGGAAAGAAAAAAGTAAATGAAGTTGTTCGGTCTATTGTGAACTTCCTTGGACGAGAGACCTCCGATGTCATAATTGAATGCAATAATAAGACGACAAGCCTTTGGGGAGAAATATTAGCAAAAGAGCTGCAAGGATTTAGCTATTGCTTGATCTTGGATGAAAAAATAGGATCTATGGATCAACAGATGCTAGAATTCTTTGAATATAAGCGAGAAAAAAACGAATTAAAAGGATTGAAAAATGAAACTTATGAAATGATTTTTGAAGGAGAAAAGGTTCCAACTGATTACCAATATTGCTTGCCAATTGAGAGCAATAATGTGGTTTCAGATGTCGATTTTAATGATATTATTGATGAAAATGTAAACTATGATTTGAAGATTGGCTCCATAGGAAGACTTAATAAAGACTATGTTCAAACTTTGGTGGATCAGGTTGTGCTTTATGCTAATGAATATAAGAATAAAAAAATCTGTTTTGGTCTAATAGGAAATTCACCAAATGGAATGATAGAGGCTTCAATCAAAGAAAAAACAAAGAACATCGGGAATTTGGATATATATTTTTGGGGAGCAATGTATCCAATACCAGAACGTTTGCTACATAGGTTTGATATTTTTATTTCATCAGCGGGGAGTGCTCGCGTGTCGGGTGATAGGGGAATTCCAACAATTACTATCGATGCAAGAGATCACATGGCAATTGGAGTATATCAGTATGAAACAGACAATACTGTATTTCGACAGAATGAACCCAAGATACAGATAGCTGAAAAAATTAAATATGTAATTGAGAATTACAATGGTATTTGTGAAAAATTGTATGTTAAACCTGCTGCGAATTTTGATGAGGCTTTTAGTCAGCACTTAGCCTATTATAAGGCACATGTTAATACTGGTGAATACTATGATGTGCTATCAATGAAACTTTCTAAGAAAAAAATGGTGGAAAAGATGGTTTATTTGATTTTTGGAAAAAATATATATGATCAAATAAGAAAATCCGTTTTTTCGAATATGCGGAGGTAAAAAGGGGTGAGTAATGAAAGAAACAGCGTTTTGTCAAACTTCATATGGCGATTCGCTGAACGTTGTGGAGCACAACTTGTGACTTTTTTGGTTTCTATAGTTCTGGCACGTATCCTTACGCCAGAGGACTATGGACAAATTGCTCTGATTACGGTTTTTACCACAATAATGCAGGTGTTTGTTGACAGTGGTCTTGGCACAGCATTGATTCAAAAAAAGAATGCGGATGATTTGGATTTTTCATCGGTGTTCTATTTCAATTTTGTAGTATGCTTAATCCTTTATGCAGTGATGTTTATTGTAGCACCGTATATTGCACAATTCTATAATGACAATTCTCTTACACCCATTATTAGGGTTATTAGTTTAACAATCATTATTTCCGGTGTTAAAGGCATCCAGCAAGCATATGTGTCTCGGAACATGATGTTTAAGAGGTTCTTTTATTCGACGCTTGGAGGAACGATTTTTTCTGCTCTTGTTGGTATTTTTATGGCATACGCTGGATTTGGTGTATGGGCTATTGTGGTTCAGCAGTTATCTAATACTACTATAGATACGCTGATTCTTTGGCTAACAGTTAAATGGAGACCCCAAAGGGCTTTCTCTTGGCTACGCTTGAAAGAAATGTTGTCATTTGGGTGGAAGATGCTGGCGTCATCGTTATTGGACACGATTTACAATAACATACGTAGTTTGATTATTGGCAAGATGTATTCTTCTGCTGATTTGGCTTATTACAATCAAGGCGATAAATTTCCAAGTGTCATTGCGGGTAATATCAATACGTCGATAGATAGTGTTCTTCTTCCCACGATGGCAAGTGCACAGGATGAGTCCGAGCGAGTTAAATCTATGACGCGCCGAGCAATCAAGACGAGTACCTATATTATGGCACCTCTAATGATGGGACTGGCATTCTGTGCAGAACCAATCGTACGGCTAGTGCTGACAGATAAATGGCTGCCATGCGTTCCGTTCTTGCGCATTTTCTGCATTACGTACATGTTCTATCCAATCCATACCGCAAACCTGAATGCAATCAAGGCAATGGGGCGCAGTGACCTATTTTTGAAGTTGGAGATTGCCAAGAAAATCGTTGGAATGGTGCTGCTGTTGACTACGATGTGGTTTGGCGTTATGGCCATGGCATATAGTCTGCTGGTTAGCAGTGTTTCAAGTCAAATCATTAACTCTTGGCCAAATAGAAAACTGCTGAACTATGGCTATTTGGAGCAGTTGAAAGATATTCTGCCAGGTATTGCATTGGCTGTCTTCATGGGATGTTGTGTGAATCTGGTCAGCCTGTTCCACTTGCCTAATCTTGCTACGCTGTTGATTCAGATTCCGTTGGGTGCAGTGATTTATATTGCAGCTTCAGCATTACTGCACTTGGAGTCTTTTGAATACTTGGTAGATATGATTCGTCCGATGGTAAGAAAGAGCATTAGAAAGTAAAGGCGATGTGAAATGAAAAAGATACTTCTGTTAGGCGGCTCAGCACAACAAGTGGTTGCGATAAAAACAGCTAAACGGCTCGGATATTACACTGTTTTGTGCGATTTCCTTACGGATAATCCGGGACAGTACGCGGCAGACAAATTTTATCTGGTGAGTACAACTGACAAAGATGCCGTTCTGGAAGTTGCTCAAAAGGAGCAGGTTGACGGTGTGTTAGCCTACGCCTCTGATCCGGCCGCACCTACGGCAGCCTATATTGCTGAAAAACTCGGCTTGCCGGGAAATCCTTATCAGTCTGTTGAAATCTTATGCAATAAGGATCGCTTTCGTAATTTTTTGGCAGAAAATGGTTTTTCTGCACCAAAGGCGCATGGATATGCTTCTGCGGAAGATGCATTGAAAGATAAAGCAAGTTATGAATATCCAATCATCATTAAGCCAGTAGATTCTTCTGGAAGTAAAGGTGCAACTGTACTGCATTCGGAAGAAAGATTGAAAGAGGCACTAGAGTTTGCTTTTTCATTCTCACGGTCTCATCGAATTATTGTTGAACATTTTATCGAGAAAAAGCATCCTTATCTGATTGGCGGAGATGTCTTTATAGAGAACGGCAAGATTGTGCTGTGGGGCTTGATGAACTGCCATAGAGACAACAGCGTCAACCCGTTGGTTCCGGTGGGCAAAAGCTACCCACTGCAACTGGAGACTGAGGACGTCCAACGGGTCAAAGAGACGTTGGCTTCAATGGTGGAAAAGCTCGGAATTCGCAATGGTTCTATGAATGTTGAACTTGTTGTGGATAAGAGCAATCGTGTTTGGCCGATTGATGTTGGCCCGCGCAGTGGCGGAAATATGATCCCCGATTTACTGGGCGATATGTTTGGAGTGGACATTGCGGAAATGTCTGTGGAAGCGGCTATGGGAACCACGATCAAGGGCGATATCCATGAGCCAAATGGATTTTATGCTACGCATAACTTGCACAGTAATAAAAACGGAACTTATAAAGATATTGTGTTTTCGCCAGAAATTGAGCCTTACATTTATCGAAAATGTTTGTATAAAAAGACGGGTGATGCAGTGGAGTATTTTGATAATGCGGCAAAATGCTTGGGAATTGTGTTTTTCAAGTTCCCGGATGAAAGCATAATGAGAAACGTACTGGAACACATCAATAATTTAATTACGATTGAATTGCAGTGAGGAAAAGCAAGATGAAAGAATATGGAGGTTACATAGAATTTGAAAACTATCACGGCAATATGTTGCATGATAGAGCCATTTCCTTAAATTGTGGCAGAAATGCATTAGCCTACCTTTGCGAAGCAAAGAAAATCAAAAAGTTGTATCTCCCGTGTTTCCTTTGTTCGTCTGTGCCAAATCTTTGCGACAAAATTGGTGTTGAATATGGTTACTATCATATCAACGAAAAGTTTGAACCGATTTTCAACAAGGCACTTGGTGAAAATGAGTGGCTCTATATTGTGAATTTTTACGGTCAACTTGATAACGACTATCTAACCGCATGGAAACGGAAATACGGTCGAGTCATTGTTGACAATGCACAAAGTTATTTCCAAATGCCCGTAGATGGACTGGACACGCTTTATACTTGCCGGAAATACTTTGGTGTTGCGGATGGGGCGTTTCTGTATACGGATGCAAAGCTGGATCGTGAGCTTCCGCAAGATGAGTCTTTCGAACGAATGCACTTTTTGCTGGGACGATATGAACGCAGCGCAAATGAATTTTATAGTGAATACGTATTGAACAATAAGCTGTTTGCTACAGAACCGGTAAAGCGAATGTCCCGCCTGACAGAAAATCTTCTGCATGGAATCGACTATGATGCCGTAGCAAAAAGACGGCAGGAGAATTTCGAGTTCTTGGACGAGGAGTTTCGGGATATAAATGAGTTGAATTTGAAAAGTGTTTATGGTGCATTTATGTACCCGCTTTTGGTTCAGAATGGCTCTGAAATCCGAAAGGCTTTGCAAAAAGAAAAAATCTACATTCCGACTTTATGGCCGAATGTGATGAAAGAATGCCGGGTGGGTAGTTTGGAATACCATTACGCAGCGGATATTCTTCCAATTCCAATTGACCAACGATATGGAAAAGAAGATATGATAAAAATTGCCGAAATGGTTAAGATGACCATGAATATAAAAGAGGAGTGAAAGTATATGTCTGATAATATCTTAGTGACACGTTCGTCTATGCCAAGCCTGGATGAGTACATAGAAGAAATTCGTCCTATTTGGGAAAGCCACTGGCTGACCAATATGGGCGTAAAACATAAGCAGTTGCAGGCAGAGCTGGAGGAATATTTGGGCGTACCACATGTGGCTCTTTATACCAACGGTCATCTGGCTCTGGAAAATGCCATTGCTGCCATGAACCTGCCGGAGGGCGGTGAGGTGATCACTACGCCGTTTACCTTTGCTTCTACCACTCATGCGATTGTTCGCAATAGGCTTATTCCGGTGTTCTGCGATGTGAACGATAGAGACTATACCATGGATGTGACGAAGATCGAGGGGCTTATCACAGACCGCACGGTAGCCATCGTTCCGGTACATGTATATGGCAATATTTGTGATGTGGAAGCTATTGAAACAATTGCAAAGAAATACGGCCTGAAGGTGATCTATGATGCAGCTCATGCCTTTGCCGTGAAGTATAAGGGCGTGTCCACCGCTTGCTTTGGCGACGCATCCATGTTCAGCTTCCATGCTACTAAGGTGTTCAACACCATTGAGGGCGGTGCAGTTTGCTTTAAGGATGATAGCTGGGTTCAACTGTTGAACGACCAGAAGAATTTTGGTATCCATGGTCCTGAGTCGGTTTGCTTTGTAGGCGGTAATGCCAAGATGAACGAATTTCAGGCAGCTATGGGCATCTGCAATCTGCGGCATCTGGACGAGGAAATCGCCAAGCGCAAAAAGGTCGTGGAGCGTTACCGTGAGCGCCTTTCCGGCGTAGAAGGTATCAAACTCAGTGCGATTCAGGAAAATGTAGAGAGCAACTACGCATATTTCCCGGTCGTTTTTGATGGGTATAAGTACACCCGGAACGAGATTTTTGAGATGCTGTCTGAGCAGGGTATCACGGCCAGAAAATACTTCTATCCGCTGACCAATAGTTTTGAGTGCTATCGGAATTATCCGACAGCCGGCACTGAAAAAACGCCTGTTGCGCAGCATCTGGCATTGCGTGTGCTAACACTGCCTTTGTACGCAGATCTATCTCTGGATGATGTGGATCGCATCTGTGATGTTATTCTGGGACAGAAAGCATAGTATATAGCTCGGAAATCAACAAGCAGGGTATAAAAGGAGTGTGTTTTATATGAAACTGTTAATGCTTGGCACGACCGGACGTGGTACGAAAGAACTTCTTCTAGAGGCAAAAAGACGTGGGATTTACACGATCGTGACAGATAATCTTAGTGTGGAAAAAGCACCGCTGAAGCTTTTGGCAGATGAGTATTGGATGATCAGTACGGCGGACATTGATGTTCTGGAAGAAAAATGTAGAGAAGAAGGGGTTGCTGCCATTATGAATGGCATAAGCACCTTTAATATTTCTGTCTGCATGGAATTGTGCAAACGGTTGAATCTTCCTTGCTACTGCACGCCTGAATCGTGGCATTATACGATTGATAAGCGACAGTTTAAAGATCTTTGCATAAGCTGTGGTGTGCCGGTAGCTAAAGACTATTATCTCAGCAAAACTCCGACCGAAAAGGAATTGAGCGAGATTCAGTATCCTGTTGTAGTCAAGGCGATTGATCAAAGCGCAAATAGAGGCATGAGCTACTGCAATTCGAAGGAAGAAGTGCTTGCAGCGTGTGAGTATGCAAGGTCTTATTCAGCAAGCGACACGGTGATAGTCGAAAGAATGCTGAAAGGACATGAGTACACTGCTTGGTATGCGCTGGCAGGTGGAAAAGCATCTTTGGTAAACTTCGGAATTATGTTTGAACAGGAGGGATATCCAAGTAACTGTTATTCGGTCACAACAACAGAAACCAATAAACTGGATTTGTATTTAAAGGAAATCGATCCGTATATTACAACTGCCTTCAATAAAGCGGGATGCAAAGAAGGTTTGGCATGGATCGAAATGATGTTAGACGATGATGGGCATTTTTATGTACTGGAAACAGGATACCGGATGTCTGGTGATATGATGGCCTTGAATCATAAGAATGTCTGTGGGTTTAATACATATGCGTGGCTGGTTGACATTGCTACAGGAGTTAAACACGGTTATTCCGACCTGCCTGATCCGGAAAGAAAGCTGCCAGAGAGATGCGGGTGCACCTATATTCTTTGGAGCAAGGATGGAGGAAAGATTTCCGAAATTACTGGATTAGACGATATTAAAAAGTTAGAAGGCATCAATTTAAACATTGACGGAATGCTAAATGTTGGGGACGTAGTAAAAAAACATCAGTATCTTTTGGTAATTACGTTTGATGTTGCAACTGAAGATGAAATGATAGATGTGATCAAGAAAATCAATGCGTCCGTTACAGTAAAAAATGATACTGGAGCAGACATTGTTATCCGATTTGACGGATTTGAACGGCTGAGAGCGATTGCAAAAGAAGCGAATAAATTGGGAGAAGAATGAGCAAACAAATCAAAGAGAACGAAAGGCAACTACTTAACACCGGCGATGTTCTAGTCTTTGCATTTGGTGCAATGATAGGCTGGGGATGGGTTGTCCTTTCTGGACAGTGGATCGTAACCGGAGGAATAATCGGAACTGCAATCGGCTTTCTCATTGGTGGTTTCATGATATATTTTGTGGGGCTTTGTTATGCTGAACTGACAACATCAATTCCTCAAAGTGGTGGAATAAAGGTGTTTAGCTACCTAGCTCTTGGAGAAAAGGCGTCATTTGTGTGCACATGGGCTATCATTTTGAGCTATATTTCCGTTGTGTGTTTTGAGGTGGTTTCATTTCCTACCGTTCTTCAGTATATTTTTCCGAATTTCTCCATAGGAAGAATGTATACGATTTTGGGAGCGGACATTTACATCAGCTGGACATTAGTATCAGTCATTATGGCTCTAGCGGTTACGGTTATGAATCTTGTTGGCACAAAGACTGCCGCTAGATTTCAAAAAATAATGACACTGGCAATAGCAGGTGTTGGCGTTCTTTTAATCGCAGGTGCTGTTTTTTCAGGAAATGTACAAAATCTGGACAATCAGCTTTTTCTGGGTACGACCGAAAGTGAAGCTATTGAAGGTATCGCGAAAATTTCTATCTTGACGCCATTCTTTTTGTTTGGATTTGATGTTATTCCGCAGATTGCAGAAGAAATAAAGATTCCGATGAAAAAAATAGGAAAGTTGATGATGATGTCAATCGTACTTGCAGTGGCTTTCTATGTATTTGTTGTTTTTAGTGTCGGATTCATTTTGAGCAAGACGGAAATCCTATATTCCATGGAGCATACGGGATTGGTGACAGCGGATGCCATGGCAAAAGCGTTCAATAGCGTAAACATGGCAAAGATCGTTATTATTGGAGGGATGTGCGGAATTCTCACAAGCTGGAATTCATTCCTGATAGGTGGGAGTCGTGCGTTGTGTTCATTGTCTGCGTCAAATATGCTCCCCTCCCTTTTTGGAGTGACAAGTAAAAAGACTGGCGTACCAGTTTATTCAATTTCATTTATTGGGTTAATTTCCATTATATCAGCCTTTTTTGGCAAAGCGATTCTAACATGGTTTGTGGATGCCGGCAATTTTTCTTGTTGTGTAGCATACTGTATTGTCTCAGTTTCTTTCTTAATGATGAGAAAAAAATACAAGACATTGAAAAGACCTTATGAAGTAAAATATTATAAAATTGTTGGCGGCCTTGCTGTGTTTTTGTCAGGTCTAATGGCTGGTCTTTATATAGTACCTGGAACAAGTTGTACGCTTTCTTTTCCAGAGGTCATAATAATGATTAGCTGGGACGGTTTGGGTCTGATTTTTTACTTGTATTGCAAAAAAAGATATGCTACTAAAATATTCTCTGATATAGACAATAGCATTCTGAGGGAAAAAAATAATGGTATATCAGAGGAGTTAAAAAATAACGGCGAATAATGAATCAAGTTGGGATAGCGTAGCTTTATTAATCCTAAGCTGAAAGCCGTGTGATTTCAGTCACATGGCCGTGTTGCTCAAATATGCTACCTCTTCGTGGTGAGCAGCAGGCAACGATCTTATGGTCGGCGAAGATGTGAGAAAAGAAACACCGCAATGAGGGAAAAAAGAATGCCAATAAAATTTGAGATTGATAGGTATCTTGAAAGATTCAGATGGGGCGTGCCAGAGCCTCACGTGTCGGATACCACACGACAGTGTGTTCAAGAATTTCTGGATTGTTGGGATGAAGAAGTTCGAGAGAACAGTTTATTGAATACACCAGAAAGTACGTGCCGAGGCTTTAGAATTTTGTTGGAGAAGTTTCCAGAGTTAAAGGAAAGCTATTTCGGCTTGAAAATTCAGGATTATCTAGCGACGAATGATTCTGCGTTTTAGGTGAAATACTTGATGGGGGTATGAAGTTACGGATGCTGAAAGAGAGCAAGAAGTGATATTGCCCTCACCCTAACACAGTGCTATACTTAAACAACT
>ULUE01068968.1_pt1 | contig 15023 bp, 13 predicted proteins | sample 1958211 | NCBI WGS metagenome assembly ULUE01 (sample SAMEA4835752, study PRJEB28245) | human gut metagenome | biome: gut microbiome; material: fecal sample | place: Denmark | collected 2008 | reverse complement strand
GCCTCTTCTTCGAGCTTGGCAAGACGCTTGGCGTCCCAGAGCTCGAAGTGTTCGCCCATGCCGACAAGGGCCACTTCTTTTTCGAGACCTGCGAGAGTACGCAGGTCGGCAGGAATCAGCACGCGTCCTGCCTTGTCAACCGTGAGATCGACGGCGCTGCCGAGCACGATGCGCTGCAAAAAGCGTGCGCTGTAGGGAAGCGCCGCAATGGCTTCGCGCTTCTTTTCCCAGCGGTTGCGGGGGTAAATCAACAGGCACCCGTCAGGGTGGCGCGTGACGGTCACTTCAAGCGCGCACGACAACGCAAGAGCCTCGCGGTGACGACTCGGCATCGTCATGCGACCCTTGGCATCGAGCGACAGTAATGAAGTCCCCTGAAACACGGCACAAACCTGTACAAAAACGCACGAAAATCGTGCGTGACGAAGCCGCTTCGGACAAAACTTCAAGAGAATCAAGCACTTGAAGAACCCCGCGGCCGATAGCGAGAAAAATCCCCACTTTTTCCCACTCTTTTACACCAACACTCTACCACAACGGCGCCGTTTTCGAGGTTTCTTCGTCGCTCAAAATCTCGTCAAAGCCTTGTTTTCGCTTTTGTTTTTTACCTTTGAAAGTCAGCGCACCTCAGAAAAGATCGGCCGCGCGCACGTTTTTCAAATACCGCCGAACGGACGGGGTCTCCGGGTAAATGGCGTTCACTTCCTCCCAAAAGGCTTTGGAGTGATCAAAATGCCGCAGGTGAACAAGCTCGTGCACGATGATGTAGTCAAAAACAGCGGGCGGCAGACAGATCAAGCGCCAGGAGAGTCGAACCGATCCGTTTCGAGAGCAACTCCCCCAAAGCGTCTTAGCGTTGCTTGCCGACACCTTCTTGGGCTGCAGGCCGGTTTTGTTCACCCAGTAGGAAACGCGCTCGGTCATGCGCTCCGCAAAGCGCGCCTTGAGCCACTTCTGCACAATGGCTGAAACGTCCTCGCGCCTTGCAGTTGCTGCAAGCTGAATGCAAAGCTCCTTGGCATCTTCAGAAATTCGCGTGCGGTCAATGTTGGGATCACATCGCAAAGTGAGCACGTTTCCTTCATAGGCAACGTGCCCCCCATCGCAAAGCAGTGCGCTCAAGGGGTTTGCCTTGCGACGGTTTTCGAGCATGATTTTTTGCAGATGCATCCAAGAAGCGACTTTCTCGAGATTGGCTTCGATAAAGCGAGTAAGTTCACTCTGGCTTACGCGAGTCGGACAAGAAACGCGCACGCGCCCCTCGCGCACCGAGACTCGAAGGTACTTGAAGCGCCCGCGCACCACATTGCCCCAACAGCTGCGGCGTGCAAATTCCAGCAATTCTGCGCGGCGCTCAAGTCGGTCGGACGGCAGCATTTCGATTACTTGCCGGATTCGGCTTCAAAGCGCTCGATTTCAGCTTCAATCCAGTTGCGCACTTCTTCGTTGAGTTCGTGCGCGGTCTTGCCTTCAGTCGCGATGACGGGACCGACGCTCACGGTAATCAGTCCCGGATGTTTGGCCACACTGTTACGCGGCCAGCAGCGGCCGGAATTGAGCGCAATGGGAACCACAGAAGCGCCCACGGAAATGGCAAAGCGCGCGCCGCCCGTTTTGTAGACCGTGTTTTTGTCGCCCGGCTTGGTGCGCGTGCCCTCAGGAAAAAGAAGCACCCACCAGCCGCATTTGACGAAAGCGCGGCCGCGCTCCAAAAAGAGCTGATAAGCACTGCGACCTTCCTTGCGGTCAATGGCGATCATGCGCATGCTCTTTAAGGCCCAGCCGAAAAACGGAATCATGTGCAGGCTCTTTTTGTAGACAAAGCCCGCCGGATTGCCGAGGATCAACGGCAAGAAGAGCGTTTCCCAGGCCGACTGGTGTTTGCTCAGAACCACCACGGGCACATCGGACGACTTGGGAAGGTTTTCCAAACCGATGACACGGTATTGAACGCCGCAGATCGCACGCAGCGAATTGACCATCAGGCGGCACCACACCAAGGCCACTTTGTTGTAGCGAAATTCTGCGCTCGCAAAGGGCCACAGCAGCAACACGGTCGTGGCCGCCGGAATCAGCGTGATGGAAAACCAAAGATAAAAAATCCAGCCGCGAAGCGTATGCATAGCGTTTATTTCCGTTTTCTTCGTTTTTTGCTTCAAATGAGTGGTGACGTTACCGGGCGCCTTGATGACAAAACCGGCAGCACCTTCCGCAAAGAAGGCTCTCTGCCGGTTTTGTTCGCTCTAGGACTCAGAGCCTCGTCAGATGGCCAGACGCGAGAGTTCGGCCACGCGGTTCATAAGCGAATAGAGGCGCTTTAGGAGTGCCAGGCGATTGAGACGCAGCTTTTCGTCTTCGCTGTTGACCATCACGTCGGCAAAGAAGGCGTCGACGGGGTCCTTCAAAGGCGTGAGCGTTGCGAGCATGCCTTCGTATTCGCCCTTCTCGTAGAAGAGCTTGGCGATGGGTTCATGATCGCCCAAAACGTCGTGCAGACGCTTTTCAGCCTCTTCAACCAACAGTTCCTTATCCACCTCACCGGTTTGGACATCAGCCGACTTCTTGAGAATGTTGGCAATACGCTTGTTGGCGGCGGCAAGACTTGCGGATTCCGGCAGCTGCATGAACTTGTGCACGGCGGCAAGCTTCTTGGGCGTCAGAGCCAGATCGGTGTCGTGCTTGGCAAGCACCGCATCGACTTCCTGAGCCGTGTAGCCGGCTTCGCGCATCATCACGCGCAAGCGATCAAAGAAGAAGTGCGTCAGAGCTTCGGAAGCGTCCGTCACGCCCTCGACCTTCGTTTCGACTGCAAAGGCGATTGCCACAAGTTCGTCGAGCTTCACCGTGAGGTTCTTTTCGATCAGCATGCGCAACACGCCCAAAGCGTGACGGCGCAGCGCGAACGGATCCTTGTCGCCGGTGGGCATCTGACCGATGCCGAACATGCCGGCCAGGGTTTCAAGCTTGTCGGCAATGGCAAGTGCCGTGGCCACGGGGCCATCGGGGAGCACGTCGCCCGCAAAGCGCGGGAGGTAGTGCTGAGAAACAGCCTGTGCCACTTCCTCGGCTTCGCCGTCGTGACGGGCATAGTACTCACCCATGATGCCCTGCAGTTCGGGGAATTCGCCCACCATCAGAGTGCGAAGGTCAGCCTTGGCAAGTTCCGCGGCGCGTTCGGCCTTGACGGGATCGGCGCCGATCTTTTCGGCCACGGCGCGCGCAATGGCCTTGACGCGCAGCATGCGTTCGCCCTGGCTGCCGAGTTTGTTGTGGTACACGACGTGAGACAGACCGGGAACGCGGCTTTCGAGCGTCGTCTGGCAGTCCTGCTTATAGAAGAATTCGGCATCAGCCAAACGAGCGCGCACCACGCGAGCGTTGCCGGCGACGATTTCCTTGCCGCCGTCGGTCGCATGAATGTGCGAAACCAGGCAGAAGCGGTTCATGAGCTTGCCCTGAGCGTCACGCATCGGGAAGTACTTCTGATTGGTCTGCATCGTCAGAATCAAGCATTCTTCCGGAACAGCCAGAAATTTTTCTTCGAATTCGGAAACGTAAACCACCGGCCATTCGGTAAGCGAATTGGCCTCATCAATCAGATCTTCGGGCGCGATGAGCGTGCCGCCGGCTTTTTCTGCGGCTTCGTGCAGCAGTTTGACGAGCATTTCGCGGCGTGCGGCATAGTCGGCCATCACGTGGCCCTTTTCGCGCATCGTCTCTTCGTAGGTGTCGGCCGAAGCGATGTCGATTTCGCCTGTGCTTTCAAAGCGGTGGCCCATCGTGGTGCGACCGGCCCTAAGACCGAACATTTCAACGTCCACGACGTCTTCGCCATAGAGCGCCACCAGATGCTTGACGGGGCGCACGAACTGAACCGTCGTCACGCCGTCGGCGAGCTGATAGTTCATGACCTTCGGAATCGGCAAAGCCTTGACGGCGTCTTCAAGGGCCTTCTGCAGGGCGTCCTTGACGGTCACACCGGCACGAATGCCCGTGTACACCAGCTGTTCGTTCTTGCCGTCGTTGACGCGCTTGAGTTCAGAGACGTCCGCGGTGATACCCAACGCCGCCATCTTCTTTGTCAGAGCGGCCGTGGGCTTACCTTCGGCATCCAGACCCACACGCACCGGCACGAGGCGCTGTTCAAATTCCTTATCCGGGCTCTTTTCGAGCACTTCGGTAATCAAAACGCCCATGCGACGGGGTGCGCCGTAGGCCTTGACCGTGCTTGCTTCAGTGAGCATCGACTGTGCGGCAAGTGACTTGTGCACGCCGGCAGCGAAGGCTTCGGACAACTTTTTGAGAGCCTTCGGCGGGAGCTCTTCAGTCTGCAGTTCAACAAATAAGCTCTTCATTTTTTATCTTCTCTCGCGACAAACTGGTAAATGACTTATGCCTTGAGCATCGGGAAGCCCAGGCGTTCGCGCGAGTCGTAGTAGCTCTGCGCCACGGCGCGACTGAAGTTGCGAATACGGGCAATGTAGGCGGCGCGTTCGGTCACCGAAATTGCACCGCGTGCGTCCAGAAGGTTAAACGTGTGACCGGCCTTGAGAACCATTTCATAAGCAGGAAGTGCCAATTCAAGTTCCATCAGGCGCTTGGCTTCACTCTCGAAGTAGTCGAACTGCTTGAAGAGCTTCTCCGGATCGCTCGCTTCGAAGTTGTACTTACTCTGCTCAACTTCGTTCTGGTGGAACACGTCGCCGTAGGTGAGCGTGTGTTCCTGACCGAGACCGTCCTTCCACTTGGTGTAGACCAGGTCGAACACGTTGTCGCAATTTTGCAGGTACATGGTGAGGCGTTCCAGACCATAGGTGATTTCACCCGTGATCGGCTTGCATTCCAGACCGCCCACCTGCTGGAAGTACGTGAACTGGGTGACTTCCATGCCGTTCATCCAGATTTCCCAGCCCAGGCCCCAGGCGCCGAGCGTCGGGTTTTCCCAGTTGTCTTCCACGAAGCGAATGTCATTAACCGAAGTGTCGATGCCCAACGCGCGAAGGCTACCCAGATACAAGTCAACGATGTTAACGGGAGAGGGCTTGAGCACAACCTGGTACTGATGGTGCTGATGCAGGCGGTTGGGGTTTTCGCCGTAGCGGGCGTCCTTCGGGCGACGGGACGGCTGTACGTAGGCGGCGCGCCACGGTTCGGGACCAAGGGCACGCAGGAACGTGGCCGTATGCGAGGTGCCTGCCCCGACTTCGATGTCAATCGGCTGCAACAGAGCACAGCCTTGTTTATTCCAATACTCCTGCAGACGCAGGATCACTTCCTGAAAGGTAATCATGGTTCTAAAAAGTTGAAGCGCCCGGTCTCGACATGAGAACGCGAAGACGCGTCTGGACAAAAGAATTAGGTGATTTTAGTCGATTGGGGAAAAGGATGCTGTGCAACCATCCATCGCGGAGTCCTGACAGAAACCTGGTTTCAAGGCAATCAGACGAGCTTTGCAGTACTACATCGAGAATGCTTGACAAGCATTGATGTTGCCAGTCTTCCTTGCAATCAGCCCTTCCCTCAATCCCTGAACTGTCAGTGAGCACGGGCTCTGTCCGAATAAGGATCAGGGAACCCCAGCGTCTTCATAATCTCTCGTTCTCGAGCTTCCATGACTTCTGCCTCTTCATCTGTCTCGTGATCCCAGCCTTGTGCATGCAAGGTTGAATGCACCAGAAGGTGAGCGAGGTGAGATCTGAAAGTTTTGTTCTGTTCCTTTGCTTCGCGCTCCAAGACCGGCGTGCAAATCACGATGTCGGCTTCAGCCGTCGGCTCGTGTTGATAGTCGAAGGTCAGAACATTCGTTGCGTAGTCTTTGCCACGATAGGTTTTGTTGAGTTCAAGCCCCTCTTCCTGTCCTACGAAGCGCACACAGAACTGGGCCGAGACAGAAAGCGCCGCTTGAACCCACTGCGTCATGTCAGCTCTTGTAGGAAGACGCTTTGAAGTATCGTCCGTACGTTCGAATTCGATCTCAAGCGTTATTTTCTTCTTTGCCATGTTTCTCTTCCTTCGCAAGACGTGCTAACTCTCTACGTTCCTGAGCAGCAGATTCAGCTGCTTTTTCTGCTTTCTCGTATGCTCTCACAATTGCACCAACCAACGGATGGCGAACGACGTCTTCCGTTGTGAAACGCACGATGGAAATGCCACGCACGTCTTCAAGCACATTGCAAGCGTGTGCGAGACCGCTTTTGGCTCCTTTAGGCAAGTCCACCTGTGTCGCATCCCCCGTGATAACAGCACGCGTTCCAAAGCCGATACGCGTCAGGAACATCTTCATCTGCTCGGGCGTTGTGTTTTGGGCTTCATCCAAAATCACAAAAGCATTGTTGAGCGTACGCCCGCGCATGAAGGCAAGCGGCGCAATCTCAATGATCTGTTTTTCAATCAGCCGTTGCGTCTTTTCAAACCCGAAGAGATCAAATAGTGCGTCATAAAGCGGGCGCAAATACGGATCCACTTTCTGCACCAGATCTCCGGGTAAGAAACCAAGGCGCTCTCCTGCTTCAATAGCAGGACGCGTAAGGATGATGCGCTCGACCGCGTCACGCTCGTAGGCGTCTACTGCAGCTGCGACAGCCAGATATGTTTTCCCAGTGCCAGCAGGTCCGACCCCGAAGACCACATCGGTCTGCATGATGGCCCGCAAGTACTTTTTCTGGTTGGGAGTGCGCGGCTGGAGACCTGCTCGACGAGTTTTGAGCATGAACGCTTCATCGTCATCAATGCTCGAACCTGTCTGCTCACTAAGCACAGCCATCTGAACGTCGTTAACGGAAATCTCTTCGCCAGCATGCACACGAGCTGCACAGGACTGCAAAACGGCAAAAGCCTTTGGCGCCTCCGCTCCGGCAATGCGGAAGTGATTTCCTCGGCGCGAGATTTTGGCATCAAACGCCGTTTCAATCTGGCGAAGATTTTCGTCAAGAGGCCCGACAAGCACGGCGAGTTCACCTGCAGTCGCCTCAAAAACGTAGACAAAATCCTTTAAGTCTTTTTTCATGCTTCTTTCTGACTTTAGGCCAACTCACCGCCCAACGTATGAGGATAGACCTCAGTGATACGGATATTTGCCATCTGACCGATAAGCGTTTCGTCACCCTTGAAGTTCACCACACGATTGTTGTCAGTACGAGCCGACAAGAGTCCTTCACCTTTCTTGGCCTTGCCGAACACCAGACAGCGCTCAACTCGGCCGAGCATGGATTGAGAGATTTCCGTAGCCTTAGCATCAATCACAGCCTGGAGATGCTGCAGGCGCTTGAGCTTAACGTCTTGCGGCGTGTCATCTTTATAAGATGCGGCAGGCGTACCAGGACGTGCGGAATAGACAAACGAGAAGCTTGCGTCAAAGCCGACTTCACTAATCAACCGCATCGTCTCGTTAAAGTCTTCCTCTGTTTCACCCGGGAAACCCACGATGAAGTCCGTTGCGATACTGATGTCCGGTCGTACGGCACGCAATTTTGCTATTCGTCCAAGGTACCACTCGTGCGTGTACCCGCGCTTCATGGCGCTCAGAATTCGGTCTGAACCGCTTTGCACAGGCAAATGCACATGGTTAGCCAGCTTGGGCAACCTTCCGTAAGCTTCGATCAAGCGATCCGAGAATTCCTTGGGATGACTTGTGGTGTAACGAATGCGCTCAATACCGGGAATTTCGCTCACGTACTCCAGTAGCGCCGCAAAATCCACGGGATTACCGTCCGCACCACGGCCGCAATAAGCATTGACGTTTTGCCCCAGTAGCGTAATTTCCTTGACGCCTTGAGTAGCCAAATGAGCGCATTCCACTAGCACGTCCATCAAAGGACGACTGATTTCTTCGCCGCGCGTATAGGGCACTACGCAGTAAGAGCAGTACTTGCTGCAGCCTTCCATTACAGAAACGAAGGCCGTGGCTCCAGCAGCTGTCGGAGCCGGTAAGCAATCGAATTTCTCGATTTCAGGGAACTCGATATCTACCTGAGGTTTGCCTGTACGTTCTCGTTCAGCAAGAAGCTCAGGCAAGCGATGCAACGTCTGGGGACCAAAGACCACGTCAACCCAAGGCGAACGTGAAAGGATACGCTTGCCTTCTTGGCTGGCAACACAACCACCCACGGCAATACGCATGGACGGTTTTTCTTTTTTGAGTTCTCTCAGTCTGCCCAGATCCGAGAAGGTCTTTTCCTGAGCTTTTTCTCGGATCGAACAGGTAACGACAACTAACAGATCTGCGTCTTCAGGCTGAGCGGTACGCTCATATCCATGCTCGCGCATCAGATCAATAATGCGAGCGGAGTCATAGTCGTTCATTTGGCAGCCAAAGCTGCGGAGATAGATTTTTTTTGCGTTCACGGTTTATGTCCGGTGGCTAAAGGATTATTGGATATTGAGTTAACACTCAACAATATTTACCGCCAAGCCTCCACGGCTTGTTTCACGGTATTTCGATTGCATGTCTTTGCCCGTTTCAAACATGGTCTGCATGACAGCATCAAGGCTCACGAAGTGACTGCCGTCACCTGCTAGGGCCAAACGCGCTGCATTCACAGCCTTGACCGCCGCCACCGCGTTTCGTTCAATACAAGGAATTTGGACTTGGCCTGCTACGGGGTCACATGTAAGACCCAGACAATGTTCCATGCCAATTTCTGCGGCATTTTCCACTTGTCTCGGATTAGCACCCAATACTGCGGCTAACGCTCCGGCAGCCATTGAGCAGGCAACACCTACTTCACCTTGGCAACCCACTTCGGCACCTGAAATAGAGGCGTTGCTCTTGTAAAGAAGGCCAATGGCGCCTGCAGTGAGCAAAAACTCACGAATGCCTTCAGGATTAGCTCCGGGGATAAACGTGCGGTAATAGCGAAGCACTGCTGGAATCACACCCGCAGCACCGTTGGTGGGACTCGTTACCACGCGTCCTCCGCAAGCGTTTTCTTCTCCGACAGCAAAAGCCCAAGCGTTGATCCAATCCAGAACACTCAAGGGATCGGAAGCCGAGCTGACATTTTTCAACCGTTGCGCCAGATGTTTCGCGCGACGCTTGACGGCAAAAGGTCCGGGCATCGGACCTTCTGTTTCCAAGCCTCGATTGATGCAATCGTTCATAGCATCCCAAACGGCATCAAGCTCCTTGTCGATCTCTTCATCGGTGTAATGCACGCGTTCGTTAGCACGTGCAATCTGAGCAAACGACAGATTGTTTTTGATAGCCAGTTCAAGAAGTTCCGTACCGTTGCCATATACGTAAGGTAACGGCAGAGCTTTGCTCTTGGTAACTGCTACAGGTTCATTGGGTACATCCGGATCGCGTTCGCTTCCGGCCACAATAAAACCGCCGCCCACGGAATAGTAACGGCGACACAGCAGGCAATTGCCTTGTTGGTCCAGTGCCGCCAAATCCATCGCGTTAGTATGAAATGCGCAAACCTTGTCAGCCGAGAAAATCATGTCTCGCTCAGGATCAAAAGCAATGCTCTTGATTCTTGCGAGATTAAGCACATGATCTTCTTCGGCCTGTCGTGGAATCTCTACGGATTCTTTGCCGGTGACAGTTGCCGGAGCTTTGCCTGCCAAACCGAGGATCACGGCCTTATCAGTAGCGTGACCTCGGCCTGTGGCACCAAGGCTTCCCATCAACTCGCAAACCACGCGCTCAGTTTTGAGTAAAAGTTCCTTTTTCTGCAGCTCCTGCACAAACAGCAACGCAGCCCGCATCGGTCCGACGGTATGGCTCGAGCTCGGACCGACCCCGAGCTTGAACATTTCAAAAACACTGGCAGCCATATTGCTCATCTCGATTAGATTTGCTTGTCCACAACCAATGCTGCTTCACAATGCGTGCGCGGGTCGGTTTTGACATCCACGGGTACACGATCGCCGATCTTCACCTCCTGCGGCAAGCGCACCAATGCCACCGTAAAGGGACCTTCGGGCACGCGAGCAATGGACGTGCAGGGATATTGCGTACCGTTGAGTACAACGTAGGGAACTTCAACAAGCAGTGACGGATCGAAAGCGACATCAAAGGCAACCAACTGCATGCGATCATAATTGCCGGCCTTAAAACGAGCTTCCGTCAGGGCTCGACCGATAAAGATACGATCCGGATCGTCGAAATTCAGAGCACCTTCAAGACCGGTTTCAAGCGGGCTGGAGCTTTCGTCAAGTTCGAGCCCGGCAGCCGGTTCACGAGCAAAGATTCGCAACGCATCCCATCCTGTCTGCTCGCCTTTCTTTGCTCCGGCCCTGATAAGGTTGTCACTCAACGCCTTGATGTTGACCTCGGGGCCAACCGCCAAACACATCCATCCCATATCGATGAAGCGAATGCCAAGACTTTCGACCATCTGTCCAGGCTGAAGAGAAATACCGTCAATCGGAAGCTTGCCGACAAAGTAGAAACCTGCAAGCGATTCAACGCCAACATCGGCTTCAAAGGCAACGCTCACCTGACGAATCCATGCTTGCAAAGCATCAGTCTCGTCACCGGCAAGAATGATTTCATAGGTGTCGGTTGCTCGGCGCGCAACCCAGGGCGTGCCAAGCACACCACCGGTTGCATTCATTGCCACCGAACGCTCTATGCCGCCCACAGCAAGCTTTGTGACATCACTCGTCAAAAGTCGAGCCAAAAACTTTTCTGCCCCCTGCACCTTGAGAATCGTCACAGGGGTTTCATTGAAAATCACCAGATCCAAAGCCATTTTTCTATTTTTCGTTAAGTGGTAGTTTTAGCAATCAGTCTTCGCGCACACAGTCGAGCATGTACTTAATCGTGCCGTCCGGCTGCTTGACCTTTACGAGACCGTGAACGTCACTTTCAAAACCTGGGAAGCGGCGCGTGAAGTCACGCGCAAAGCGCAGATATTCAACAATCTTGGAATTGACGCGCTCGCCCGGCACCAAGAGCGGGATTCCCGGAGGATAGGGAGTCAATAGCACAGCAGATATACGCCCTTCCAAAGAGTCAATTGGCAAACGATCAATTTCGCCGTGTGCAAACTTGGCGTATGCATCGGTCGGACGCATCGCCGGGATCATCTCAGAGGTGTACATCTGCGTGGTCAGACGTGCCACGTCATAGTCGCGGTATACCTCATGCACACTCTGACAGAGATCACGCAGTCCCATTCCTTCATAATGCGGGAACTCAGAGAGAAACCGCGGCATCACACGGTACAGCGGCGAATTGGCGTCGTATGCGTCCTTGAACTGCTGCAGTTCCGTCACCATCGTGTTCCAACGGCCCTTCGTGATGCCGATCGTGAACATGATGAAGAACGAATAAAGTCCAGTCTTTTCAACAATAATGCCGTGCTCAGCCAGGTACTTCGTCACAACGGCCGCAGGAATACCCGTTTCAGAGAAGTCGCCTTCCACAGACAAGCCAGGCGTCACAATCGTTCCCTTGATAGGATCGAGCATGTTGAAGCCTTCTGCCACGGGTCCGAACCCATGCCAGCTTTCGTTGGCGTGCAGCATCCAGTCTTTCTGGGTGCCAAAACCTTCACAAGGAAGCTTTTCCGGCCCCCACACAGTAAACCACCAGTCGTCGTAGTTTTTACCGACTTCTCGCATCGCGCGACGGAAATAAACGGCTTCAGCAATGGACTCTTCCACCAGAGCTTTGCCTGCACGACCTTCCATCATGGCTGCAGCTACGTCGCAGCTTGCAATGATCGCGTACTGCGGCGACGTCGACGTGTGCATCATGAACGCTTCGTTAAAGCTCGAGCGATCCAGCTTCTCCGTTTCGGAATCCTGTATGCAAATTTGGCTTGCCTGGGAAATACCTGCCAAAAGCTTGTGCGTCGAGTGGGTCGCAAAGACCATGCTTTTCTTTGTGCGCGGCTTGTTGCGATCAATGGCATGCATGTCGCTGTAGAAGGGCGAAAATGCCGCATGCGGCAACCATGCCTCATCAAAATGAAGAATATCCACCTTGCCGTCGAGCTTTTCCTTAATCACTTCGTCGTTGTAGACGATGCCATCGTAGGTGGACTGCGTGATCGTCATAATGCGCGGCTTGGCATTTTTGTTCTTGATCAGCGGATTCTTGGCAATTTTTTCCTGAATCGTTTCCCAATCGAATTCGGAACGCGGGATAGGTCCGATGATGCCGTAATGATTGCGCGTAGGCATCAGGAACACGGGGATAGCTCCCGTAAGGGTGATCGCGTGAAGAATTGACTTATGGCAGTTACGGTCCACAATCACGATATCGCCCGGAGCTACCGTGTAGTTCCAGACAATCTTATTTGACGTGGACGTACCGTTGGTTACAAAGAAGAGATTGTCACAACCGAAGATGCGAGCCGCATTCTGTTCAGACTTTGCCACAGGGCCGGTATGGTCCAGCAGTTGGCCCAGTTCTTCCACGGCGTTGCAGACGTCCGCACGAAGCATGTTTTCGCCGAAGAACTGGTGGAACATCTGACCCACAGGACTCTTTAGAAAAGCCACGCCACCCGAATGCCCTGGGCAGTGCCATGAATAGGAGCTGTCAGCCGCATAGTGCGTCAACGCACGGAAAAACGGCGGCGGCAGACTGTCGAGGTACTGACGAGCTTCACGGACGATGTAACGCGCCACAAACTCAGGCGTGTCTTCGAACATATGAATAAAGCCATGCAGTTCACGCAACACATCATTCGGGATGGACGGTGCGGTCTTGGTTTCCCCATAGAGGAAAATCGGCACGTCCGGATTGGAACTTCGCACTTGATGCACAAATGCGCGCAATTCCGCAATGGCTTCGTTTTCTTCGCCGGTATCGGAAAAATCATCGTCATCAAGACTCACAATGAATGCCGATGTGCGGCTTGCCTGACGCGCCAGACTCGAGAGATCAGAAAAAGTCGTAACGGCACTGACCTCCTGCCCTTGCGCTTCGATGGCTTGTGCAAGGTCTCGAATGCCAAGACCGGAAACGTTTTCCGAATGGTAATCCTCGTCAATGATAACGATCGGGAAGTGGTATTTCATGTTTTACACTCTATGCTTTAACCAGTGGCCAATCTAAAATTAAATTCCACACAAAAAGCTTTATGGCATCCAATCACATAATCTCGCAAACAATCTGATCATAATAAACATTATCCCTATTTACCTCTTCAGGATCATAGCACCCTGCCTCATTAACATATCTATACCTTATCGGCTCTTTCTTTTGACACTTTCTACAAAACCACTCATATTCAACGTCTAAATGACCAATATCAATCGCCCAAAATCCCTTCTTGGCCAGATCAAACGCTAAAACAGTAGCAGTAGGCCCTAATGAACACAGAATAATATCATAGTTATTCCCTTGCTTTTCAATACTTGAAAGTATTTCAGTGTAAGCGTTCCATGCATTTTCTTCTGGACATATTATTCGCCCAATTTTCTTAGCTGATGAAAGCAAATCATTATCAAGCCCCATTCGAGTCTTTCTTCCTTCTACTACTAGCACGTTCGCCCCCCCCACAACCTTCCTAGGGATGAAAAATATTTGAGCGATTTCAAATAATTTTCATCTGTTTTTTTATAATCCATATATGGCCTTGTGATATGTGCATTACCATAAGAATTCCCGTGCAACATCTTATATAAATCAAATGACATTCTTTTTGCAAACTTGCACCAAAAAGTAGCAGCTTCCTTCGTCAGGCCAAATCTTCCCCTAGGAGTTAAAGCGTATGGAATACATATTAATGCCTGCTGACAACCATCGGATTTAGAGAGAATCTCTTTTAATCTCGAAATTAATTCAGGATTCGGAGTCTGAAATTTTGGCCCCCACTTTCCCTCAATCAAGGCCAATTCTCCATCACCAAACCTACATACAGAAATCTTATTCTTCAATATATAACTATAAGTATCCTCCATATTCATTATACTTAGACCATTTTTCTCAAACCCAACCTTCCATCGCAAAAAGTCAATATAAACCATTCTTTCAAAATCCCATTGAAAATACACAAAATAGTAAATCTGGCAATAAAAATAGTCACTAAAAAAACAAACTATGCTCGAAGTTTTAACATAGCAAGATTCTGTGATATTGTTCTCTCTAAAATATCGTGCAGTTCCCCAATCACTCTTCCTGACAAAACTCTATGCCATCATTGCCCGCCCCAATTATACCGTACCACGCTGGAAAACTTTTTATGATTACAGCTCCTTCCGGTGCTGGCAAAAGCTCACTGGTTAAGGCTCTCCTTGAGCGCGACTCTGAAATTGAACTGTCGATTTCGCACACTACGCGTGCTCCGCGTCCGGGCGAGGTTGATGGACGCGAGTATCACTTCATTTCCGTCAATGAGTTTGAAGAGCGCAAAGCGCGCGGCGAATTTCTCGAGTCCGCCCTTGTGCACGGCAACTACTACGGCACAAGCCGCGTTTGGATTGAGCAACGCATGGCTGCTGGCAAAGACGTTTTGCTGGAAATCGACTGGCAGGGGGCTCGTCAGGTTCGTTCCCAATTTGAGGGGACCGTAGGCATTTTTATTTTGCCTCCGTCAATAGATGCGCTTGAAGCCCGCTTGCACAAACGCGGCACCGACAGCGAAGCCACCATTACTCGCCGCCTGATGGGGGCCGGAGCGGAAATTGCCCACGCTCCTGAATTTGAGTTCGTTATAATTAACGATAGCTTTGACGTTGCTTTGTCGCAACTGATCTCCGTAGTGACAGCCTCGCGCCTGAACTTTCAAAATCAGGCTGCGCGCCATCGAGAACAGTTCATCTCGCTCGGCGTCCCTGTCTGATCTCTACCCTGCTGCAACGATTTCCTACTTTTGTAAAAGAAAAATGGCACGCATTACTGTTGAAGATTGCATGAAAAAGATTCCGAACCGTTTTGAAATGGTTCTCTGCGCCGCATACCGCGCTCGTCAGCTCAACGACGGTCACGCACCGCGCGTTGATGCCAAGGACAAGAACACCGTTATTGCTCTGCGTGAAATTGCGCAGGGCAGTGTGTCGCGTGAAATGCTTGAACGCGTTTCCTAATTTCTTGCTTCACTCGGGCAACGGACAACCGTTGC
>ULUE01047228.1_pt1 | contig 15033 bp, 9 predicted proteins | sample 1958211 | NCBI WGS metagenome assembly ULUE01 (sample SAMEA4835752, study PRJEB28245) | human gut metagenome | biome: gut microbiome; material: fecal sample | place: Denmark | collected 2008 | reverse complement strand
CGGCTCAGCGCCTCGCCAAGGCCCTGCAGGCGCGGCATGCGGTATTTCAGGGTGGCCAGCTCAGTTTGCAGCTTACCCTCGTTGGTGGTGGCGCGCGCACGGAAGATTTCCAAAATCAGCATCGTGCGGTCCAGCACTTCCACCTGCAAAGCCGCGCTCAGGTTGCGGATCTGGCTGCCGGTCAGCTCGCCGTCAAAGATGGCGGCCTCGGCATCGGTATTCAGGCATACCAGGCGCGCTTCCTCCACTTTGCCCTCCCCCAGAAGGGTGGCGGCTTCGGGAGTGCTGCGCTTCTGGCACACGGTAGCAACGGCCTGCATGCCGTTGGCTTCCGCCAGGGCGGCAAGCTCATCCAGGCTGCGCTGGGAGTCAAACTTGCCCTGGTCCAGCGCCAGCAGCACAACGCGCACCGGCGGGCGCTCGCTGTCCAGAGCCTTCTGCCCAACAGGGGCGTCCTCTGCCGGGGCCTGGGTAGCGGTAAAGTCCAGGGTGATGGGGTCCTTCATTTCGTCCATAGGGGTCCTTTCTGGCCGTATTCGGCCAGGTCAGCAAAAGTATGGGGCAGGGGAGTGAATGTCAGACGGTTGTCTCGGCATTCTCCGCTGGTTCCGTTGGTTCTGCCTGTACAGCGGGGGCAGCGGCTGCCGGTTCATCGGATTTCTGGCTGCCGGGGTTCAGCAGGTACCAGGCCAGGCAGGGCACCTCGGTGCCGTCAAAGCGGTGCAGAACGGTATCGTGGTCATAATGGAAGCCGGTCTTGGCCAACACGCGGCTGCTTGCCACATTCTGGCTGGCGTGGAACCCGGCCAGCCAGGGCGCACCTACCATGCCAAACCAGTAATCGCGCACGGCAGCGACGGCTTCGGTGGCATAGCCCTGATTCCACCACTTTTTGCCCAAGGTGTAACCGATCTCATACATGCCACCCAGCAGCTCGGTTTTCACGTTTTTCCAGGCATAGGGCTTTTCACGCTCACAGGATTCGGCGGGGGCAATGCTGATGTTGCCCATCAGCACACCGGTCACTTTATCGCAGATGCCCCAATCATAAAAATCCGGGCGGTCATATTGTTTGACGATCTCGTTCAGATATGCCATCGTTACCACCCAGTCACGGTGGGGCTCCCAGCGCAGGTAGCGGGTCACTTCCGGGTCATTGGCCCAGTTGCCAAACATCATTTCGCAGTCGTCGGTTGTCATACGACGCAGGACCAGCCGCTCGGTGGTCAACTCTTGTGTGCCGCAATGCTTCATTTTGATATACAACCTTTCCTTTGCAGTAGTTATGCTTGGCTGTGCAGCAGATACCGCCGCACAAAGCCCATAAAGATCTGCCACAGCTTGTACAGCTGGGCACGGTAAATGTTACAGTAAATAAACAGGATTGCTGCAGTTAAAACAAACTTGATGATAAAATTGTGGGCGAACACCACGCCGATCACGGCCACACCCACCGCCAGCAAAAAGCCGCAGATCGTCCGGCTGAAGCTGGGAATGGTGCGGTAGTAATACTGCCCGGTCACAGTGCGGTACAAAAACATCGTTGCATTGGCCGCTACCAGGCCGACCGCGGCACCCATTACGCCAAAACGCGGCACCAGCACGGCGCACACGGAAATGTTGGCCGCAACGCCCACGGCGGTTCCAATCGTATCCTGGAACGGCTTGCGGGCAATGGTGTTGCCGTACACCGTGCCTTCGCACAGGATGGAGAACACCACGGCCAGCATCATCAGCGGAAAGTAGGGCAGGCAGGCCGATTTGGCCGGGAAGATGATGAAGATGATATCCTCAAACATGACCAGCAGACAGAAAAAGCCGAAGATCAGCAGGTTCAGCAGATCATGGATGCGGCCAATGCGCTCCTGCTCGGTGCGGTAATGCGCGTAGACATAGGGGCCCCAGTAGGTGGAAAAACCGGCCTGAATGGTGGTGACAAGCTGGGCCAGGGTGTAGGCGAAATCAAACGAACCCTGCTCCGCCGCGGGGGCGTAATTGCCTAAAAAAGAAAGGCAGATGGCGCGGTACAGCGGGATCAGGATGGCCGCAGGTGCCAACACAATGCCGTAAGGCAGTGCCGCCCGGTAAATGTGGGCATAGGGGCGCAGGCCGCGCACAGGGGCCTCTTTCGTTTGACCTTTAGAAGCCCGCCGCCAATAGAACACTGCGACCCCCGCAAAGCTGCACACCGCACCCAGCACAAAAGCGCGGGCGTCCTGGGTAACAAAGCCGGGCAGCAGGTAGATCAGGTTCAGGCAGGCCTGCATCCACAGCGTTTCGGTGGTGTAGGCGCGCACATTGTTTTCCAGCCGGAGCAGCACGTTGAGGTAACGCACCAGCATGTACAGAGCAGCGTTCAGGAACAAAAACGGCACCAGCCCGGCACCGTTGGCCCCAAGGCCAAAGGCCGCCGCCAGCGGCTTGGCGAAAAAGATGCTGCCGATGCCGCCCGCCAGCAGCATGACCAGCACCGAAAGCCGGGTACACGAGGCAAACATGCTGCGCCCGGTGGAACCGGCAGGCGGTTCGTGGTAAAAGCGCAGCAGGCTTTGGTCCAGCCCAAGCATGCCCACGTTCATCAGCGACATGGTGTATGCCATGAAGGAAGCAGGAACGGCGTAGCTTTCGGCGGGCAGGACGCCCTTGATGATAAGCGCTGCGCCGGAAATGCCAAAGCCAAGGTAGGTGGCAATGGAGTATTTCATCACATTTCCGGCAAAGCTTTCAGTTTTTTTCGGTTCAGACATGGCAGGCTCCCATTTGCAGCGGGCGCACCGCAGCGCGCCGGAAAAACAACTTTATTTTACATATGGCCGGATGCGCGCTTCCATGCGCTGGATCTCCTCCGGCGGGATATAGGCTTTGTCCACATAACCGTAAATACGCTGGGCAAAGTTGGCCAGCGGCGGGCAGAAGGCAAACACCCGTTTGGGTTCCCACTTGTGGCAGTACAGCATGTGTACCCCTGCCAGTGCGCAGAACTTGAGCAGGTTGAAGTGCGGCGTAAAGCCGGGCCCCATCGGTTCATCCCGCGGGGGATTTTTGTACACTTCCTCCAGCAGGTCGGCCATCCGCTTGTAGGCCGGGGCAGGGGAGGGGTCAAAATAGCCCTCAATCACATCCCGTGCAATGGGGAACGGCGGGTTCGGCTGCGCCATGGCAGCGGCAAACTCCGGGTAGCTAGTCACATAGTGAGCATCCTTGTAGATGACGGGGTCATACTCGTGCTCGATGGGCACCGGGCGCAGGATATGGCAGCTTTTGCCCGCCATGTATACTTCGGCCACAGCGGTGCTCATCCAGATGGAGATGGAATCCGCCGCCACAATCCACTGCTTGACGGAATCCGCAAAAATCACATGGAAGTTGGGGCGTTTGGCGGCCAGCTCGTCCAGGGCTTTGCATTTCCATTCGCTGGGGTGGCGGCGGTATACCAGTTCCACCTCCGGGTGGTCACCCAGGTAGCGGTCAAACCAGGCCAGCGTTTTTTCCATCGAAACGCGGTTGGTGCGGGCAAAGCCGGAAAAATCCGTTCCCGCCATTTTGGAAAGCTCGGCCACTTCCTGGTCGGTCATGCTGGCATAGCCAAAGCTGGAAATGTACAGGTGCAGCTGTTTGGCGGGGTCAAGGCCGAATTCCTTGCACAGGGTTTCCTTATCCTTAAAGTAGCCCTTGAACTCCGGCCGCAGAAAGTCCATCATCACAGCGCCGGTCACGGGGGTGTTCTTGGCATCCATGCCATGGGCCTGTAACCGCTGGGCAGTGCGCTGGCCCCAGCAAGTCTGCACGCAGCGCTTGGCGTTGCCATTCATGTTGAACCAATCGCCCTCTTCCTGCGTGTCGGAGAGCATCTGCTCCCAGTGCAGGTTGACGATCTTGTTGCATTTGCCAATGTTGTTGTACACATGGCTGTTGATGGCTTCGTTGTCATACATGCAGCTGGCAACCAGAACTTCCGGCTTGTCTTTGCCAAACAGGCGCAGATCTTTGGCATCCAGCAGCTGGCGGATGCGCACGGTGTAGCCGCGGCGCTCCAGCTCCAATTTGAGCAAAAGATCGCTCTCATATTCCCGAACGGTGTGTTCGTACAAAATCAAAAAGTCCAGTGCCACAGGGGACCTCCTTTTTGGGGTGGGGCAGCATCAGCGCTGCATATCATCAAACAGTTCGGCTGTCCAGTCCGGCAGGCCGTATTTTTCGTCCAGGTGGAACCCGTCAAAAAACTGGGTGTCATCATCGGTAATGCAGCTGGTGCCCCATTCGTAATTCAGCACGGTAAAATTCTGCTTTTCCAACAGCGGCAGAACTTCGTCCTGCATCACGGCGGTAATGCCAAAGGCATCGCATACCTCGGTGCGCACATTGGCGGCCATGGGGGGCAGCACAATGGTCAGCTCCACGCCGCGGTCTGCGCAGCGCTGGGCCATAGCCAAAAACTCCGCCAGCTCGGTTTCGTTCAGTGTCCAATTCTGGCAGCGGGTGGTGATCAGCGCCGGGTACTCATACAGCTTTTTGTGCAGCGGAATCGTGTTCCCGGCATCATCCAGGTAATCCGCCGCGGTCCAGTCTCCGGATTCAATGGTGTCCGGCGTGCCCTTTACGGTGTCCATAAACACGGTCAGGGCGTTCACGTTGTATTCCAGGTTCAGACAGTAGGCCAGCGGGTTGCGCAGGGTAGCTTCCAGCGCCGAAAAACGGTCGGTGTTATAGCTGCTGTTTAAGGTGTAGAACGAAAGCTCAAACAGAATGCGGTCCACCTGGTTGCCGGAATCCAGCACATAGTTGGCAAGGTCCACACATTCCTTCAGGGAAGCACCGCCAAAGGCCAGGTTCTGCCAGCTTTGCCCGGTCAGAGAATCCACAAGGTCCATATCAAAGTGGGCCAGGCGGCTGTCCCCGATGATCAGGTTGGTGCCGGGGATCTGCTCATAGGCGCGCACACGGGCCACCGGCTGGCTGGAAGAGGCTGTTTTTTTGATGCCAAAATAATTGTTTGGCTCAAACGCCACAAAAAAGGCAAACCACAGATAGACCGGCACGAACAGCAGCGCCAATTTTTTGATGATATGCTTCACGCCGGAAATCTCCTTTTTTCCATAAGATTAAAACCCTGCATAGGGGCCGAACGCGTTGGCGTTAAAGCCGCCGCTCTGCATGATGTACCCCACCAGGATAAAAACGATCAAAACAACATACAGCGCATTGCGGTGCTTGGCGCTTGCCAGGGCAACCTCAGCCGGTTTGTTTTTGCAGGCAAAATTGCGCCGGTGATCCAGCCAGATGCCAAGCGCCAGCGCCAGCGCAGCGAACGCCCAATAAGCCGCTACCATAATGGTATTGGCGTAAAAGCCGGTATACGCTGTGCTGTACAGCTCCCCGGCAAAGCGGGCGGGGGACCAGCTGTTCATCAGGCAGCGGCCCAGGTAGACGAAAGCATCGCCAACGCCCAGGTTTTCGGCCATGCCGGAAAGGTTGCCGGACCCCACGCGGAAGAACACCATGCTGATGGTCCACAAAACAAACACCACAACCCGCTTGCCCCACAGCACACGGGCCGGGGTGCCGCGCTTTTTGGGTTTGCCAAAGCGGCGGTGCAGCAGCTCTTCGCCCACGCGGTAAACCGCCTGCAGCAGACCCCAGATGATGAATGGCGCGGTGCTGCCGTGCCAGAAGCCGGAAGCAAAGAACACGCAGAACACGCACAGCTCGGTGGGCAGGCGGCCAAAGCGGCCAAGATCTGCCCAGGCCAGCGGCATAAAGAGATAATCCTGCAGCCAGGAAGAAAACGAGATGTGCCAGCGGCTCCAGAAGCCGGAAAAATTGGTGGCGTAAAACGGGGTCTTAAAGTTTTCCGGCAGGTCCAGCCCCAGCACAAGGCCGGTGGCACGGGAAATCTCGGAATAGCCGGAAAAGCTGAAATACAGATAAAAAGTGTACATCACCGCGGTCAAAATCAGCATGGGGGCGCTGTAATCCGCATAGTGGGGGAAAACCGTATCCACCACCATGTTCAGCACATCCGCCACGGCAATGTATTTGAACAGCCCCAGCGCATATAGCCGCAAAGCGCGCACTGTGCGGGCGGCATCAAAGCGGTGCTCGGCGCTCAACTGCGGCAGCAGCGCACCGGCGCGGCAGATGGGCCCCTGGGTGACGGTGGCAAAAAAGTTGAGGAACAGCGCCAGCCGGATAAAGCTGGTTTCCACCTCGCAGTCGCCGCGGGTGGCGTCGATCAGGTAGGCGATTGCGGCAAAACTGGTAAAGCTGATGCCCAGCGGCATAGCCACCGCGCGCCAGCCGTGCAGCACCCCGCCCAACAGGCCGTTATACTTAAAAAAGGCCAGAATGCCCAGCATACCGATCACGCCAAGGCGCAAAAAAGCGGTTTTGTGTGCGCCGCCCCGCCAGGCAAGGCCGCGGCCGCACAGGTAGGTGAACACCGCCAGTGCAATGGTGACCGGCAGCATGGCCGGCATGGCCAGCGCATAAAACACCCACGAAGCCCCCAGCAGAAACACCGGCTGCATGCGCACCGGCAAATGCAGGTAAACGGCAGCCACAACCACCAAAAATGCACAGTATTGCAGGCTTTGCAGCCCCATGAGCGCAACCTCCAGACCTAATAGGAGCGGTACCGCACAACGCGCGGCGTGCCGCAAAAAATCCACAGGCAGCAAGGATAAAATAAGACCGCCTGCACCCGCAATATGGCAAAATGGCGCAATATCACAGATTAACTAAACTATTATACCTGTTTTACCTACTAATGTAAAGTGGGCCGCCCCGCGGGGGCAAAATACGCACGAAAAAACGTAAAGGCAATACCGCACAATTCTAAGTGCCGATACGGCGAGCGAGGTGCGGCAGATGCCAAGCCAAAAGCGCAGATAATACTGGATGCTGCAAAGGTGAGCGCCGCCAGTGGCGGAAACAGCGAACCGAAGCAGGGGCAGCGGTCGCAGAATGCGAGGGGCTTTTGCCCCCGAAGCACGATGTGGGTACCGCAACCCGACATTATCGAGCATTTTGGCAACGCAGATGCCGTGCCGCAGCTGCCGGAGCGGTGCTTAAGCCGCAAGGCGGGAATTGTGCGGTGTTGCCCAAAGAATACTGTTTGCACAGCGGCAACAAAAGCGGCGTTAAAATGTGATAACAAAGAGCAAAACGCGGAATAAGCAGCAGACCTACTAGGTGTGATAAGTTTCCTGGAACGGTTGCACTGAATACGTGAAAATGATATACTATCATAGTAATAAAAAATAGGCTGGGTGTGTACCAAACTGTCCGGCGGTTGAAATGCTGGTGGGACGGACAGTTTTTGCGGAACTGCAAGCAGGGTTCCGCTGCAGGCTTACGGGAGTGAAAAATATGAAAGTTGTAATTCTTGCCGGCGGCTATGGCACGCGCATTTCGGAAGAAAGTAAGTTCAAGCCGAAACCGATGATCGAAATCGGCGGTATGCCCATTTTGTGGCATATCATGAAAGAGTATTCTTACTATGGCTTCAATGATTTTGTGATCTGCGCCGGGTACAAGCAGCATATGATCAAGGAGTGGTTTGCGGATTATTTCCTGCATACCAGCGATGTGACCTTTGACTTCACCCAGGGCAACGAGATGATCGTGCATGACCAGCGCGCCGAGCCGTGGCGCGTGACGGTGGTGGATACCGGCCTGAACACGATGACGGGCGGCCGCATCAAGCGGGTGCAGAAATATATCGGCAACGAAACCTTTATGATGACCTATGGTGATGGCGTCTGCGATGTGAACATTGCCGAACTGGTCAAGTTCCATAAGCAGCACGGCAAGCTGGCAACCCTGACCGCCGTGGTGCAGGAACAGCAGAAAGGCGTGCTGGATATCGGCCAGGACAATGCGGTTCAGGCGTTCCGTGAAAAAAGCGTCAACGATGGGGCTATCATCAACGCGGGCTATATGGTGCTGGAACCGGAAGTGTTTGATACCATCAGCGGTGATGATACCATTTTTGAGCAGACCCCGCTGCGCGAGCTGGCGGCCAAAGGCCAGCTGATGAGCTATGTGCACCGCGGATTCTGGCAGTGCATGGATACCGAGCGCGAAAAAAGTATGCTGGAAAAAATGTGGGCGTCCGGCTGTGCGCCCTGGGAAGTGTGGAACCAACAATGAACTTGGAATTTTACCGCGGCAAACGCGTGTTTGTAACCGGGCATACCGGTTTTAAGGGCAGCTGGCTCTGCCGCATGCTGGTGGGGGTCGGTGCGGTGGTAACGGGTTACAGCCTGGAACCGCCCACAACCCCCAACCTCTTCTCTCTGGCAGGGCTGGAAGGCAAAATGACCAGCGTGATCGGCGACATCCGCGATTTTGCCAGCCTGAAAGCGGCCTTTGATGCCGCTCGGCCGGAAATTGTGCTGCACCTGGCGGCTCAGCCCATTGTGCGGGACAGCTACAAGGACCCGCGCTATACTTATGAAACCAATGTGATGGGCACCGTGAACCTGTTGGAATGTGTGCGCACCGCCCAAACTCCGCCGCGCTCTGTGCTGAACGTAACAACGGATAAGGTGTACCAGAATAATGAATGGTGCTGGGGCTACCGCGAAAACGAACCGTTGGACGGCTTCGACCCCTACTCCAACAGCAAAAGCTGCTCGGAGCTGGTGACCCACAGCTATAAAAACAGCTTTTTTGCGGATGGCAGCGTGGCCATCTCCACTGCCCGCGCAGGTAATGTGATTGGCGGCGGCGATTTTGCCAATGACCGCATCATCCCGGACTGCGTGCGCGCGATGGCAAAAGGGGAGAGCATCGGTGTGCGCAACCCGTATTCCACCCGCCCATACCAGCATGTGCTGGAACCGCTGGCGGCGTACCTGCTGATCGCCCAGCGCCAGTATGAGGATAACCGGTACGCCGGCTATTATAACGTCGGCCCGGATGACTGCGACTGTGTGACGACCGGCACCCTGGTAGACCTGTTCTGCCAGGCGTGGGGCGATGGTGCTGCATGGGAAAACCGCGCTGAGGCAAACGCCCCGCATGAAGCAAACTTTTTGAAGTTGGATTGCAGCAAATTGAAATCCACCTTCGGCTGGAAACCGCGCTGGCATATGGCGGAATGTATGCAAAAGACCGTTGCGTTCAGCAAGGTATGGCTTTCCGGCGGGAATATCCCGGCGGAGATGGACAAAGAAATCAAGGAATTTTTGAGTGAGTAAGGGAGCAGACGATGGCAAATTGGAGCAATGAGGCCGAAGCCCGCGAGCAGATCAAGGCGCTGGTGGCAGAATATTACCATGACTTTAAGGAGAAAAAGGCGGATTTCAAGCCCGGCGACCGCGTTACTTATGCATCCCGCGTGTTTGATGAAAAAGAAATGTGCGCCCTGACCGATGCAACGCTGGATTTCTGGCTGACCACCGGCCACTTTGCGGATGAATTTGAAAAAGAGTTTGCCAAGTGGATCGGCGTAAAGTTCGCCAACCTGGTCAACTCCGGCTCCTCCGCCAACCTGATTGCCTTTATGGCGCTCACCGCCCCGGAACTGGGCGACCGCCAGATCAAAAAGGGCGATGAGGTCATCACTGTGGCATGCGGGTTCCCCACCACTGTCACCCCGGCGCTGCAGTATGGCGCTGTGCCGGTGTTTGTGGATGTGACCGTGCCGCAGTACAACATTGATGTGACCAAGCTGGAAGCCGCTCTTTCCCCCAAGACCAAGGCAGTCATGATCGCCCATACCCTGGGCAACCCGTTTGACTTGTCCGCCGTCAAAGCCTTCTGCGATGCCCATAACCTCTGGCTGGTGGAGGATAACTGCGATGCCCTGGGCACCCAGTACACCATCAACGGCGAAACCCGCTTTACCGGAACCTGGGGCGATATCGGCACCTCCAGCTTCTACCCGCCGCACCACATGACGATGGGCGAGGGCGGCTGCGTGTATACAAACAGCCCACTGCTGAACCGCCTGATCAAGAGCTACCGCGACTGGGGCCGCGACTGCATCTGCCCGTCCGGCCATGATAACTTCTGCGGCCACCGCTTTGACGGTCAGTATGGCGAACTGCCCGCAGGCTATGACCACAAGTACGTTTACAGCCACTTTGGCTATAACCTGAAAGTGACCGATATGCAGGCCGCCATCGGCTGCGAACAGCTGAAAAAGTTCCCCAGCTTTATCGAACGCCGCCGCCATAACTGGGACCGCCTGCGCGCAGCCCTGGAACCGGCCGCCGATAAGCTGATCCTGCCGGAACCGGCCGCCAACAGCCGCCCGTCCTGGTTCGGCTTCCTGATTTCGGTCAAGCCGGAATCCGGCCTGGACCGCAACGCCGTGACCCGCTATATTGAGGACCACAATGTCCAGACCCGCCTGTTGTTCAGCGGAAACCTGATCAAGCACCCCTGCTTTGACCAGATCCGCGGCACCGACGCCTACCGCGTGGCAGGGGAGCTGACCAACACTGACTTTATCATGAACAACACCTTCTGGGTCGGCGTGTACCCCGGCATGACCGATGAGATGATCGACTATATGGCAAAGATCATTATTGAAGCGGTGAACCAGTAAAATGCGCTGATAAAATGAATCAATAAGAAAAAGCAAAGCCGTGCTGATAAGAAAAAATGGCTGCTGCACTGCGGTTAATTATCAATACAGGCTTTGCTTTTTGATTGCTTATAAAGAATAATAAAGGAACGGGATCCATGCAGAAATTGTTGGCACTGTTGGGAGCAAAAAGCAAAAAGGAATTTGTTGCGCTGCTTGCACAGTTTATCAAGTTTGGCCTTGTTGGCGTAAGTAACACGGCGGTATCGATGGCGGTGTATTATATCTTTTTGTGGATCAGCCCAGACCTGTATATGGTAGGTAGCGTTCTGGGAACAATTCTGAGCATTGCCAATGCTTTTTTTTGGAACGATAAGTTTGTGTTTACCGGGAATGCAAACGATTGGCGCAGTAAACTGAAACGCCTTGGAAAAACATACGTCAGCTACGGCGGCACATCAATCCTTTCTAATGTTTTGCTTTGGATAGAGGTTACGTTCTTCAGCGTAAGCAAAACGATTGCGCCGATTGTAAATTTGCTGGTCACGATTCCGCTGAATTTTATCATCAACAAGTTGTGGACATTTAAGGAAAGATAAACGACAAAATGTTTCCCGTCAACGATATGGAGCTTATCCGGCACGGAAAAGTGCGGTATCGGGATCCCTAACCATCATCCGACTCAACGAGGTTGGTTGGCGGTGCTTTATTGTTGAAAATAAGACTGCAAAATATATCGGTAAAAAATATGGGAAACCAGGGAATATCTGATACATAACCGGGAACAGAAATAGGGCAAGGCTGTGTATGGACAACATGACAACAAATAACGAGAATAAATCTGGTATCAGCATTGGATTAGATCAGCTGTTGCCGGAAGATAACAAATCGGTGCAGCTGGGACTGAATTATGGCCAGAATGAATGCAACAGCCAGCGCGTGCTGAAAGAGAATAACACGAAATGGGGAAAAGGCCTTTTTGGTAAAAAAGGAAGAGGGAGCAATCCGTTCTGGAAAAAAACGGCCAAGCTGTACTGTGTACTCAGCGCAGTGTGTGCCATTGTGGTTATGGTAACGCTGTATGTTACCCATGGTGATTTTCTTTCGTACTTTTTATACCATGATACACTGGATGCCGGCATGGATTTTTTCCATAGCATTGAATATGTTCGTGGACGCCAGCCGTATGCGGTGTTTGACACACTGTATCCGCCCTTGGCAAATTTGTTCTTTTATGCCCTGTTTTTACTGGTGCCAGCTTCGGTATCTGATAACTGGACCTATGACTTTGAGGCGTCAGTTGCCATGCGCGGCACAGAAACTGATTTACGCACAACACAGTCGTGCTTTTTGCTATACGTCTTTTTTGTGGTGCTGGCGGTTCTTTTGCTGGCGGTTTTGCTCCGTGACGTGATGCAAAATGCCCAGTGGGCCAGGGCCAGTACGTTTTTTGCCTTGTTCAGCTTTGGTGTGCTTAATGCGGTAGACCGCGGCAATATTATTTTGCTGGCAGCGGGGCTTTCGCTTTTTTTCGTCATGTATCACCGTTCAAAGCGCGCATGGGTGCGGGAACTGGCATTGGTTGCACTGGCAGTAGCAGCCGGACTTAAAATTTATCCCGCATTCTTAGGTGTTATGCTTTTAAGAAACCGGGATTTCAAAGCAGCAATCCGCACGGTGTTTTATGGCATTGCAGCGTTGGTGCTCCCGGTGTTTGCCTTCCAGGAGGGCGTGTACGGCTTGCAGCTTTGGCTGAAGATTTTGTTCTCTTTTGGAAGTAAAAGTAAAACACCTTGGGCAGGCAATGGCATCAACAGCATGTTCGCACATGGGGCGCATCTGGTGGACCTGATTGCCGGAACCAGCAATGCAACGGTATCTTTTTTTGCAGCAGCCTTTGCTGTGGCGGCGGTACTGGTTGTGTGTGCTCTGCTCTGCCGCCAGGAATGGCAGGCGTTGCTGCTGATTACCGTGGCTATGATGTACCAAAGCCAGGGCAACTATATTTACTGCATGGCGCTGATTCCGCTGGCGTATTTTCTTGCACAGGAAAAGGTGATGACACGTCAAAATATATTGCCTTTTGCGGTTTTGATGGTATTTAATCTGCCGCTTCCAATCTTTGAAGAGCGTAACTCTTATATTCGCAACACCATTGTACAGTTGGCAATACTGACAGCTATCATCTGGGGCGTTGTACAGGCAGTAAATTGTGTGTTGGCAGCGCTGAAAACCAAAAAGCCTGAACAATCAAAACTAGATAAAAAAGCTGCACGCAGCACGCTGGTTACTTTCGGCGCTTCACTGGGTGCATTGGCAGTTTCCCTTGCCGTTTTCTATGGCGTGTGGGTGCTGTATAATGTGCCGTCTATTACCATGCAGCTGGGGGATGGCATTTATAACACAGAATATTATACTCCTGAAAACTCCAACAAAGAGCTGCCGTTTTACTGGTGCAAGAAAAGTGCGGAGATCAAACTGGTAAACCCGCAGCTGAATACGGAAAGGTACACCTTTACCTTTACAGTGGGGGATTATTTCTTTGATATTTCTGACCGCCCCAGCATTACCATTACCTTCGGTGACAGTAGCCAGACCTTTGTGGTCAGCCAGGAAAACATGAAAATCCGCTATACTGCGGATATTCCTTTTGGTGAAAGTACAATCGATATTAGCTACAGCGGCAAGCGGGTCGATGCCCCGCAGGATTCCAGAACTTTGTATTTTGTAATGGTTCAGCCGCAGCTTGAACGGATTAAATAAAAGGAGGACACTCTCAATGAAACAGCGTCTGGCCGATTATGTGGCCGATTTTCTTGCGGCGCACGGCGTTACGGATGTGTTCAGCGTGGTGGGCGGCGGCGCCATGCATCTGAATGATGCACTGGGCCACCACCCGGCGCTGCATGTTACCTATAACCATCACGAACAGGCAAGCGCCATTGCGGCGGAAGCATACGCCCGCATTGATAACAAAATTGCCGCCCTGTGCGTTACCACCGGCCCCGGCGGCACCAACGCCCTGACCGGTGTGGTGGGCGGCTGGCTGGATTCTATCCCTATGTTTGTAATCTCCGGCCAGGTTCGGTACGATACCACGGCCCGCTATGCCGCGCAGTTTACCGATGGCCTGCCCCTGCGCGCGGTGGGCGACCAGGAATACGATATCACCAAATCTGTTGCCCACATGACCAAATACGCCACCATGCTGGAAGACCCGAACCAGATCCGCTATGTGCTGGAAAAAGCCTGGCACCTGGCAACCACCGGTCGCCCCGGCCCGGTGTGGATCGATATCCCGGTCAACTATCAGGGCGGCTACATTGAAACCGACAGTCTGCCCGGCTATGACCCGGCGCAGGACGATGCCCGGCTGCCGCCCCCGGTGGACGATGCCACCGTGCAGATGGTGCTGGAAAAGATCCGCAACGCCAAGCGCCCGGTGTTCCACGCCGGGTACGGTATTCGACTTTCCGGCGGGTACGCAGCGTTCCGCGCCGTGGCGGAAAAGCTGAACATCCCCATTGTGACATACTGGAACGCCGTGGACCTGATCGAGGACGAAAACCCGCTTTACTGCGGTCGTGCCGGCAATATGGGCGACCGCCCCGGCAACTGGGCCATCCAGAACGCAGACCTGATTCTGGCTGTGGGCACCCGCATTTCCATCCGCCAGGTGGGCTATAACTGGAAAACCTGGGCCCGCGCGGCGGAAGTCATCATGGTGGATATTGACCGCGCCGAGATGAAAAAGCACACCCTGCATGTGGAGCACCCCGTGTGGGCGGATGCCAAGGACTTTCTGCAAAAGCTGGATGCCGCCGCAGCGCCGCTGACCCCTGTCAGCCAGGCAGCGGACTGGCTGGCAACCTGCCAGCGATGGAAAAAAGATTACCCCGCCGTGCTGCCGCGCCAGTGGGAAGAAAACGGCACCACCGCCAATGTGTACGCCTTTGTGCGCTACCTCAGTTCCCGCCTGCCGGAAAACAGCCTGACCGCAGTTTCCAACGGCGCCTGCTGCGTGGTGGGCAATCAGGCGTATGTCATCCAAAAAGGCAGCCGCATGGCCAACAACAGCGCCATTGCCAGCATGGGTTACGGCCTGCCCGCCGCCATTGGCACTTGCATTGCAGGCGGCCGCCGTACCACCATCTGCCTGGAAGGCGATGGCTCTATCATGATGAACCTGCAGGAATTGCAGACCATCCTGACAAATAAGCTGCCGATCAAGATTTTCCTCATCAACAATAACGGCTACCACTCCATCCGCCTGACCCAGAACAACCTGTTCAAAGACCATTGCAAGATCGGCATTGGGCCGGAGAGCGGGGATCTGTCCTTCCCGGAGTTCCGCAAAATTGCCGAAGCGTTCGGCTACCCGTATTCCTGCGCACATTCCAACGCTGAGATGAAACAGGTGGTGGATGCCGCCCTTGCCGCAGAAGGCCCGACTTTCTGCGAGATCTTTACCGATACCCAGCAGGTCTGGGAGCCGA
>ULUE01071539.1_pt1 | contig 15180 bp, 9 predicted proteins | sample 1958211 | NCBI WGS metagenome assembly ULUE01 (sample SAMEA4835752, study PRJEB28245) | human gut metagenome | biome: gut microbiome; material: fecal sample | place: Denmark | collected 2008 | reverse complement strand
TAGAGTACAAAGCGCATGGCGGTGACGAGGCGAAAGGCCTTTTGATTGAGAAAATCGATCAGATAAGAAAGTATTCCGGTGAAAAATATGAGATAGCTGATGTGGCAGAGGCGGGGGAGATAGTTGCTGTCACAGGTCTTAGCTCGACATTTCCAGGGCAGGGGCTCGGGTTTGAGCAGCAGTCCAATATGCCAATCCTTGAACCGGTACTAAACTATAGGATGATTCTGCCGGATGATGTAAATCCGGCGGCATTTATGGAAAAGCTAAAGCAGCTTGAGGAGGAAGACCCACAGCTTTACATAGTGTGGGTGGAGGAGTTTAAGGAAATCCATGTGCAGCTCATGGGACAGGTGCAGATGGAGGTGCTTGTGCGTCTCATAAAGGACAGGTTTGGTGTTGTTGTCACGTTTGGACCGGGCAGCATTGTATATAAGGAAACGATAGCAAGGGCTGTCGAGGGAGTTGGACACTTTGAGCCGTTGCGCCACTATGCAGAGGTGCATCTGCTTTTGTCGCCGGCGGAGCGTGGCAGCGGAATCACGGTTACATCCACCTGCAGTGAGGATGTGCTCGACAAAAACTGGCAGCGCCTCATAGCCACACACGTTGAGGAAAAGGAGCACAGGGGTGTGCTCACAGGCTCAGCGCTTACCGATGTGAAGGTCACTATTCTTACAGGAAGAGCACATGTAAAGCACACGGAGGGAGGCGATTTCCGCCAGGCTACATACAGAGCAATCCGCCAGGGACTTAAATCCACAGAGAGTGTGCTGCTTGAGCCATACTACAGCTTTATCCTACAGGTGCCGATGGAGTATGTCGGCCGTGCAATGACAGATCTGGAGCAGAGATTTGCAAGAGCCGAGAGCCCGCAGTTTGCCACAACCGCTGCGAGGGAGATGGCAACAATTACAGGAAAGGCACCGGTTGCGACAATGCAGGATTATGTGAGTCTGGTGCATGCGTATACAAAGGGGCTCGGGCACCTGACACTGGAGCTGTGGGGTTATGATGAGTGTCACAATCCTGCGGAGGTGATTGCGCAGATGCACTATGACAGCGAGGAGGATTTCCGCAATCCGACAGGCTCGGTATTTTGTGCGCACGGCTCAGGCTACGTAGTGCCGTGGGATGAGGTCCCGGAGCATATGCACCTGCCGTATGTCTACCACGGAGATGAGTCTGAGGAGGCACTTGCAGCGAGTGCCCGCACGCAGAATGCATTTTCAGCGGAGGATGCGCAGGCGCTTGCAGGAAACCGCCGCAGGATGAGCTTTGAGAAAGCTGTTTCAGGTATGTCATCAGTGGAGCTTGATGCGCAGCTTGCAGATGTTTATGCCAGGGAGTTTGGCATGGGCAAAAACGATATCGCAGAGGATCAGAGGCGCAAATGGTCAGGCAAAAAGAAAAATGAGTATGAAGGCCTAAGTGGTAAACCGCGCACCGTAAAGCATGATAAGCACGGCAATCCGATTTATCCGAAGAAATCCCCGGGGGAAGAGTACCTGATAGTTGACGGATATAATATAATATTTGCATGGGAGAATTTAAAGGAGCTCTCGCGCATAAACATCGATTCGGCGAGAGATGCGCTGAAGGATGTTTTATCGGATTACCAGGGCTATAAGGGCTGTCATCTGCTGCTGGTGTTTGATGCGTACAAGGTGAAGGGCAATGCCGGAAAGAGAGAGACCTTCCACAACATAGAGGTTGTGTATACAAAGCAGGACGAGACAGCCGATGCATTTATCGAAAAGACTGTGTTTGGCATACGTGACAGGTACAAGGTAACAGTGGCAACCTCGGACGGACTGGAGCAGCAGACGGTCATGAGCCTGGGGGCACTGCGAATGTCAGCCCGCGAGCTTAAGGATCATATTGAGATGACGAAGCGTGCCGGGATGGAGGCATTCATATCAGGATAAACGGTCATGAATGGTAACAATATGTGTATAAAGAGATGGTTATAAAGACATTTGTATGTCATAAGCAGAGATAAGGAGACAAGAAAATGGTAGTAAACGAAAGCATGTACCAGCTCGGAAGCGTGCGCTCGGCAATCAGGGAGCTTTTCGAGTATGGTAAAAAAAGAGCAGCAATTGTAGGTAAGGAAAATGTATATGATTTCTCAATAGGAAACCCGAGCATACCGGCTCCGCAGATAGTAAACGACACAATAAAGGAGCTTGTGACAGATTATGATTCTGTTGCGCTGCACGGCTACACCTCAGCACAGGGAGACGTGGAAACGAGAGCGGCAATAGCTGAATTTTTGAACAACACACACGGCACACATTTTAATGCGGACAACCTTTACATGACAATGGGAGCAGCGGCATCGCTGTCAATCTGCTTTCGTGCTTTGACAAGTGACGCATATGATGAGTTTATTACCATAGCGCCATATTTCCCGGAGTACAAGGTATTTGTGAATGCAGCAGGAGCAAGGCTTGTAGAGGTGCCTGCAGACACAGAGCATTTTCAGATAGATTTTGAGGCTCTTGAGGAGAGAATCAATGCGCACACCAGAGGTGTCATAATCAATTCACCAAACAACCCATCCGGCACAGTCTATTCTGAGGAGACCATCAAAAAGCTCTCAGACCTCCTTGAGAAAAAGTCTAAGGAGATAGGAAGACCGATATTCATTATCGCAGATGAGCCGTACAGGGAGATAGTCTACGACGGAATCAAGGTACCGTTTGTGACCAAATATTACGACAACACACTGGTATGCTACTCATACAGCAAGTCACTTTCGCTGCCGGGAGAGAGAATAGGATACGTCCTCGTGCCTGATGAGGTGTACGATAAGGCAGAGCTGTATGCAGCAGTCTGTGGTGCGGGAAGAGCACTCGGTTACGTGTGTGCACCAAGCCTGTTCCAGAAGATGATAGTAAAATGCCAGGGGGCAACCGGTGATATCAATGCCTACAAAGAAAACAGAGACCTTCTGTACGAGGGACTCACAAGGACAGGCTATCACTGCTTCAAGCCGGACGGAGCCTTTTATATGTTTGTAAAGGCACTCGAGGATGACAGCAATGCATTCTGCGAGAAGGCAAAGGAGGAGGATGTGCTCATAGTAGCAGCAGACGGCTTCGGCTGTCCTGGCTGGGTGAGAATATCATACTGTGTGGACAGGGAAATGATAAAGCACTCTATGCCTGCGTTTGAAAAGATATACAACAAGTATAGTAAATAATAGTTACAAAAAAATAATCCAAAAAAGCGCCGAAAATTGTCTAAAAAATATGTAATTTTCGGCGCTTTTATTATGCAGTTTTCACAAAGTTGTCTCCGTGTGACCGTTGTGTGACCATTGTTTTGTATAATGGAATGAAGAGTGGGAATATAAATAAAATCGTAACGGAATGGTTACAAAAAATACTATAGAAAAGGAGATATGAGAGTGTTTAATAAAAAACTTAACAGGTTACTAGCAATCATGCTAGCTTCTGTAATGGGTGCGACATCGCTTCCGGCAACACAGGTAAGTGCTGATACACCCTCTTCAGAGTATGATATATCTAACGACGCAGCTTCGGATGATATATCTGACAGTAAAATTCCAGATGAACAGGATTCGGATAATAATGCCACCGAGGAAAAACAGCCACAGCAGCTGACGGTAGAGTATACACCGGCGGATGATATTTATGTGGGGAACAAAGTTGTTCCGGTGGTAAAATCCGACAGGGCGGATGCAGCCGTTGACAATTTAAAATACACTGTTGTAGAAGGCAAAAATCTGATTGAAAAGGATACAGACTTTGCATCAAACGGTATATGGACAGCAAAGGATACCGGAACTGTAAGGATAAAGGTGACAAAAGCAGAAGATGACAAATATAAGTCAGCAGAGGCAGAATATACTGTTACCATCAAAGAATATGATTACAGCAGTATGAATAACAGCCTGACAGGGACAATGCTGCAGGGTACACAGTTTTATGTAGAAGCACCTACATTATCGCTGGCAAGTGACAATCAGGCGGTATATGTGGTTAGAAAAGGTGATGAATGGATTGAAGCTGATAAATATCAGCTTATGCCACAGCAGGGTGATAACAGACAGACTCTTGTAATAGCACGTAAGGACAAGGAAAGCGGAGCTATCACAGATATTGGAAGTCTGCGGCTCGACTACAAATATGATACACAGCCTCCAAAGATAACATTGAATCCAAAGGAGGATGATAAACCTGCTTTCACAAAGGATGCTGTGGATTATTATGGAAATGTCAGAAAAGTAGACATGAATATCCACGATGTCTCTTTGGATGATGGTTCCACACAGCTTTGGGTAAAGGTTGATGACCGGGAAGAATTCGATGTATTTGATGTCGATAATGCCCAGAAGCTGATTGATGCAGGAATAGAGTATAGTGAGTGGATCGTGACAGGGGCTGATTATAGCAGCTGCATCACATTTGGTACAAAAGCGGATGAGGAACACAAATATCAGATAATCGGAATGTATGCGAAGGATCAGGCGGAGCATGAGTGTAATGATACAAGCTCAATAGAGCAGCCGTTTTATGTGGATAGAAAAGCGCCTTCAGGTACTATTGGATATGATGCTGATTTAATAGACGAGCAGAATATGGTCAGTCAGCAGGCATCAAATGTATATGGACAGCTGGAGGATATCAGCGGAATAAAGCAGGCATTCTACTATGTGAATAAATCAGATGAAAGTGGCAGTATTTTAAATGATGAGCAGGTAAAAGCGCTTGATGATTCAGCATGGAAGCCGTTAGAGCTTATTGAGGATACATATGATGCACGATATAAGTACAAGATTAATACATCTGATCTGAAGGATACTTCATATAACGTATATGTAAAGGCTCAGGACAATTGTAATGGCGAGACAGCATTTTTCTCCACATCGAAGCTGGTTGTTGATACCCTGCCACCGGAGCTTACAGTGTCCCAGGATACCATGACAGCAGCCGATGAAAAAGGCTGGCATAAGGATGATATAAGCTATATCGTTAAGGCTGATGACAGCTTATCAGGAATTAAGAGTGTTGAATACACTGTATTTGATGGGAAAAGGAAAATTGTATCAGGACAGACTGTTGAGCTTGACGCAAGCGGGGAAGGAAGGATAACCATTCCGGCAACAGAGCAGTTTAACGGAATTGATCTGATGCTTTCAGTAAAGGCAACTGATTATGCCGGTCTTAAGACAGAGGTTAAAGGTGACAGCTTCAAGTTCAGCATGGACAGTCAGTCACCTGATGTCAGTATAGAGCCGGAAGCGGGCAAAAACAGAAAATATTTCAATGACGATGTCCGTATAAAAACAAGTGTAGCTGACAGCATTTCAGGTGTTGTATCAGCAAAATACCAGATAGTGACAGATGATCAGTCAGTATCGGATGATGAAGGTGCATGGAATGAGATTGATGAATCAGGAATCATAAATGTATCGGCTGAGGCTTATCTGGATAAAAAGGTAGATGTATATGTTAAAGCTGTTGATGAGGCAGGAAACGTGACTGTAGTGGATTTGACAGCAAGCGGCAGCCAGCCATTTTATATTCACAAGACAGCGCCTGCAATAACAGTGACATATGGTACACCTGAGCAGCCGGATCCACAGTGCATCAGCAGTGTAAAAGGCACTGAGTATTACAGGGAAAACAGGATTGCAACCATTTCGGTAAAAGAGAATGAGCTTTTCTTTGACCCAGATGAAACAAAAATCAATGTAAAGGTTGATGGAAATGAACAGACACAGTCAGATGCGTGGTCTGAAAAGTCATACTGGGTAAAGACAGGCGAGGGAGCAGAAGCTGTTTACAGTAAGCAGCTTGTATTCAATGCAGGACACAAGTATGAGCTGAGTGTCAGTGCAAAAGATTTGTGTGGTAATTCAGATAATGGATTTGAGATAGAAGGAGACAAATCAGCAGAGTTTGTAATTGACGTACAGTCGCCGACAGGAAATATCAGGTTTGACGGACTTTCAACAGGCATGGATACCGTGTGGGATTTATTGCTGCCAAAAGACAAATATGAGATTTCAAGATTTGCTGCCAAGAAGGTCAATATTGCCGGACAGCTTGGAGATGAGCATGGCGGCATCAAGTCAGCAGAGTATTTCGTTTCAGCAGAGGATGCAATAATTGACGTAGACAGTATTCAGGAGGCTGACTGGAAGACACTTGACAGCCTTAATGAGGATGGCACCTTCAGTGAACCGATAGAATGCGAGAACAAAAACTGCGTGGTATATGTCAGGGTTACAGATTTAAGCGGTAATGTTTCATATATCAGCACAAATGGATTGGTAGTTGATACATGCGCACCGGCAATATCAGTCATCACACCTGAGACAGCATCAGGAGTGTACAGTGCAGATGTGCCGGTAAGTATAGAGGTATCAGATGAGAATGCCACAGGAGTTGCATCAGGAATAAAGAGCGTAAACTATACGGTAACAAATATGGGACAGACGACACAGGATGGAACATTATATAGCTATGATAAGACAGCAGCGGGCTTAAAAGATCTGGAAAATCATGTAACAGAGCAATTTGACATAAGCGCGGCTTCAAACAACAGTAATGAAGTGCGTATAGATGTTACCGCAACAGACAATGCAGGAACGGCATACACAGTAACAAAATACATAAAAATAGATACAACAGCACCAACAGTGCAGGTAAGCTATGACAATAACAGTGCAGATACATCATTTGGAGACACAGCATACTTCAAAGCCCCGCGAACAGCAACCGTAAAAGTAACAGAGCGTAACTTTGATGCATCAAAGGTAGCAGCGGAAATAAAAGCCGCAGCAGGTAAGGCGCCTGCTCTTTCAAACTGGAGCACAGAAGGTGGAAGCGGTAACGGTGATGATACAGTACATGTTGCCACAATATATTACGGACATGATGACGATTACACATTTGGAATCGGAGTAAAAGACATTGCGGGAAATGCCGCAGCAGGAGTGGATTATGCAAATTCGCTTGCACCGACAAAATTTACAATTGATACGACAGCACCTGTTATTTCGGTAGCATATGATAACAACAGTGCATCAAACGGAAACTATTATAATAACAAGAGAACAGCAACTGTGACAATCACAGAGCACAATTTTGATACAAGCAGAATAGCACTGAGCATGACTGCGCAGGATGCAGGAAAATCAGTAGCAGCACCGGCATTTGGAAGCTGGTCAGATAATGGTGATATACATACGGCAACATTAAGCTTTGATGCGGATGCCACATATACATGGTCACTTGCATATACAGACAAAGCCGGCAATAAGGCAAAAGACCTTGCAAAGCAGGAGTTCTGCATAGATACGACAAAGCCTGTTGTAACAATCAACGGAGTAACCCTGGGCTCAGTAAACAATAATTCAGGAAATATGTCATTTGTAATAGAGTGCACAGATACTAATCTTGAATACTTTTCACCGGTGCTTACAGTTGAGGTATATGAAAATAGCAGATTCGTAAGAAAAACGATTACCGGAAATGTGATATCAATTACAAACGGACAACGTGTAGAGTTTAGAAATCTCAATGAGGATGGAGTGTATTCACTGACATGCCATGCACAGGATAAGGCCGGAAATTCTTATGAAACAGTCAATATTATAGATGCAGGCGGAAAGCAGGTGACAGAGACTGCAGGGCAGGGAGAAAAATTGATGGATTTCTCCATAAACAAAGGCGGTTCAATCTTCTCGCTGGATGACAATACGATGAAGCTTGTAAAGGATTACTATGTGCAGAAGGTATACCATGATGTGGTAGTCAGAGAGATAAATCCGGATGAAGTTACCAGCTGTACTGTCAAAGTAAATGGAAAAGCACTTAAGCAGGGAACAGACTTCAGTGTGAATAATGTAAGTGAAAGCGATGGCTGGCATAAGTACGAATATGTGATATCAAATGCGGTATTTGAAAAAGAGGGTCAGTACAATATCGTTGTGGAGACAAAGGACAAAGCAGATTCAGTTGCCTACAGTGATGTGAAGAGTGTAAATATTGAATTTATTGTGGACAAGACAGCACCTACATATACATTGACAGGTGTAGATAAAAACAATGAAAACTATATTGGCTCAAAGAATGCAGTATTGATGCCGAAGGATGATGGCGGAAAGCTTGGACGTGTAAAGATTACTGTAGTGGGCTCGGATGACAAAGAAAAAAAGGTTATCAAGGAAATGTCGGGAGACGATATGCTTGACTATCTGGACAAGCATGACGGAAAGATAGAGTTTGAAGTACCTAAGGAGGTGCTCTCTGCAAAAGACGGTGATTCAAGGCTTATGGTAGAGTGTGCAGACTGTTCTGTTGACGAAGGTGGAAAGACCAATAAAGTGAAAAAAATATATGGTAAGGATACAGAAGCAGATACAGAGATTGCCGAAGATGATGTACCTATGGAATCAAATTCGTCAGATGTCAAATCAGTAGAAACAAACAATGATAAGGCAGTATATATAATTGGAGCAATATTATTATTTGTACTTATAATTGCGATATTGATAATCGTTTATTATATGAGAAAAAAGATGAAAGAAAAGAAAGACAATGATGAGCAATAAGATAATTACCTATGTATTTACATCACCATGTGGTGGTGTGGGAAAAACAACAATGTCTGTGGCATGCGCGAAAGCGCATGCCCTTCAAGGCAGACTTGGCAACGAAGATTTTGAATTCTGGGAGGAGTGAGTATGAGATTTGAAATAGCAGCTGACACGGACAGAGGAATCGTAAAAGAAACTAATCAGGATAGTCTGCTGGTAAAGTGCTTCTCAACATGCAAAGGAGACATGGCATTTGCAGTATTATGTGACGGCATGGGCGGTTTATCGAAGGGTGAGCTGGCCAGTGCCACTGTAGTCAGAGCATTTGACAGATGGAGTGACGAGCAGCTGCCTGAGCTTTGCAAATCGTCGAACCCGGATATTGACAGTCTGATTCTGGAAAGACAGTGGGATGAAGTAATACAGCAGCAGAACGAAAAAATAAAAGCATATGGCAAAGCACATGCAGTAAACATGGGAACAACAGTGGTAGCGCTGCTTGTCACGCAAAAAGCCTACTACATTATAAACGTGGGCGATTCCAGAATATATAGCCTTTCAGACCATATAGAAAGGCTTACGACAGACCAGACATATGTACAGCGGGAAATTATGAATGGAAATATGACACAGGAGCAGGCTATGAGAGATCCGCGAAGGAATGTACTGCTGCAGTGTGTCGGGGCATCAGCAGAAGTAAAGCCGGAGTACAGGACCGGGGCAATGAAAAATGGAATGTCACTTCTGCTTTGTTCAGATGGCTTCAGGCATGAGGTATCAGAACAGGAAATCTATGAGATGCTGAAAACGGCAGCAACTGTAGATGGGCAGAATATGCACGACAGACTGGAGCAGCTCATCAGACTAAGCATGCAAAGAGGAGAGCGCGATAATATAACAGCAGCGCTCATAAAGGCACAGTAGGAGGAACAGATGCTTGAAATAGGCTCTTTAATTGACGGAAAATACAAGATACTAAACGAAGTTGGACACGGCGGAATGAGCGTTGTGTACCTGGCTATGAATGAAAGGGCAAACAAACAGTGGGCAATAAAAGAGGTCAGAAAGGATGGAGTAAAGGATTTTGAGGTGGTAAAGCAAAGTCTTGTTGCGGAGACCAATATGCTCAAAAAACTGAGCCATCCCAGTCTTCCTGATATTGTCGATGTCATAGATGAGGATGACAGATTCCTTATCGTAATGGATTATATAGAGGGAAATTCTCTCAAGACAGCATTGCAGGAGTACGGAGCCCAGTCGCAGAAAAATGTGATAAAGTGGGCCAAACAGCTATGCGATGTTCTTGGATATCTGCACTCACAGAACCCGCCAATCATATATCGTGATATGAAGCCGGCAAACATAATGCTAAAGCCTGATGGAAATGTGGTGCTTATAGATTTTGGAACAGCAAGGGAATATAAGGAAAATAACATAGAGGATACAACATGTCTTGGCACGATGGGATATGCTGCACCGGAACAGTTTGGTGGAATGGGGCAGACAGACGCGAGAACAGATATATATTGTCTGGGAGCCACAATGTATCATCTTGTTACGGGAATGAATCCCTGTGAGCCACCTTACGAAATAAGGCCGATCAGAGAAATTGACCCAACATTGTCAGGTGGTCTTGAACGTATTATTACAAAGTGTACACAGCCGGATCCAAACAACAGATATCAGAGCGCAGCTGAGCTGATGTATGACCTTGAGCACTATACAGAGATTGATGACATGTATAGGAAGAATCTAAAGAGAAAGCTTGCGGTATTTATCACCACATCAGTTTTGACGATGCTGCTTGGAACAAGCACAGTATTAAGCTATTGTGCGGCAGAACACAAAAAAAATGAAAACTATAATAGCATATTAAAAGAAGCGGATACCTATGACAATTATGACAATGGATATTACACGGCTATAGTCACCGACCCGACAAGGACGGAGGCATATATTAAGCTGAATGACAAACTGACAGACGATTTTGTGCTGGACAGGGATGAGGCGCAGATATTGAACAGGCTGATGGTAGGTATAGATTGCAAGGACCACAATGGCCGGGTGCATACATATGATGTCATGGTAAAGCTGAAAGAAAAAAATCCAAAGGGATATGAGGATGTATGCTATAAGATTGGTGAAAGCTTTTTATTCTACTACGAAATCAATGTGGAAAAAGACAGATACTCCAGTGCGGCGCAGTGGTTCAAGGAAGTAAAGGAGAATCATCCGGAGGCAGGAATATACTGTGAGATATCAGATTGTCTGACATTGATTAGCCAGTATGATGGAGCAAAGATACAACAGACAGAAAAAACATATGAAGAATACAAAAAGCTATGGAAGCAAATAAATGAGCTATATGCAAAATCAGAGGATTTTGACAGCGTAGACGCAAAGATTCAGGTATGGAATGAGATAGATGATATAGTTGACACAAATATCACATCATTTATAGCAGTGACAGATAAGGATAAAGTTATGGATTTATTACATACGATAAAGGACAAAACAGAAAAGCTGGATAAATCCATAATGCGCGAGCAAATAACAGGATTGCAGGATAATATAGACAAAACAATTGAGAAGGCACAGAGCGTGAAGGAGGAAAACAAAGATGACTTATAATCAGTACAGGATGATATTTTACGTATCCTTCACCGCATTTGCCATAATGCTTATAGCTTCAATAGTCATACTTATAGTGCTTGAAATACCTAAGGTCATAGGTGCACTTACCGGAAAATCTGCCCGGAAAGGAATTGCAGCAATTGTACAAAAGCAGACAGCGGGACATATTGACATAACATCGTCCGGTCCGATAGCACCGTCATATAACCTGGCAGGGGAGAATAAGAAAAAGCCGGGATATACACAAAATATAGATGAAACTACTGTGCTGGATGCACCGACAGAAGTATTGCAGGATGAAACCACAGTATTGGAAGATATAACCGAAAAGCTGCAAAAAACCAATATCAGGTTTGAAGTGACAAAGAAAATAGAATTTTTACATACGACAGAATGTATCTCATAAGGAATGGAAAATAGCGAATGTCTAAATTAAAAGTAAGCATAAAAAAATCGACCGTTACTGCCATAATGAAGGCAGGACGAAAGGAAAGAATAAATGAAACCGAACTAAGCCAGCTAGCCAGAATAAAACCATGTGGAATCATGCATGTGACAAAAACAAAAAAAGACAGTGTCATATATACGTGTCCTGCAAATATAAATCTTACCGATAGATTGAAAAAAGCCATAAGCAAATATGATTTCTTTTTCATGATTGAGCAGATAGTAATAATGGTTGAGGATGTATACAATAACGGACTGAACGTAAACAGTGTTCGTTTTAATATGGATGACGTATACATAAACGAGATGACAAAAGAGATGTACTTTATATATTTTCCGATAGTACGAGGACAGGAAAGTGCAGATATTGTCGGGTTTATAGAAAACATAATTTATACAATGACACCTGTTATCAATGAGGATACGAATTATATATCCAGATTTATGTATTATGTCAGAAGCTTCCATGGCTTCAACGGCAATGCAATAGAAAAATATATCTCACGCGAAGAGCGTGCAGTTGTGAACGTGCTGAAAAACAAAGCAGTGACAATGCAGCAACAGATAATGCAGCAACAGACAATGCAGCAACAGATAATGCAGCAGGTAATGCAGGGCAGCATGGATGGAACTACAGTGTTGTCAGATGATGGCATATCCGTACAGCAGATACAGCAGATGCAACCGGTGAACTATCATTTTGCAAGTCTTACAAGGCAGGTAACAGGTGAAAAGATAGAGCTTGGCAAACCATCGTTTGTGCTGGGAAAGAATCCGGAAAAGTCAGATTATGCGGTAGCAGACAATACGAATATCAGCAGGGTGCATGCAGTGATAACCATGCGAAACGGACGTTATTATGTAATGGACCAAAATTCTACCAATGGCACATTTATCAATGGAAGGATAATAAAGGCGGGGCAGGAAACAGAGATATTACCGGGAGACTGTCTGATGTTAGCTAATGAGGAATTTATATTTAATGAATAGCTTTAAATATAAAAGGTGAGGAGAATAATACTATTATGGAACTAAAAGAATTAAGTCGCAGAATATCAAGGTACCGGGCAAATGTAGAAAATCTGCAGCTTGAGAAAAACAGGCTGCTTAATGAAATAGATGCTTTGGATCAGGAAGCATTGAAAATAAAGGAATATAAATGGCAGGCGCAAAACCGGTTTAAATGCAGAGTTGATAATATAGCCGGCATGGACAGATATAGCAGTCGTAATATAACAAATCTGAAGGGCAGACTTAAGAGTATTAATTCATTAAACGACGGAAAATCGTATGTAGCCAATGCGATGAATGCTATAGATTCAATGCTGAGAGATGTAGAGAATGCAATCAGGAGCAGAAATGACAGGATATATGAAATAAATCAGCAGCTGTGTACATATGAGGACAATATAGAGCAGCTGAGAATAAAAAAAAGAAGAATGGAGAGTAAGTAATGGGACAGTACAATTTAAGGTTTGAGCAGGAGGAATTTACAGAACTTGTGCGTTTATACTCAGAACTTGCAAAGATTGCAGATAGACAGATGAACGAATATCAGATGATACTTGATATTATAAACACAAATGCGGTTATAAGCGGTGAATTGCACGATAAGCTGGAAGTGTACGAGGATGCTGTTCATACATATCAGAGTATACTGGGAGAATCCTTCAGGGAAATGTCAAAAAAACTTAATGAATTTGTGAGAGATGTAGATGAGGCAGATGGAGATATATATGGTATAGGAACATATGAAGCGTATTAGAAGGAGGGGTGACGCATAATGAAATTTAAGGATTTTACGCAGGAAGCATACGATGACATACAAAGCTATATGGGAGGAGAAGAACAGTGGGAGGAAATAAACAAAACCTACGGTGTAGTGGAAACCAAAGGTATATTTCAATATGATTATGAATCACAGCTAAGAAACGCGGCAACAGAATATCAGAGACAAAATGAAGAGGCAAGCAATAGTGTAAGAAGGATGTTTGATAATGTAAATGGAGTGGATGATCTATATGCAGCCAGGTTTCGGGACGAATATATGGACTTGGAAAGATTCAGCACTGCAATTAAAGAACTGGCAGCTCTGATTAATGTAAGATCCGTTGAGAATATATATACGATGGATTGCCAGACATTGAAAACAAAAGCTGGTAATATACAGGCAAAAGTGGACTCGAAGATAACAGAGTATTATAAAGAGCGATTCTATTCAGTGGATTCTAATGGAAAGACAGTTATGAACTGGGACGAAATAAACTATGAGATGCGGAAGGAATTTGTACCAGATGCAGAGCTGCAGGCACTTGTATCAGTATTTCCAAAGCTGTCCACAGATGATGAGGAAGAAACCATAGCAAATATAGAGAACATGCTGCGCGCAGGTTATGGAAACGCCAAGGATGATGAGTGGATAGATAATGCAGATCTGGAAGACCCTAAGTATTACAGTGTGAGTGTCACGAATACATTTAAGAGGGCGGTGGATATATATAAGACAAGTATGGATATAATTGACTATTACAGCGAAAAATGTGCATACAGAAACGACGAGATTAGTGATGAAGCGCTTGAAGAGATGAAAGAGCAGTACAGAGTGTCATCCCTGTTTAAAGCAATGGTTGATAGCTACCCGACAATAGGAGTTGCATATAATGGAAAAAACGATGGATTTACAATACATTCCGATAAAGAGAAAAATGTGACCGTATCCGTATGCCTGAAAGAGCTGCCGTTTGATGTAAGCATATGCAAGATTACAGACAGCAATGACAGGGAGATATTGGACAAATATTATAACGTCAAGGTAACAAATGGAACTATCAATGAAAAAGTAGGAAAAGAAAATGAGAAGGTCAATCAGATAGATGCGTATGGAATGGTAGATAATCAGATTGTAAGCCATGTACTTCCACACGGCATGATTGAGAATACAAAGCAGAATCTTGAAAATCAAAAGGAAGAGGAAAAGACTGAATGCAGAGTATTTTTTGATGTAACAAGTAATACTTTAAAAGGTAAGATTATTGATGAAGCTATAGGCCTTTCAGCGGTAATAATAAATGAAACCGTAGGAGATAAGATTAACAAGGCTAACGCAGCAATAAATTATTTGAATGACTTAAATGCAGCATATGATGAAAATAATGAAAATGTACAAAATAATGCAGAAATTGATGAAGCAAAAGACAGACTGACAGAAACAGACTTTACATGTCAGGACATGATAGAAGATGCAAATTATTTCGGCATGGATATGGAGATAACCAGGGTAGGTGACACCTATATCTGTGAGAATATCACGACGGATGTGGAGAAAGTGACGAAGGTGGTGGATGCATATAATGCACAGGCAGAGCCGAAAAAGCAGGTAAGTATTGATGACTTGGAGGACTATGCCAGGGGAGCAGGTGATAAAAATCAGAGAGAGGATGACGAAAGTTATAAGGATTTATGTCGAAGAGTGTCAAACTATATTGATTACGTTATAGAAAATTGAGATAACAATAAATAGA
>ULUE01029053.1_pt1 | contig 15800 bp, 14 predicted proteins | sample 1958211 | NCBI WGS metagenome assembly ULUE01 (sample SAMEA4835752, study PRJEB28245) | human gut metagenome | biome: gut microbiome; material: fecal sample | place: Denmark | collected 2008 | reverse complement strand
CAAAAACGCCAGCCTCCCATGGCGGGAAGCTGGCGCAATATAACACATCGGCACGATTGTGGATGGTGGAACGGAACGATTGTGCTTGCTTCGGGGCGGTCTGGCTTACGGCAGCAGACAGGCTTTTTTGATGCGTTACCCCAATAAAAAATCACAGTTACCTCCACAAACGGCAACTGTGATCAGATGGCGCGTAGAATCGCCCAGACGAGTTACCGTTTTTTATAACTCGACCGGGAAATGTAAAAATCGGCACGATAGGACAAAATCACTGGAATGATGATGTTATACCGTTCTTTCCGCAAGAACGATACAATACTATTGAGGTGATGATGATGCCGAATGCGGATGCGATTGCTTTACCCAAGGTCTAAACTGCCCTTTGAGTATGGCTTTTATCGTTATCAGGAATCTTTTTCTACGGATTCTGCGGAAACAGTCGGCATGAATTGGTAGCCAAGGTTGGAAATCGTTCGGATATAAACAGGTGCAGCTCTGTCATCTTCAATTTTTTGCCGGATGCGTCCAATTGCATTGGTAACGGCCGTCAGGCAGCTTTCACTATCCTGATGCCAGACAGCTTCAAATATTTGTTCTTTTGTGAACAATTGCCCCGGATGCCGTGCCATTAAACTTAAAACGCCACATTCATAACGGCTCATATACACTTCCTGTCCATTTTTGAATACTCGATGATGCTCCAGATGGATTTCCAATCCGGGATAACTCAGCACGGCATCGTTTTCTGCCGAAGAAACCGTTTGCTCTGTGAATTTCAAAACAACTTTTTCCTGCGGAGGAAAATTGTCCTCTGTAGTACGGACGATGATTTCAACTTTTTTCATGAACAATCTTCTCCTTCCGCAAGACAAAATGCCTTATTATCTTTTTTACCTGTTCATTCAGGCACACGCCGTTGATTTTGATGACATTCTGATACCAGTAAAAGGAATCCTTTTTGTAGCGTTCCAGCGTACCGGTGCCGTCATCGTTGCGGTCTACATAGATAAAGCCATACCGTTTTTTCAACTGTGCCGTAGACGCGCTTACGAGGTCAATACAGCCCCAGCTGGTGTAGCCCATGATGTCCACACCGTCCCGGAGGGCGTTGCCCACCTCAATGAGGTGGCGGCGCATATAGTCGATGCGGTAATCATCGTGGACGGTATAGCTGCCCTTGCCGTTCGGCACCAGCTTGTCCACAGCACCCAGACCGTTTTCTACAATGAACAGCGGCTTCTGGTAGCAGACAAAGTGTTTGCCGGTACGTTCCGGGTAGTTGGATTTGATCATAAAAATCTCCCTTTTCTGGCGGTATTTTATAGACCGGAAAGCCCATCCGTGCAAGATTACCGGATGAGTTTTCCATAAAATTTACTCTTTCACAATGCGGCTCCCGCCAAACACATGCGACATTTCCATGTGCGCCAGTGCTTCGTCAATCAGAGCCACTTCTGTGTCAGACAGCACAATATCCGCTGCACCGGCGTTTTCCTGTAAACGGTTAAGTTTCCGGGTGCCGGGGATTGGTACGATATAAGGCTTTTTGCACAGCATCCACGCCAGTGAGATCTGGGCAGGTGTTGCATTTTTCTCGGCGGCAAGACGGTGTAACAGTTCCAGCAGGGCGCGGTTCTGGTCAATGCTGTCTGGCTGGAACTGCGGCATGACGCTGCGGTAGTCCGTGCCTGCTTCAAACTTGGAAGTCTTATCGTATTTGCCGGAGAGAAAACCGTTTGCAAGCGGCGAGAATGCCACATAACCAATGTGCAGTTCTTCCAGAACCGGGAACAAGCTTTCGTACCAGCGGGCCATCATGGAGTAACGGTTCTGGATGGCCGTTACCGGGCAGACTGCGTGTGCTCGGCGGATGGTCTCCTCGGTGGCTTCCGAAAGGCCCCAGTGAGTGATCTTGCCCTCCCGAATCAGGTCAGCCATTACACCGGCCACTTCCTCAATGGGCACCTTGGGGTCAAGCCGATGCTGATAATACAGGTCAATATGGTCGGTGCCCAGCCGCTTGAGGGAGGTATCTACCGATGCACGGATAACTTCCGGGCGGGAATCCGGCACCAGCGACTTGTTGACTGCCGTACTGGTCATGTCAAAATGGATGCCGAACTTGGTCGCCAGAACGATTTTATCTCGGTAGGGTTTCAGGGCAGCACCCACCAGTTCCTCGTTGTCGTGGGGATTATCCGGTGTGCCGTAGACTTCGGCGGTGTCAAAGAACGTATAGCCCATACCCACAGCCTGCGCCAGCAGTTCGGTCATTTCCTTCTTGTTGGCAGGTGCGCCGTAGGCATGGCTCATGCCCATACAGCCCAGACCAACAGCATAAACGGTCAGGTCGCTGTCCAAAGTACGATACTTCATGTTAAAATTCCTCCTTATTTGCAAAAACACTTTCCAGCCATGCGGCGTAATCGTTCACCCAGCCACCATCCGAGCCAAAGCCGTGGGGCCAGCCATTCAGCACGATGCGTCCGGTGGAAATGCCCATATTCCAAATCACATCATACTGCTGCTGGAATTGGCGGTAGAAGGGGTCCTCCGTGCCGTAAACGTAGAATGTTGGCGGCAGATCACCCTCGGCCAGCCAGTCCGGGTCCATGTTGCCCACGCTGAGCCGCCCATAGAACGAATAGATCATGCCCGCTGCCGAAGCGTGAGCCGGAACAGTATCCAGCGCATCGGGTACATAGCTTTCATCCAGAGCAGTGCCGTTGACATCTTCATCGTAGTGCATCAGAAATTCGCCCGCCTGAATGCCGCCTGCGGAAAAGCCCATAACTGCAATATCGTCAGGGTCAATGCCGTAAGCATCCGCATTCTGCCGCACAAAGCGGACAGCCCGCGCTACATCCAGCGCGCCTTCCTCCTGCGTGTAGGGCGACAGACGGTAATCTACGATGAAGGTCTGGAAGCCCAGCTCCCGTAGAGCCGCTGCCGTGGGCAGAGAATCGGTATAGTTTCCACGGAACTGATACGCACCGCCTGCCATCAACACCACAGCACCTTTCGGTTGTACTCCGGTGCGGACGGGAATTGCCGTCACATAGGGGCGGAAATCCCAGTTGTCAAAATAACCGGTCATTGCAGCGGTGAACTGCGTTTTAGCCGGAACATTGCCTTCTTCCCACAGGTACAACGCCTGAATATGGTTAGGGTCTGCCGAGGTGTTCAGCACGGTCGCATTGTCCACTGGTTCCGGCATCTTTTGCAGCATGGCGGTACGGGAATAATCCTCAATTTTTCCAGTGCCGTAGTTGTATGCTGCCGGGAAATCATCCGGCGTTGCAACGGTGTCGGCAGAAGTGCCGATGCGCAGGTCGCTGCCTGCCGGGAACGAGCTGCTTTCGGTTTCATTTCGTTTCGTCATAGCATCCTCGATGGCGGAAACTCCGCTTTCCAAATTGCTGCCGGGGGCTTCTGCGCGGCTGGTGTCGCAGGCCGAAAGGCCGACAGCAAGTACTGCCGCGAGAAGCAGTGCAGTCCATTTTTTCGTCATAACAGTTTCCTCACGGTTTCAGGTGTTTTCTTCCCAGAACGCTACGGCATGATCGAGCCAGCCTTCGGCAGAGGTGCCTGTGCCCAAGCCAAAACCGTGGGCAAGGCCCGGAAAGACTTTGATCTCGGCAGGGGTGCCCTGAGAGCGGATGGTTTCAATGCGCCAGCGCATCACGCGTTCGTCTGCGATGTAGTCTCGGTCACCCACACAGGCATAAGTGGGCGGCTCGTTGCCGTAGACTTCCCCCAGCCCGGTGTACTGCATGATGACGGCTCCCGGCTGCGGATACGCCTGTTCACCGAAGGATGCCGTGCCGTAGCTGCCCAGCCACGCCGCCATCCGTGCCCCGGCAGAACCGCCCCAGAGGGAGTAGCCGCTGGTGTCTACTTCCAGTTCCTCCGCATGGGTAAAGACAAAGGCAATGGCCCGTGCCAGATCTTCGCAGGCGGTCTGTGCGCCGGGGCGGTAGATGAGCGCAAAAGCGTTGTACTCCTTGCGGGAAAGTTCCAGTGCATGAGGAAAGCTGTCCTGCATGGCCCCCACATACGCAAACGCACCGCCTGCGTTGCAGATGGAAAATTTTGCGCCGGGATTACCCTTGAAGTAGAATAAGCCGGTGTCAGCTTTGTCCGGGTCAGCGGCTTTTTCGTCCTCGGTGTAAATATCGTAAAAGATGGTCTGCCCGTCCGCTGCACGCTGGCGCAGGGTGTTGCAGATGTCCACTGTTTCGTCCGGGTCGATGTTGTTATAGTAAGTAAGATGCAGTTGCTCCAGCGTGTCGCCGCTGTAATAAGAGCGTTCCACAGGGAAGATCAGCCGCCCATAATCACCGAAAACCGGGTCATTCCGTACGGTTTCGATGGGCGTGGTGCGGGTATAAGTTTGGGTGGTCGTTTGCATGGAATCCTTTCTTTCCGGGGTGGAGGAACTGGGTGCAGCACCTGCCCGGCAGCCTGCCAGAAGCAGCCCTGCACCCGCCAGAAGTTTTGTGAATTGCCGTCGGTTCAAAATTTCTCTCCTATCACTTGTGTTTGGAAACGATCCAGTTCAGAATATCGGCATCATCAAAGACAACATTTGCGGCAGCATGGTAGACGTGAAGCCCCTGCGCATCGAAAAAGGCGTTGTCCGGGGTCTGCATTTGCAGCACGGTGTCGATTTGTTCATCCGTCCAGCCTGCGGCGGCGTAAGCATCGTGCAGACCGTTGTAGGCATCCCGTGCTTTCTGCACACCGTAGTATTCATCGCTCTGCGCCATGTAGATGTAGACCGCCACGCCGTTTTCTGCAATGGGCGCAAAACCGCCGTCCCACTGGGATGTTCCATGCAGATAAGCTGCATACAGGTCAGGCCGCATGGCAACTGTCCGCGACATGGTTTCGCCGCCAGCCGAGTAGCCTGCGGCGTAAATGCGGGCGGTATCTACGGCAAAGTGATTGATGAAATACTCCGTCAGAGCGATGGCCTGCCGCGCCGAAGTGTCGCCCCAGTCGGTGAGCTGGGCAGACACTACGATCATATCCTGTCCAAGGTTCGTCCAGCTGGTGAACCCCGTCCAGTCCAGATTGCTGCCGGAGGAAGATTCCCCGAACCACATCATGTTATAGCCGGGCATGACCACCATCATGGGGTACTTCCGGGTGGGGTCGTAATCCTCCGGCAGGTAGTAGCTGTAATGGATGAGCCCCTCAGTGCTGTCCAATGTCTGCTCCCGGACAAACCCAGTCTGGATGTTTCCGGTTTCCGAAGAAGCACTCTCCGAAACAGCCGAATCCACTTCGGACGAGGTCGTGATGGATGTGCTGGCCGAAACCGAAGAAACCGTATTGACTGGCACAGAGGATGCCGCCCCGGTGCAGGCGGATAATAAAACGGTCAAAGCAGTGGAAACCGCGAAAATCACGCTGCGCATAAAATCACCTCGCCAAAATCAGGGAAAAGAGAAAGCCGGGACGTTTCCGTCCCGGCTTTCCCTGCAACAAAGAAGGAGGAATATGGAACGCTTCCTCAATGATGGAAGTTTGTGAAGATAGCAGGTTCTTTTTCGGGCAGGCCGATCTGTTGCTTGCCTATCTGGATACTCTTCATCAAAAAGGCCATGTTGCGGCCAAGGGTGCGCATGGTCTGCAAGCCCTCGGCATCTTTCTTGACCTCCTCGGCAGAGCCGCCGTAGACCATGTTCCAATACTGGCTGCTGGCCACTGGCATCCCACACATGGTAAAATATTTGTTCAGCACATCGTAGGAAGCAGTGTTGCCGCCGCGCCGACAGGTCACGACCGAAGCACCCACTTTCATGGTCTTGTCGATGTTCAGGGTACTGAAGAACAGGCGGTCCATAAAGGAGATCGCGCCGCCTGCCGGGGAACCAAAGTACACTGGTGCGCCAATGACAAAGGCATCGGCTTCAGCCAACTTGGGGGCTACTTCGTTGACAATATCATCAAAGACGCACTTGTTGGAGCCGGTGCTGTGGCAGCGGCGGCAGGCGATGCAGCCCCGGATGTCCTTGTTGCCCACATGGACGATCTCGGTTTCAATGCCCTCGGCTTCCAGCGTATTTGCCAGTTCGGTCAGGGCCGTAAAGGTGCAGCCGTTGGGCCGCGGACTGCCGTTGATGAGCAATGCTTTCATACAAACATTCTCCTTTTGATAGGCGCTCTCCTTTTTGAATTTAATACTCGTAATCCGGCACCAGCAGCTTGAGCAGGGCATCATCGTGGTGATAGACCAGCGTAGAGGTGGTGTCCAGCAGCATGGTGGCACCACCCTCACGGGTGTAAGCTTCCCAAGTGGGCAGGCCGTCGGCGCTGGGCACACCATTGCGGGCAAAGTTTGCCCATGCGGTGCTGACTTGGTCGGCCAGAGTCTTTACTTCGTTGGTGGCACCTGCTTCGTCCGGGTGGTCAAACACAAACGGGATCTCTGCTCCATGATAGGAGTTGCCGTAAGTGAACACATAGGCGTACACCGACGCGCCGTTCTGGTCGGCTTTGTGGGACATGATTTTTAGCAGCGGCAGACGGATGAGCGAAGTATCGACGTGCTCTGCGGTCAAATCGGTCTTGTCTGGGTAGGCCGACTGCAGGGCGGCGGTCAGCTCGTCCGTCACTGGGATGGGGGCAGACGGGAAGAAGCCTGTCCACTCGTTCAGATTGCTGCCGATGAGCAGGGCGACGTCCTTACCTGCATCGGCAAAACCGTCGTCGGTGACAGGGTTCGTGGGCAGAAAGGTGCCGTCGATGTACGGTTCCCACTCCATGCCGTAATCCCCCGTCAAGGGTGTGCGGATGTCGAGTTGTTCGGCGGTCTGCTGCAAGCCCTGCGCCGCTGCCTGCATGAGGTCGTCCCCGGAAACCGTCTGGATATCCTCGATGTTGTCTGCGGTGATGTTCAGGCTCTTGAGGATGTTTTCAGCCAACGCCGTGCTGGCCTCCTGCGTGGTGAAGTGGACACCCGTTGTTTCGGTGGCACCGCTCTGGATAATGCCTTTCTGGAACAGCCCCTTTGCCTCGGGAGCCGACATCAGGGCCAAAATCTTTGCGCCGCCGCCGGACTGACCGAACAGGGTCACGTTGTCCGGGTCGCCGCCAAAAGCTGCAATGTTGTCCCGCACCCATTCCAGCGACTTGATGAGGTCGGTCAGGCCCACGTTGGGCTGTCTGTACTTGTCGCTGTAGGCAGAAAGGTCAAGATAACCGAAGACGTTCAGCCGATGGTTCACGCCCACCACGACCACATCCTTATTGCGGGCCAGCGCCTCGCCGTCATAGCCCGACTCGTTGGCCGAGCCGTTGGAGAAGCCGCCGCCGTGGAACCAGACCATGACGGGGCGGGCTTTGTCGTCCAGACCCGGCGTCCAGATATTGAGGTTCTGGCAGTTGTTGTCGGTGCCGGTCTGGCCGCCCTGCTGGCCGCCCAGCATTGCACCCTGCGGCGCGATGGGGCCGTAGCTGTCAGCGGACAGGACACCTTCCCACGGGGTGACGTCCTCAGCCGGGACAAAGCGCTCTTTGGCTTCAGCATAGGGCACACCGAGGAAGCGGAAGATTCCGTCCTCATTGGTGCCCTGCACCTGTCCGGCGGTAGTTTGGGCGATGCCCTCCTCGGCATCTTCGGTTTCAGTCGTGGAAACGGAAGCAACCGAAGAGCTGTTGGAGCTGGAAGAAGCGGAGCAGGCACTCAGTGCCAGCGAAGCACCCGAAAGGCCGAATGCAGCCAGAAAGCTGCGGCGGGAAATTTTTTTCATGTTCATTTAACCTCTATTTCAAAAATTACCGCAAGAGAAAATTCTCCTCACACAAAAGATCTGCTTACAGGTTCAGGCCATTTACCCAGCTTGCAATGTCAGCTTCACTGCTACCGCGGCTGAACCGCTGGCCGTCCAGCCAAGTGCCGGCGTCCGCTAATTCTGCCAGCAGCTCACCGCTCTGGCCGATGCCGGAGGAAGTCGAAGTGCAGAACGGAATGACCGTTTTGCCGGTGAAGTCATTGACGGCAACAAAGCTGCTCATGGGCCATGCGGCGATGCCCCACCAGATGGGGTAGCCGATGAACACGGTGTCGTAATCGTCCCAGCCGTCCACATCGGTGCTTTCCAAAGCCACAGCACGAAGGCCCTCGTCGTTGTGTTCACGGGAAACGCGGCTGTCATTGTTCGTCCAGTTCAAATCATCGGAGGTATAAGGGTCGGACGAAACGACTTCAAACAGGTCAGCACCCACGGTGTCGGCGATGGTCTGCGCTACGCCCTGTGTAGTGCCGGTGGCGGAGAAATACACCACCAGCGTTTTGCCCGTAGTCGTTACCGTGCTGGTAGCTTCCGAAGAAGCAGCCGCGCTGGATGCGGCTTCACTGGAAGCCACAGAAGAACTGCTCACACTGCTAGCGGAATTGCCGGAGCAGGAAGCCAGCAGCAGGGCGGCAGCAGATGCGCCAGCAACCTGCAAAAACTGGCGGCGGGAAATTTTATTCTTCATACGAAACACGCCTCTATCTATGTAAAATGCCGGGAATCTCAGAGAACCGCTCATGCCAGTGCGCGGCTCTCCAGCCACTGATAAATGTGATCAGCTATCTCTTTGTTGTTCAGCTCTTGGAACATGAAGTGGGAGTTGCCGGTGATGCCGATTTTCGGCAGATCGACCACAGTGCAGTCACCGCCATCGGCATTGTACTGGGCGGCAAAGGCCAGTGCGCCGTCCCGTACCTGCCGCCAGAAGCTGGTGGACATGATATCTTCCGGGCCGTTGTCGATGTAATCGCCAAAGTAGATAGCGATTGGAATACCTGCGTTCAGCAGTTTCGTGTACTGCTCCGAGCCGATGGCAGGGGTTCCGCCCGGCTCAATGGCAACAATGGCGGCAATGTTGTCGGCGGGCACACTCCAGCCGACTGCACCGCCCTGCGAGTGGGTGACGAAAATGGACTTGTGGCCGGTCAGGGTCTGCACGTCCTTCATCACCTCGCCCAGTGCGGCGGCAGCAACTGCCTGATCGAAGTCGCCGGTGTTGGGGGTCATCTGGCGGAAGAACTGATTCTGTGCAGCATCGCCCTCCGGGAACTGGGAGCCTTCGTACCGTTCCGGGGCAACGCGGCCAATGCGGAAGTGGGTGTACCATGCCTGATCGCCGGGCTTGTAGTCCTTGGAGTCGGCAGACCAAGTATCGAGGAAACCGTCCGTGCTCATCTGGGCGGTACTGCCAGCCTCACCACGGCGGGGCTGGTCTACCAAGAACGCAGAGTAGCCGTTGCGCAGAAACAGATCGGCCCAGCCCTGACGGCCGTCCGGGGTGGTTATCCAGCCCATGCGGGACTGTCCATAGCCGTGCAGATAAACCATCGGCCAACCGTTGCTGTCTGCCGGGATTTGATACAGAACATTAGCGTGATCCACATGAGCGGTGTTGCCTGCACGGGTAGCGTCCAGCCAGTTGGTGGTGGCATTATAAGTGCCTGCCACCGGTGCCGTGACCGTGCCGCCGGAGGAGAACATTCCTTGCTTGGCAATCGTCAGCGGGCCGTCCGGGTTCAGGCTGTTCTTTACCCAGCGGCTTACCTTGCCGTTTGTCTCGTCAATGGAAACAGGAGCCGCTGCACCCGTCAGTGCGGAAGCGGCTGCACCACCCACCATGGTGGCGGCAAGAATTTTCAGAAAACTTTTGCGCGTGATCTTATTCATCTTCATTTACCCTTTCATCTGGTTCATTTTCCGCAAAAAACTCTCCGCACCCAGCTACAAACTGCTTGAAATTTACTTCTGATCGTCCACGGGAGGAAACATGGTGGCGAATGCCGCCAGCTTATCCTCCGTGACCTCATAATACCGTTTATCCTTGTTCAGCGTGGTGATCTCCTGCATTTCTGCATCGGTCAGCGCAAAATCGAACACATCGAAGTTGTCGTGGATGTGGGCCGGATTCTTGGAGCCGGGAATGACCACATTGCCTGCCTGAATGTGCCAGCGCAGAATAATTTGCACGTTGCTCTTGCCGTACTTTGCTGCAAGGCGGGCGAACAACGGCTCTTCCAGCAGGCCCTTGTCAGCGTGGCCCAGCGGATACCATGCCTGAATCACCATGCTATTCTCGGCGAGGAAGGCTTTCAGTTCTTTCTGCTGGGCGTAGGGGTGAACTTCGGTCTGGAGGATGGTGGGCTTGACTTCGCAGATGCTCAGAATTTCTTTGATCTGCTCCTCGTTGAAGTTGGACAGACCGATGGCACGGACTTTGCCCTCCTTGTAAGCCTTTTCCATCAGGCGATAACCGGCAACGTAATCACCGGCAGGCTGGTGAATGAGCAGCAGGTCGATATAGTCGGTGTCCAGACGTGCCAGCGTCTTGTCCACAGCATCGGCATCGGTGTAGAAGGTCGGCCACAGCTTGGTTTCGAGGAAAATTTCCTCCCGCAGCAGACCGGACTTCTTCATGGCGCGGCCCACGGCCTTTTCGTTGCAGTAGGCGTTGGCGGTGTCGATCAAGCGGTAGCCGTTCTGCAAGGCGCTGACGCAGGAGGCCTCTGCCTCGTCCGGGGTCAGCAGGAAGGTGCCGATGCCCTCTGCCGGCATCTTGACGCCATTGTTCAGAGTAATGAATTCCATAATAAATAGCTCCTTTTGTATTTTTCGTTCCTTGATTACTTGCACTCGTTGAGGATGTCCAGCAGTTCTTCGCGGCTCAGCTTCTTGCAGCAGCCGCCGGTCAGCACGGTGGAATCGGCCACAGCCTTGAGGTCGGTGTCGGCAGGGATGCCCAGTTCTGCAAAGGTGGTGGGCATCCCGATCTCCTTGATGAAGGCCGCCAGAGCCTCCACGCCAGCCTGTGCCAGTTTCAGCTCGGATTTGCCCGCCGGGTCGATGCCCCAGATGTTCTGTGCAAAGCGGTCGAACCGTGCGGTGTTGGCCGGGAGCAGGTGACGGTACAGCACCGGGTGAATGACCGCCAGACCAGCACCGTGGTTGCAGTTGGTGTAGGCACCCAGCTGATGCTCGATCATGTGACACTGGAAGTCGGTGACCTTGCCGATTTTCAGGATGCCGTTTTCGGCCATAGCCGAAGCCCATGCCAGCTCGCTGCGGGCCTCGTAGTTGTCCTTGTCGGTCAACAGGACGCGGATGTTGCGGATGACGCTGCGCATGACGGCTTCGTTGATGTCATCGGAGAGGTTGTTCTCGTCCGGCTTGCCGAAGTAAGTTTCCATCGCGTGGCTCAGGGTGTCGAACGCACCGGAAATGACCTGCTTCATGGGAACGGACAACGTGTAGGTGGGGTCGAGGAAAGCAAAGTCGGCCTGTGCACCCCACAGGGCCCCCTTAATCTTCTTTTCCTCATGGGTGATGACCGCGCCGTTGTTCATCTCGGAGCCGGTACCGAACACCGTGACGATGGTGCCCAGCGGGATGAACTCAGTGGGACGAGTATGCTTGGTGTTTTCCAGCTCCCACAAATCTTCGTCCACCTTGGCCTGTGCGGACACCACCTTGCAGCAGTCGGACACGGAACCGCCGCCCACGGCAAGGATCAAATCCACATGGCTCTCACGGGCCAGCTTTGCACCATCCTGCACCTTGGCGTAGGTGGGATTGGGCATGATGCCGGGAAACTCCACGATGCGCTTACCCTCGGCGTTCAGAATGCCAACGATTTCATCATAGATACCATTGTGCTTGATAGAACCGCCGCCGTAGGCCAGCATCACGGTATCGCCGTAGTGCTCCAGCAGACAGCCCAGATATTCCTTCACGCCACCCTTGCCGAAATAAACCTTGGTCTTGTTTTCAAACAGAAAATTGTTCATAGCCGTTACACTCCTTTATATAAAACTGGGAAATCAGACGTTTTTGCCCATCTCGTAGGCTTCCTTCATGGCCGGGGAGGACATCACCTCGCCGGGCCGATATACGCCGGTGCCGTAGATGACCCCCTTTTCCTTGGCACCATTCAGGCAGGCGGTAAAGCCCCGGAAACACTCCAAGGTGCAGGCCATGGCAGCACGGTTATCGTCCGCGCAGGTCATGATGAAATAGAACTCCTTGTTCGGAATGTTCGTCCACCGGGCAAGGCTGCGGTCGATGACGATCTTCATCTGTGCATCAATGGAGTAGAAGTACACTGGGCTTGCCATCACGATAACATCTGCCGCCTGCATTGCGTCCAGAATTTCGCTCATGTCATCGTTCAGGGCACACTTGCCGCCGTGGTCGCGGCAGTAATAGCAGGCATTGCAGGGCACAATCTTCTTGCTGCGCACGAAGATCTTTTGCACTTCGTTGCCGCTCTCCTGCGCACCACGCATAAACTCACTGCACAGCAGGTCGGAGTTGCCGTCCTTGCGGGGACTGCCGGACAAAATCAAAATTTTCTTCATCTCAGAACCCTCCATCCCATTCGCGCACAGGGTTCACGAATGCTCTTCCCATCAAATCATAATTCAGATTGAAGTATCTTCCGCTTTCGCCCTGATCCATTGCGCGAATCTGCTCCATTTCGGTATCCGTCAATTCAAAATCAAAAATATCAATATTTTCCCGGATGTGGTCAGGATTTGTAGAGCCGGGGATTGCCGAAAGCCCTTCCTGCATGTGCCAGCGAAGAATCGTCTGCACAACGCTCTTGTTGTGAGCGGCTGCAATCGTAGTCAGCGTCTCGTGATTCAGCAGCTTGGGGTCGGCGTGTCCCAGAGGATACCAGCACTCTACCTGCATATTGTATTGTTTTGCAAGCTTTCGGGTCTCCTGCCGCTGTGCAAAAGGATGGCATTCGATTTGCATGATTTGCGGGTGGATTTCCTGCTCCATGATGGCGTTGAATGCTTCCATCCGGTTGTCGAAGTTGCTGATGCCCAGTGCGCGGACTTTGCCTTCCCGATAGGCTTGTTCAAGTCCCTGCCATGCACTGATAATCGTTTCAATGTCGCCTGCGGGATGGTGGAGATACACAAGATCGAGATACTCGACTCCCAAACGGTTCAGCATCTCATCCAACGCCTGATAGAGATTTTCAAAATCGCTGGGCCATAACTTGCTCGTAAGCCAGATTTCTTCGCGCGGAACACCGCTGTCAACAATACCCTGTCCGACACCGCGCTCATTCAGGTATCCATGTGCATCATCCAAATGCCGATAATCCAGGTCGAGGGCCGTCGCGGATGCTTCGCGGGATGTCCGATTGAGAACGCCGAGGTCGCCGCGTTCCAGACTTTGAATCTGCGTGCCAAGACCAAGCTGAGGCATCTGCATTCCGTTGTTCAAAGTCAGAAGCGGTACATTTGCCAAAGAGACGATATTGGAGACACTTGCGGCTCCCTCACCCGGAGCTTCTGCCTGATACTTGCTGAAGTCGGTTGTGTCGGCAGAAACAGAAAGCTTCCTGCGCAGCCAATCAAAAATGCCGATTTGTCCGGCGGCACTGGCGTTGCAGGCAGTCGTAGCTGTTGCAGAACCAGCAATAGCGCATACTTTCATAAAATTACGACGCGAAATCATCTTTTTCATATGGTTCAGCTCCCTGTTAAGATTTGCTCTCTTTTTACTGGTTTGAATATAGCATATTTTGCAGCCGAGCAGAATCTCCGATTTGTTCATCTGTTAGAAGTCAAAGGTTATAACCGAACCATAATACCCGTTCATTGTAGATCTTGGAGCGCACTTCAGGTCAAGTGAAAATTCAATGAAAGAAAAAAGACCGCTGCACGTTGTATCGTGCAACAGTCTTTACATGGTAGTATGATCAAAAATCAGCCGTACAATTCTTTGCTGGCAATTTTAGCGGCATCCAGAAAACGCTGAACGGTATGTGTTGGGTGGGGAGAATGCAGGATACCGTAAGGAATGCTATACTCCCAATCCACAGGGAGAAGTTTCAACAGTGGATGGACATTTGCCCATCCGGGAATCGCCAATAAGACATCATTGCTGTTTTCACAGCGGTTGAAGATGTCCATATTATAGAATTCAAAATCCACGATTTTGATTTGTGGGTGATGCTGCCATAAATCGTCCCGGAGCTCATCTACATAATGGCTCCAACCACGGTGCATCAGCAGTAGATTTTCGCCGTACAGGTCTGTGATCTGCAAGCAGTCTTTTGCCGCAAGTTTATGATGGATGGAAACCGCGCAGTAAAACGGCCCGCGAACCAGTTCCAGACCGGCACATTTGCGCAGATGCAGCATCGTATCATCAAAGATGCCGCCTACTACATCAATGTTCGTGCCGAGGTTCGCCAGAATTTCCCGTGCATTTTCCGGGGTGTTTTCAAAAGGCACAATCTGGAATTTGATGTCCGGGCAGATGGTCTGCACTTTCGACCACAGTTCCATGAGCAGCTGGGCAGGTGTCATGGGAGAGGAACCAATGCGGATGACGTTGGAATCCTCCTGCATTGCGTTCCGGGCACGAATGACAGAATCATGGCAGTATTGAATGATGTACTTGGCATCCTGATACATGGACCGGCCTGCTTTGGTCAGTGTTAGTCCCCGGCGAGTACGCTTGAACAGCTTGACACCAAGGGAATCTTCCAATAGGTTGATCTGCTTGATGATGGCCGTTGGCGTGATGTAGCTTTCCTCTGCCGCCTTATTGAAGCTGCCTGCATCCGCCACACGGATAAAGGTTTCCAGCTGATGATTGTACATGAAAACACCTGCCCTTCGGAGATTTCTATAAGAATAGGATAACATCCGATTGTGTTAAAATCAAGAAGTGTTCCAGCGAGATAAGCGGTATGCGATTGTAGCAAGCAGGGCATTCGTCTATACAAATGCTATTTTGCTTTGCAAAATGCTTGTTGGGCTGTGCCCAAACCCCATTTGTTCTGCATCGTGCCGATGCAGGCTGCGCGTTTGTTCTAAACACTTTTATAACAAAAAAGATAGCCTAGGGCTCTTCCACGAGGGAAGAATCCTAGGCTATCTTCATTTATCGGGACTTCGTTTTTTCTGCGCTGCTCTTTTCTTCTGCAAAGAACAGTTCTACATTTCTCTTTGCACGAAGAAACGCCTGCATTTCCTCTTTCGCTTTGCGATAGTCCGGGTAGCGTGCTTTCTTTCCTGTCAGCAGTTTTGAATATTCCACATCCAACTCCTTGACCTTGGGGAGCGTTTTCAAATTGGATTCATTAAACGCCGCTTTCGCTGCCTTGTGCAGCGTGATTTCCGTGCGGTGTGTTTCCAGAAAGTGCTTGCTGTATCCGGTCTTTCGGTAGGCATCATAGACTGGTCGCGTTTTGGCGTAGTTGATGATGTGCGCTTTCAACACCGCAATTTCTGCCAAACGCTTCTCAGCGGCTTTAATGGAATCGCCTAGTTCGTGATAGTGAGCAGTAGCGGCATCCACACGCTGCCGCATTTCTTCGATGCTGCCGATTTTATTCTCCTGTAAGAAAATCAGGGTCTTGGACATTTCTTTCAGATTATAGCGTTTTGCCCACCGTGCGTAGCCTTCGTCTTTGCCCTCGGAGAGTTTTGCCTGAATGTCCACTAACAGGTGAAATGGCTGCTCTTTTGGCGGCTGCTTCTGATGTGGGCGGCGTTCTGCTTCTCCGGCGATGACTGCCTTGATTTCATCTTCGCTGTATCCTGCGCCCAATGTGCGAAAACGGATGAAGCGTTTCTGCCGCGCACCTTTGACCGAGGTGTGCTTTCCTCGTTTGATTTCATAGCCCTGCTGTTCCAGCTTTTGAAGAAAGGCTTCAAAATTTGCAGGTTTTTCGTCCAGAAGGATGCCGTCGATTACAGAACACAGCTTGTCACGATTGCTTTCTTTGGGTGGATAAAGGATGCGCTTCTG
>ULUE01018875.1_pt1 | contig 15979 bp, 12 predicted proteins | sample 1958211 | NCBI WGS metagenome assembly ULUE01 (sample SAMEA4835752, study PRJEB28245) | human gut metagenome | biome: gut microbiome; material: fecal sample | place: Denmark | collected 2008 | reverse complement strand
GTCGGCTGCTGCTGTTCCTGATATTGCGTGATGTCGCGGTCCGCCAGCAAACGCTTCGCCTGTCTGCCGCCTGTTTCAACCTCTGCCAGCACATGGTAATTGAGACAGATATCATTTTTCTTGCGCGCATCCACGGCCTTGCGTACTATCCGCACACTGCCCAAAGCATCGCGCGGTATACCACATTTGCGGCACACCGCCTGCTCAAGCGTCTGCTCCTGTCGCAGGCTGATACGCACATTATTTATTTTCAGCTTCATCTATAAATCAGTTCTGCCTTTCTACCGATATTTTAATCTGCACCGTACGTCTTTCTGGAATAACCTTTTCCGGCAGATCAAGCTCAGCTGCAACAACAGTACTGCCATTGAGCTTGCTTACATCCACCGGCTTGGTCTTGACATCCTTCAGCTCCTTCAGTACGGAAGGCGGTGCGGTAACGCGAACGCTTGTCGGCACAATCTCTGTTTTGGTAACAATAATACCGGCAGGCAAATCACCGCTCATAACCAGCTTAACCGGAATATCAAGCGAATGCATCTGGCTTACCATATTGGCCTGCACCATAACGCGCTCAGGGATAATTCTCATATTGGGAATATCGTAACCGTCGTCACTCACGGCAACCAGCTCGCTTTCCGTCTGGAAGCTGCCGGTATGGTTGCTGATATCTATCGGAGCAACCACACGGTTTACCTTGTCAATACGATGTGTTGCACCACGCAAAGTAACCTCCGCCGGAGTAATTATACTGTTGCCGATGGTCATATCACCGTTCACCGCGCCCACGATACGCGTAGTAACGGGAACCTTTTTCTCGCTTACCGTATCCACATATACGGAAACCTCCTTAGGCGTTACGGATACAATCTCGCCGCCGGAGTAGGTTACCGTAATCGGCAGGCTCTGCTGACCTTCGGTTATATTTTTTAAATTGATAGAAGCATTGATTTCGGCACTCAGATTATCGGAACTCAGCTTGGCACGCGAGCCGCGCACCTTAACCAGAATTTTATCGGGAGCATTAAAGACCATCATATTTTGCGGCAGATTTCTCTGCTGCAGGCGCACCTCGATATTACGCTCGATTATCGGGTTCTGGTCGGTCATTACATATACCCACAGGCCACAGGCCATGAGCAGGCAGATAATTCGTGCCAGCAGGTTTTCCTTACGCGCCAGCCTTTGCAAAAATCTCATTTTTTCTCACCGCCCCACAAGCTCTTGATTTTATCAACCAAAGAATTCTTAACTGCTGCATGCGGACGGAAAATTGCCGTGCGCAAAATTTCCTTCACATCATCCACCGTCAGATAACGCATCAGCTCGCCGTTGCGGGCGATGGAAATCGTACCGGTTTCCTCGCTGACAACAAGAATCATCGCATCGGACTGCTCGGACATACCGATTGCGGCACGATGGCGAGTACCAAGCTCCTGGCTCAGATTACGGTTTTCCGTAAGCGGCAGCAGGCAGCAGGCAGCAACAACGCGGTTGCCGCGGATAATAACAGCGCCGTCATGCAGCGGTGTATCCTTAACAAAAATGTTCTGCAGCAGTCCCGAACTCACCAGACCGTCAATCGGCACACCGGTTTCGATACGCTCTGCCAGACCGGTAGCACGCTCAAAAACCATCAGCGCACCTACCTTGTTTTTGCTCATCACCTTAGTGGCATGAGCAACGGAATCCAGCATTTCCTCCAGCTCCTGCTCGTCCAGCTCGCTGCCCTTATGAAACAGCTTGCCGCGGCCGATTTGCTCCAAAGCACGGCGCAGCTCCGGCTGAAAGACAACAGGCAGGGCGACCATAATCACCGTCATGCTCTTTTCCAGCAGCCAGCTGATAACATGCAGGTTCAGCCAACGGCAGATAAGCGTGAAGCCTATCAGCACCATGAGGCCCTTGCCCAATGTTGCGGCACGGGTATTTTTCAGCATCAGGAACAAACGGTAAAGAAAATAGGCAACGACGACAATATCTATAACATCCAAAAATGTGATTGTCGAAAGCAAGCCTTGCAGTTGTATCATCATAATTGCATTGCTCCTATCTATCAGACACTATCGACTAAGCACTAAGCCTTAGTCCATTTTCAGAATCGCCATGAATGCCTCCTGCGGCAGCTCTACACTGCCAACCTGCTTCATGCGCTTTTTACCTTCCTTCTGTTTTTCCAACAGCTTACGCTTACGGCTGATATCGCCGCCGTAGCATTTCGCCAGTACGTCCTTACGCATAGCGCGGACGTTTTCGCGGGCAATAACCTTGTTGCCGATTGCTGCCTGTACCGGAATTTCAAACATCTGACGCGGAATCAGGCTGCGCAGCTTTTCAACCAGCTGACGGCCGCGAACAGTAGCAAATTCCTTATGCACAATTGCGGAAAGCGCATCAACAGGCTCGCCGTTCAGCAGGATATCTACCTTCACCAGATCGGAATAGCGATAGCCGGACAGCTCGTAGTCCAAAGAAGCATAACCGCGGGTAGCGGATTTCAGACGGTCAAAATAATCAAAGATAATCTCACTCAGCGGTAATGCGTAGTGAATCATTACGCGGGTATCATCAAGATAGGTCATGTTATCGTATTCACCGCGTTTTTCCTGGCTCAGCTCCATAACAGCGCCTACATAATCCTTCGGCACAATGATGGTTGCATTAACGAAAGGCTCCTCAACATGGTCGATAACAGTCGGGTCCGGGAACAGGGACGGGTTATCTACCATTTCAACGTCGCCGTTGGTGCGGAACACCTCATAAATAACGTTCGGTGCGGTAGTAATCAGGCTCAGATTATATTCGCGCTCCAGGCGCTCCTTGATAACGTCCATATGCAGCAGGCCCAAGAAGCCGCAGCGGAAGCCAAAGCCCAGCGCGGTAGATGTCTCCGGCTCGAATACCAGAGAAGCATCGTTCAGCTGCAGCTTTTCCAAAGCATCACGCAGGTTATCGTAATCGGAATTCTCTACCGGATACAGACCGCAGTATACCATCGGTGTAGCCTTGCGGTAACCTGGCAACGCTTTTTCGGCAGGATTATCGGCATCGGTTACGGTATCGCCTACGCGTGCATCCTTAACATTTTTGATGCTGGCAGCAAAGAAGCCTACCTGCCCCTCCTCCAGCTCGTCAACATTGACAATGCCGGGTTTGAAGTAACCAACCTCGGTAACATCAAATTCCGCACCGGTTGCCATCATGCGAATCTTCATGCCCTTGCGCAGACGGCCCTGCATAATGCGTATATATAAAACTACGCCCTTGTAAGCGTCAAATTTGGAGTCAAATACCAATGCCTTCAGCGATGCTTCCGCATCGCCCTGCGGCGCCGGCACGCGCGCTACGATTGCTTCCAGCACGTCCTCGATGCCAATGCCTGTCTTGGCACTGCACAGAACTGCGTCGGAAGCATCAATACCGATAACGTCCTCGATTTCCCTTTTAACATGCTCAGGGTCCGCACTCGGCAAATCAATCTTATTGATAACCGGAATAATCTCCAGATCGTTATCCAGTGCCAGATACACGTTAGCCAGTGTCTGCGCTTCAATGCCCTGAGTAGCGTCGATAACCAGCAGTGCGCCCTCGCACGCTGCCAATGCACGCGAAACCTCGTAGGTAAAGTCTACGTGGCCCGGGGTATCGATAAAGTTCAGCATATACTCCTCGCCGTTGCGCGCCTTGTAAATGCTGCGCACAGCCTGCGCCTTGATGGTGATGCCGCGTTCACGCTCCAAATCCATGGAATCGAGAATCTGCTCCTCCATCTCACGCTTGCTCAGCGTTCCTGTATATTCAATCAATCTGTCCGCCAGGGTAGACTTGCCATGATCTATATGGGCGATAATAGAAAAGTTGCGAATGTGATTTTGTTCAATCATAAATTACTCTTCCTGCTCCTTCATTAAAATGTATTATTTCAGGCCAATATTGGCTTGAGCCTGTTTTATTAGTACTAATTATTATACCATTATACGGCAAAGCCTGTAAACTAAAAAGAGAGACAGCTCGGTGCCATCTCTCCTCGTACTGCGTTTTATTTCAGTTTAGTGTCCTCAAATTCAACGCACTTGTAGTAATTGTCAATTTTATAATTTAGCTTATCGAGCGTTTCCTGCATCTGCGCCATGCGCTCGAGCAGCTTGGCACGCTCCTCAATTAAAATTTCCTTGCGTGCCGCCCGCGTTTTGTCGCCCTGCTGAAACAGCGCCACATATTCAATCAGGCTTTCTACCGAAATGCCTGCTGCGCGCATGCATTTGGCGAAGTTTACCCAGTTGCAGTCTGTTTCGGTGTAGTCGCGAATACCGTTTTCATTGCGGTTCACATTTGGAATCAAGCCGATGCGCTCATAATAACGCAGCGTGTCCGCTGTAATGTCATACATTTTGCTTACTTCGTTTATTTTCATTCTGATTACCTCCTGCCAAGATTGTTTTCCTGCTTTCTGCTTATATTTTAGCATTTGGAGTCAGCTCCAGGTCAAGCGACCGCAAAATATTTTTTACAGGAACAGGCAGGCATATTTGTGATTTTCTCTTGCATAATGCTCGCATTCGTGGTAGAATAATGCAGTACAAGAAAATTCAGGAGGTGAAATTCGTTGCCGAACATTAAATCTTCCATCCGCAGTGTAAAGACCGACGCAGAACGTCGTGCTAAAAACGCTCCGATTAAAGCAGCTCTCCGTAATGCTTCCCGCAAAGTAGAGGCTCTGACTAAAACCGGCGCTAAAGAAGACGCTCAAGCTACTATGGCTACTGCTTCCGGTTTGCTCGATAAAGCAGCTCGCAAAGGCATTATCCATAAGAATGCTGCAGCTCGCAAAAAATCCAGACTTGCAAAGAGAATCAACGCTATGGCTTAATTCTTACAAGCTGACCTGCTCTGAAAAGAGCAGGTTTTTTGCATTTCAGAGATAAATTTTTGCAGGCAGGCTAATCAAGATCATAATTGATGTATGAAGCGCATCATTATAGCGTAAAATAACAAAAGCATCCCCACACTTTTACTGCAAAAAGTGTAGGGATGCTTATTTTTTTACCGAATTCGGCATTTAAGCCAAGTTTTTTACCAACAGTATTTATTTCACTGCCTAAGCCGCACGCCCGACTTACTCCCGGCAAACACCGCAACGACGGCAGCCGTCAAAGCACATCGGCGTAAACTTGCCGCTTTCGCTGCGCTGCAGCTCGGCCGCAAGATATTCCTGCGTTACACCCATATCAAGGTGCTGCCACGGCAGCGGCTGGCCTACCTGCAGCTCGCGCTCCGCCAGCTCCTCGGCATCCAGGCCTTCTTCCTTCAGCACCTGCTTCAGGCTGCGGCCTTCCACATGCGCCTTCAGCAGCGCTTCGCCGATACGTCTGCTGCCGCGCGCCAGCACGGACTGCACCACGGTTTCCTTCAGCGATTCGGTTATCAGCTTAATGCGCTTTTCCTTCTTCAGGCCATCGCCCAAAATCTTGAAGCGCTTCTTCAGCGTGCGCACATTGCACAGCGGCGCCCATTGGTACGGCGTAAAGGGCTTGGGCACAAAGCCGTTGACCGAAATAACCAGCTCGCCCTTGTTGCCCACCGCGTCCATTTTGGCACGCACGCGTTTAATCATCTCCACCGTTTCGACGATATCCTCGTCCTCTTCTCCCGGCAGACCGATCATATAATACAGCTTGATGTTGCGCATTCCGGCAGCAGCCGCCAATTCGATAGAATTATAAACGTGCTCCTCCGTAATGCCCTTGTTAATCGCAGCGCGCATCCGCTCGCTGCCTGCCTCCGGTGCTACGGTCATCGTGCGCTGTCCGCTCTGTGCCAACGCATGCGCAATCTGCTCCGTGAGCATATCGGCACGCATGCTGGCCACGGAAAACGGTATCTTATGCTCCACCAAGTATTCCGTCAGCTCCGCCATCTGCGGATGATCAGATACGGCAGCGCCCATCAGGCCCACCTTTTTTGTGCGCTCGGGACGCTTGGCGATATCTGCCAGAATATTTTCCAGCTTACGCGGACGCGGCTTGCGGAAGCAGTAGCCTGCCATGCAGAAGCGGCAGTGACGGCCGCAGCCACGCGCCACCTCGACGATAAACATATCCTCAAATTCCGTTCCGCTCGTCACGATAGCAGAGGTGTGCGGATAAGCGTCGATATCACGCGCCCACTGGCGCGCTACCTTCGCAGGCGCACCTTCCTGCGGCAGCAGGGCAGTAAACTCGCCCTCATCATCATACTGCGCCGTATAAAGGCTGGGTACATAAACGCCCGGCACCTGCGCCAGCGCCGCCAGACGCTCTTGCTTGCTTTCCTCCCGGTAGACGGTATCCAGCACATGCTGCACTGTTTCCTCGCCCTCGCCGATAACAAAGGCGTCAGCCACAGCAGCCAGCGGCTCGGGATTAAAGGTGGCACAGGGACCGCCGATAATCACCAAAGGCTCACGCTGATTGCGCTCCACCGCCCGCAGACGGATATTGCCCAAATCCAGCACCGTCAGCAGATTATCATAATCCATTTCAAAGGACAGCATGACGAAGATAACGTCGAAATCTGCCAGCGGACGCTGGTTTTCCAGGCTCAGCAGCGGTGTTTTGCTTTTGATATGCTCCTGCTGCAAGCGTTTATCCGGCAAAAAGAAGCGCTCGCAGGCGCTGTCACCGCGCTCGTTAATCATCTGATACAGAATGTGCATTCCCAGGTTAGACATGCCTAAATGGTAGACGTTGGGGTAAATAAACGCTACCGGATGGCGTAAGCCCGGCGGATACACCTGCGCGCCGGTTTCATTTTCTCTTGTTTCTTTAATATAGTTTTTGATTATCCAGGACAAAGCATTTCCTCTCCGAGTATCTATAATGTATTAAGAAAATATCAGCGCAAGATTACGCTGATATCTCTTGTATTTTACTGATTTTTTTCTGCCAGCTTACGTTCAAACAAGTCGATAACTGTTTTCAAAACCTTTAAGCGGGCATAATATTTGTTGTTGCCCTCAACCACAGTCCACGGTGCATACGAGGTGTCGGTGCGCACCAGCATTTCGTTGACTGCCGCTTCGTAGGCATCCCATTTATCACGGTTACGCCAATCCTCATCCGTAATCTTCCACTGCTTATTGGGGTCAGCCTGACGGTCATTGAAGCGTCGCAGCTGCTCCTCCTTGTCAATCTGCAGCCAGAATTTGGCGATGGCGATACCGTGCTCGCTCCACTGCGCCTCCATATCCTTGATTTCATCGTAGGCACGCTGCCATTCCTGCGGCTTGGCGAAGCCTTCGATGCGCTCTACCATGACACGTCCGTACCAGGTGCGGTCAAAAATCGCTATGTTGCCCGGCTGCGGTAATCTGGTCCAGAAGCGCCACTGATAATGGAACTGCTTTTCAACCACGTTCGGCGCCGCAATCGGATGCACATGAAAACCCAGCGGGTCCAGTGCCGCCGTCAGTCTGCGGATAGCGCCGCCCTTGCCGGCAGCGTCCCAGCCCTCAAAGCCGATAACAACAGGAATCTGCGCCTTGAACATTTCAATCTGCAGCTGTGTCAGCTTTTTCTGGTACTTATCCAGCTTTTCCTTATATTCTTCCTTGGTAAGCTCCTTGTTGGCGTCAATCTTGCTCAGCACATCGTAGGTTGCTGCGGTGCGCTTGTCGGCAGCAGGCTCGACAGGCATCTGCACAGCCTTTTCGATAGCATCGGCAATCGTGCCGAATACCTCCAGACGCGCGCTGCGCGGATCATCGTCGGCAATCAGATGCCAGGGAGCATTTACCGTATCAGTGGCCTCCAGCATTTTTTCGTAATGCGGCAAAAATTTATCGTAATCTTCGCTTTCATCAATCGCAGGATTCAGGTCACGCCACGCCTTGCCCAGTGTTTTGGCATTCTTGGCAATATTTTTCTTTTGCTGCTCCGTTGACAGATGCAGGAAAAATTTAAGCACGAGATAATTATCGTCCGTAAGCATTTTTTCAAAGTTGTTGATATGCTCAAAGGAAACAGCAGGATACTTGGTGTTATCCTCTTTATCCGCCAGCTCGTTGGCATTTTTCAGATAATACCAGCTGCGGTGATAAACGGCAATATGTCCCAACGCCGGCAAACGCTTCCAGAAGGCACCGAAAAACGGCTGCTCCTGCATTACACCGCGCAAGCGCACGCTGGAATAAACATTAAAGCCGCGGGCATCCATCTGCTGCATCATTTCGTTAATCAGCGCGCTGCGTCGCGCACCGCGCCAGCCCTCAAACACGATGATAATCGGTCTTTTGGCATCGCGCGCCAGGCGCTGCGCCTTTCCCAGGCGTTCACCCAGCACTTCCATCTGCCTGTTGTATTCTTCCTTGGACACTTTTTTACTCAAATCCAGCTTTTCCAGCATTCTCCAACATCTCCTTACTGTTTGCGAGAATCTTTAAATCAGCGCTCCTCGTAGGGGTTCAGAGCGCGCGGTTTTCCTAATACCTCTGCCATGATAATGCCGTTGACCAGCGCCGCATGCTTCAGCTTGACGCGCTTTTTGGGAGCAGGCTGCGCCTGCGCGTAGCGCGCATTAAACGCTGCTGCAGCAGCGTTCATCTTCGCTTCATCATAGCTGTAATCACCGCGGGGGTCGTAATAAACCTTGCCCCTGTCATGCACAAGGGCTTCATTTTCACGGTGAATTCTGCCGGTATGGTCATGCAGTGCTTCGCCGTCACGGTGAACTCTGCTGCCATCATCACGGCGCACACGCGTTCCGTCATGCACTACTCCTTGGCTGCTTTGACGCTTGCGCGCCTGCGCCTCCTCCGTCGTCTTTTTCAGACGGCGTTCAAACTCGGCGGCAAGGTCCTTAGGCTTAGCCTGCGTTTGCTGCTCTGCCTGCGTCGGCTCCACCGTTTCCTGCGGCTCCTCCTGCGGCAGCTCCCGCTGTCTACGACGGCGGTTGCGCCTGTCCAAAAATACGTTGGCCAGCATTACGAGGACAAAAAGCAGGGGGATTAAATCACTGTCAAATAAACCGCCCATAAGCTACACCTCGCTTATTTACTGCCCTCAGGCTTTTCCTCGCCCTCCGGGCTTACCTCAGCAATCGTGCGGCGCATCTGCGTATCTGCCTGAATGTTGTTCAGGCGGTAATAATCCATTACGCCCAAGCGGCCGTTGGCCAGTGCCTCCGCCATAGCTGTCGGCACCTTAGCCTGTGCTTCCACAACCTTCGCCTGCATTTCCTGCGTATAGGCCTTCATTTCCTGCTCCTTGGCAACAGCCATCGCACGGCGTTCCTCAGCGCGTGCCTGAGCAATGCGCTTATCTGCCTCCGCCTGGTCGGTCATCAGAGCAGCGCCGATGTTACGGCCTACATCTACGTCCGCAATATCAATGGAAAGAATTTCAAAAGCGGTGCCTGCATCAAGGCCCTTATCCAAAACTGTTTTGGAAATATAGTCGGGGTTTTCCAGTACCTTGCTGTGGTCGGCGCTGGAGCCTACGTTTGTTACAATGCCTTCGCCGACACGCGCAATAATCGTTGCTTCGCCGGCACCGCCTACTAAGCGGTCAATGTTGGCGCGCACTGTTACGCGTGCCTTTACCTTCAGCTCAATGCCGTCCTTGGCAACAGCGCTTACTACCGGAGTTTCGATAACCTCGGGGTTAACGCTCATCTGCACAGCCTCCAGCACATTGCGTCCCGCAAGGTCAATGGCACAGCCACGCTCAAAGCTCAGCTCAATCTGAGCTCTGTGGGCAGCAATCAAAGCGTCGATAACACGGTCCACGTTACCGCCTGCCAGATAATGCGCCTCCAGCTGGTTAACATTAACGTCAAGGCCTGCCTTGTTCGCCTTAATCAGCGGCAGCACAATCTGTGACGCGGGCACACGGCGCAGGCGCATACCGATGAGGTTGAAGATGCCTACATTAACGCCGGCAGCAATTGCGGAAATCCACAGGCCCAACGGCACAAAGTTAAGAAAAATAGCAATACCGGCAATAGCAATGATTACTGCAAAGCCACTGCCGAAAACCATACTGAATAATAAATCCATAACGTCACTCCTTCGTCTGTTCTACAAAAATTTTGCTGCCCTCCACCCGCACGATAATCACGGGTGCAGACTTTTCGATATAATCTCCCTGACTGCTCACATCAAGACGCTTGCCTTCCACCAGAATCGTGCCTGCAGGACGCAGCGTAGTCAAGGCTGTGCCTCTTTTGCCCACCAGCATGCTCCAGTCGTTGCCGCCGGTGTAGCCCTCGCTGTTTTTTTGGCGTGTCCACAGCACAAAGGGATTATACTTGCTTTCCTTGGGCAGATACACGCACAGCAGGGTAATCAGCAGCACTAAAAACAGATACACTGCCAACAGCACCAGCGCCGCCCAGGCATTGCCGCCCAAAACGTAAAAGCCGCCGACTGTCAGGCACACCATGCCGCTGACACCGAAAATTCCGAAGCCCGGCACCACAAATTCTATCAGCAGCAGGACAAGGCCCGCCAGCATAAAATAATATTCCAATGGCATGACTGCACCTCCTCAACGCTTGTACATTTATAGTATAACAGAGGAAAAGCATGAAGTAAATTTAAAGTTTATGCTGCCAGGCTGCGGACAATCTTCAAACAAAATCACCGGCGTGATTTGACGCTTACGTAACATCGCTTACGTAATATCAACTTCTTTCATAACTGAAAGAAGTTGCAAGAAAGGTTCGCGCTTTCTGGAAAGCGTGGCAAAACAAAAACTTTTTAGGGAAAAAGTTTTACCAAAAAGCTTTAAATAAGCTAAATCGCTTTGCTGGAAATAGCTATTTTTTCGTAGTTCTGCCGAACGGTATACGCGGTAGTGTTTACAAATCTGTGGTTAGCTTTAGCCCAAGCTTGCGTGACTAAGGTGGGGGTTAGCTGTAAGCCGGAATGCCTAAGTTTTGCATGAGCAGCTACGAGGTATCCAAGTGTTTCGCTGTAAGACGCTAAAAAAGACCTTAGCATCAGCTTTTGCCGCTGCCAAGGTCTTGATTTTTATTCAGCTTCAGTTTTCCGCCAACACCTGCCGCAAAAGCTCCAGCGCGCTCGCTTCGCTCGCTTTGTTCGTGCCCAGCTCGCCGCGGAAGGCACGTGCGAGGATGGATTTCTTCATCAGGTCGATGCTTACCAAGGCCTGCTCCGTTGCCTGCTGGGCTGCGCGCTCACGCGCCAACAGGTCGTCGATGAGGCGCACGATTTCGTGCTGTTCGGGGAGGGAGGGGAGAGGAACTAGAATGTCTTTTATTTTACTTAGAGTTAGTCTGGTAATTGCACTTCCAGAAATATTTTTCAAAATCTCTTTCTTACGATAGTTTAAATAATCCTTAACAAACTCATTCTTAGCTAATTTTAAATCTGTTCGAATCAAAGCAACAGAAGACAACATAGAAAATTCCTCTTCTAATGTATTAATTGTTGCAATACCCGCAGTTGCTCCGTCCTTAATATATAGCACATCGCCATATATAACATCACATCGAGAATATATTTCTTTATGTACTTCTTTTGTTACATACGTTATATTAGATAAATCTATACCTGTATCTTTGATATTTTTAGCAGTCACATACATATATTCACCACTTAGGCTATTTGTAGGACTATTATGAGTACCATCAGTAATTTTAGAACATACTTCTTCTAGCTTTTTCTCTTCCCAACTTTCATCGCTCACGCCGTTTTCACGGCGCCACTGCTTTGTCAGCTCGCCCGTAAATGCCTTGTGCAAAATTGCTGCCTTGCGCACAGCAAAGCTGTCGGCAACCTCCTGCAGTCTTTCCTTTGCTTCGTCGAGCTTGGCAAAAAGCTCCTCGATGCGCTCAACAATGCGTTGCTGTTCGGAGAGCGGAGGGAGAGGGAAAGGATATCCTTTTAATTTTTTTATACTTGTTCTAGCGCGCGTAATCCCCTGAGTATTTTCTTGAACTAACGTCTGAAAGAAATATGAATTGATGCCCTTACAACAAAAGTTATTATCAACCAAACTATTTGGTACAAACTTAACTGCATCCGATGACAACACATATTGCTGTTCATATGACGGACAAATAATTGCTCTACCAGCAGGCATCATTTTTGCAATAACAATATCACCTGCTTCAACTTTACTCCTTGCAATTACTTTTGCATGCTCAAATGTAGTATATTTTTTATTATCTTCTCTCCATCCATTTTCACCAATATTACTAAGTTGTATTATCCTAACTTCTTTGTTGTTAGTATAATGCTCTGTTTTTAAATTACTACCAAACGGACCATCTGCCATATCCTGAGCAAGACTTCCAAGCCTCACCCACACCCAATTCTCCGGCACCTCATAAGGCTGTTTCTCAGCAGGCACCAGCGCCTGCTGCAAGCGTTCTTCTATTGTCAATGCTGTCTTTTTCTTTGGCATTGCCAGCTCTCCTTTATAAGCAAACGTTCTATTGCTTTAATCTATAATTTATGATAAAATGTTTTTGACAACCGTGTTGCAGGATGGTGTTGCCTTAATTCCTCAGGAATCGAGGTGATGCTTATGAAGAACTATTCCTTCCAAGACTTAATGCTCTTCGGAATGTTCATTCTGGCATTACTTACATTTATTTTTCAATATTGTAAATAACCCAGACATAAGAAAACCACTCCTACACTTTGCGGGTTAAGAAGTGGCTTTCTAAAAACTTTTTTTCCTAGGCAACCCACCTTGTGGGCGGTTGTCTTTTTCTATGTCTAATATACCACACAATTCATAGCTTTGCAAGTTTTGGATTGTGCAGAATGTAGTGAAAGGCTCCCCTCGGGGGGGGAGCTGGCGCCCGCAGGGCGACTGAGAGGGGTCTGCTGTCTTTATGCTTTCTTATAGTGAACCCCTCTCCGTCATCGCTACGCGATGCCACCTCTCCCCAAGGAGAGGCTCTTCCCTTTCTTCCTTCATCCTTCACTCTATTCTTATCTTTGCAAGCTCCTCAGCTCCTGCGCCACACTCTGCAGCAAATCAACGGCCTCCGCCAGCTTTTCCGCAGCCTCTGCCGCACTTTCCGCCGGATCCGGCAAATCCTCGTAATCCAGCACGCTGTCGTCCTTAATCAGGCCAAGGTCCAGACTGTTGCCCTTCTGCGCTATTTCCTCACGCGTAAAGCACTGCCAGCGCTCGTCTGCCACCTTGCTTCTGTCCTCTGCCGTATAGGCCGCCTCAAAGCCGGCAAAGTCACTCGCCTTCAGCGGGTTCGTCTTGCCGAAGGAGGGCATGTTGGTGCGCAAATCATAAAACCACACGGCCTTGGTGCTGTCCTTATCCGTTTTTTCGCGCGTAAAGAAGAGTACATTGGTCTTGACACCCTGCGCGTAAAAAATACCTGTCGGCAAGCGCAGAATAGTGTGCAGATTGCACTTATCCATCAAGTCGACACGAATCCTTTCGCCGTCACCGTCGGCAAAAAGCACATTATCCGGCAGCACTACGGCAGCGCGCGCCTTGCCGTCAGCCTTCAGGCTGCGGTAAATGTGCTGCAGGAAGTTCAGCTGCTTGTTGCTCGTGGGATAGGTAAAGTCGTCGCGCGTTGCACGCTCGCCGCCTTTTTTCGTACCGAAGGGAGGATTGGTCAGCACCACGTCATAGCCCTGCATCTCCTTGCCCACGTTAGAAAGCGTATCACCCAAAATAATTTTGCTCTGGATGTCATGCAGCATCGCGTTCATCAGCGCCAAGCGGTGCGTATCATGCACCAGCTCGCAGCCGGTGAAGGCCTGCGTATATTCAAACTCCGCCGTTTCCTCATCCAAATCAAAGAAATCGTCCGTCTGCTCACGCACAAAATTGCTGGCAGCAATCATAAAACCGAAGGTACCGCAAGCAGGATCGTTGCAGCGCTCGCCGGCCTTGGGAGCCACCAGACGCGTCATTACGTCAATCAGCACACGCGGAGTGAAGTACTGCCCGGCGCCGCTCTTCTTTTCGTTAGCGTTTTTCTCCAGCAGTCCCTCGTAAAGATTACCCAGGCCCTCCTCCTTCGCGCTGAACCAGTCCAGCTCGTCAATCGTCCTGATAATCTTTTCCAGATTCTTCGGCTCGTCGATGTTCGTCGCCGCGCCCTTGTAAATCTCCTGAATACGTCCCGTGCACCGCTCGCCCAGGTAATCAAGCAGCTCTTTGTAAAAGCTCTTCAGCTCCAATCCCTTGCGCGCCAGCAAATCATCCCAGCGATAGCCCTCCGGGATATTTTCCTCGCTGCCGGTTTCCTTGGCCATTTTCAAAAATAAAATATATGTCAGCTCCGTAACGTACTGATGATAAGTAATGCCGTCATCTCGCAGCACATTACACAAATTCCAGAGCTTTGCTACAATCTCCTGTGTATTCACGCAGTTTTGCCTCCATCTTCATATAAATAACCGTTGAATTCGCTCACGATATTATCCAAATCGTCGGCGAATATTTTTTGTGCCCGCGCATAACCGCCCAAGCGCTGCAATCGTTTGTCCTCTTTAAAGGCCTCCACGCTCAAAATATCCTGCTGCTGCATATAGCTGCGGATAATATCCAGCCACTTCTGCTGGGCAGGCGTAAATTTGTGATTTTTGTTCAGCTTGTCAAAGGCACGGCTCAGCTGTGAATTTTTGCTCACCAGCTCCGTTCCCAGCATATAGCGCCTTATGAGGCTGATAATGCCTGCCACCATCGTGCTGTTCGTGTATTCCGAATAGGCATCGTTCAGCTGCAACGCCGTAAAGCCGTTGGCATCGAGCGTCAGCAGCAGCTCCTTCAGCTGCGCCTTCGTCAAATCCTTCGGACGGGTGCAAATGATATGCAGAGCAGCAATTTCGTTGGCGTGGCTCTTTAAATACGCCGCAAAATCGTTCAGATAATCTCCGGGCTTAGTCTTGTGCGCACCGTAACCGCGCGTATGGCCGGTAAGCTCATCCTTGCCGTCATAAACCATACCGCCCATATTACCGCCGGCCCAGTATTTTTCCAGCTGCACCAGCGCCTCCTTATGCTGCAGCAAAAGCTCCTTGGCCTTGGCAGCATCCGCCTTCTGCAGCTCGCCGGCAAAGGCATTCACATCCTTGCCCGTCGCCAGCACAAATTCCTTCTTCGTCTGCTCGTCCAGCCTGTTCACCTTGCGGCGCAGCTTTAAGGCCACCTGCTTGGCAATATCGGTAATCGCCTCCGCGGCCTCCGCTTCATCAAGCTGCTTGAGCAAATCCTGCACGGAAATCTGCGGATTGGCAACCGCAGGCATCGTCACCACCGGCTGCAGGCTGTCATATACGCCCACCGGGTCATAAATCTCAAAATGATCCTTGCCGATTTTATCGCAGCGGCGCGTTGCGCGTCCCAGCATCTGCTCAAACAAAATACGCGATTTCACGCAGCGCATAAACACCAGCGTGGTAATCTCCGGCACGTCGATGCCGGTAGTCAGCAAATCCACCGTCACCACAATGCTCGGGAAGCGTTCATTCTTAAAGCGCTTGATTTTTTCCTGAATCTTTTTCTGGTCACCGTTAGCCACGCTGCCGGTAATCTTCATAATCGCATCGCTGTCCAGATTATCCTTGGCATAAAGCTCCTGCAGTATGCTCACAATCATATCGGCATGCGTATCGGTAGCAGCGTAAATCAGCGTTTTGCCGTAGGTTTCCGGCGCGTCGGGATAAAGATTTTTGGCAATCTCCGCCAGCACTGCCCTGTTGAATTCCGGCACGATAACCTTGCGGTTGAACTGGTCGACGTCAAAATCAACATCATCATCCAAATAAGCCGTATCAAGCTCGCCGGTCTGCTTGTTGATATATTTAACAGTATCGCCCTTTTTGAGCTGAATTCCCTGCTCGCTGAGCTTAGTTGTCAGCTGATGCGGTGCGTCATGGTCAATCAAATAACCATCCAGCACAGCCTCGCGATAGGTGTAGGTATAAACAGGCTCGCCGAAAATTTCCGTTGTCTGCAGGGCAGGCGTTGCGGTGAGCGCAATTTTTACC
>ULUE01011002.1_pt1 | contig 16077 bp, 16 predicted proteins | sample 1958211 | NCBI WGS metagenome assembly ULUE01 (sample SAMEA4835752, study PRJEB28245) | human gut metagenome | biome: gut microbiome; material: fecal sample | place: Denmark | collected 2008 | reverse complement strand
TTGCAGAGCTTGAGATAGTCCTGCCATGCGGCGGATTTATCCTCGGCGTATTTCTTCTTGAACTCCATCGCGCCCATGGTCGTGAGCGTATAGTTGATGTAGTAGAAGGGATAGAGATAGATGTGCAGCTTGTGATACCAGTAGCCGCCGCGCTCCATGAAGGGATCGTTCTCATAGCGGCGCCACGGCATATACTTCTCTTCAAGCAGATGCCACCGGTATGTCCGCTCCTTGGGCGTCAGCTCGGGATGAGCATAGCATATGTGCTGGAACTCGTCCACTGCCACGCCGAAGGGCACAAAGGTCAGCGCCTCCTGCAGATGCGCAAAGCGGAATTTGTCTGCCTGATCTCCGAAGAACCACTCGGCATAAGGATAAGCAAACTGCTCCATTGACATTGAGTGGATCTCGGCAATGTCGGTGGTCTCGCTGTAATAGTCGGAGACCGGCTGGCTGCGCATTGCCATATAGCCGGCAAAGGCATGACCGAGCTCGTGTGTCAGCACCTGCATATCAAATATCGTGTGATTGAAGCAGGAGAACACAAAGGGCGCCTTTAGGCTGGGCAGGCTCGTCATATAGCCGGTGGACGCCTTGCCCGGCTTGTTTTGCAGATCCATCAGCTCATGGTCTATCATGAAGTCGATGAACTCGCCGGTCTCGGGGCTGATCTCGTGGTACATCTTCTGCGCTGTTTTGACCATAAATGCGTCGTCGCCCGCGGGCTCGGCGTTGCCGTCGGGGAACACCATCTTTTCGTCATACCACATCACATGGTCGATGCCGAGGCGCTTTGCCTGCGCGTCATAGAGCTTTTCGCACAGCGGCACCAGGAATTTGCGCACCTGCTCGCGGAAGGATGCGACCTCTTTTTCGCCGTAGTCGGTGCGTCCCTGCTCAAGGTAGCCGACGGGGATATAGTTCTCATAGCCGAGGTTTTTACCCATCTCGTTGCGGATGCGGATAAGCTCGCTCCAGATCTCCTCCAGACGCGGCTCGTTCGCTTCATAGAATTCCGAGTATGCCTTGACGGCAGCAGCACGGACCGCACGGTCGGGATGCTCGAAATACTTCTGCACGCCGTAGAGGTTCAGGGTCTTGCCGTCGAAGTGGATCTCGGCGGTAGCCATGATCTTCTGATACTCATTGGTCAGGCGGGCCTCCTGCTGGCGCAGCGGAACGTTCGCCTCGCAGAACAGCTTTTTCTGCAGATCCATGGAGACAAAAAACTGCTTGCCGAACTCGCGCTCGATGTCGGGACGGTAAGGGCTTTCGGCGATAGCCTCGCTGAGTGCGACCTCTGCGCCGCCGAGCGTGGGCATCGTGTCCTGAAGATAATTGATCTCAGACTCGTAAAATTCGTCGCGGGTGTCCAGTGTGTGACGGATGTGCGCGATCGAATACTGCGTGAACAGCTCGCAGTTCACGCGGTCCATCTCAAAAAGCAGCCCGCGCAGCGCGGCATAACTCTCTGCGTGCTCGACGGCATCCTTTCATGCGGCAAGTTGCGCACGGCGCGCCTCAAGATCGGGACGCTTGTACTCGAGCGTTGAAAACTTGAAATCTTCCATAGTTGTTGGTTCTCCTTATATGATTTTTTATATACAGATCGGTGATCGGGAGTTCCCTCTCCGCGGCATACACAGCAAAACGGACTCCCCCATTGCCCCACATTATACCACCGTGCGCCCGATTAGTCAAGAAACGAACTGTCCCTAAAATGTGAATTTCTCCGCTCTGCCCGATACCGTCAAAGCCGCCCCCTCCGTTTTTGCGATCAGTCAAAAGAAGAAAGCCGCTATCACGGAGATAACGGCTTTTTCGGACTTTCGGCAGACTGCCACGCCTACTCAATGCTGCTCACTCGGTTCGCTGCCATATTCGGACGGCGGCAGATCGCGCAGGCAATCCGGTCTGTCATAGATCACGTAAACGGTATTTCCGAGCACCGCGTCATCGGCAAAGAGCTTTTCGATCTCTTCGAGCGTCAGCATTCCGATAATGTTTTTTCTTTCGCGGCATTGACGGCGGATCAGCATATACGCCTTTCCGACCGGTGACATTTCAACAGCCGCACGGACGGCACCGAGCACGGCTTCTTTATAGCTGCCACCCACATCCACATAGTGAACGTCCGCTCTGTCGGCCGCTCCGAGCCACGGCGGAGCGAAGTACGGCGGTTCATTCTTTTCGCTCTTTTTTATGAAGACCGTTCCGCCAACTTCGTTCTGACTTGACGTAATGTCAATGAACACTCCTCTGCCGTCGCAAATCGGGAATGCAAAATCTGACATCCCGGTGTATTCAGCCACGCGGCAGCTCAGCATATCTGATTTAAAGCCGACCGCATCGGCAAGCTTCGCTCCGACAGAGAAGAGCCACAGATCATAAAGATATCCGAATGTATATTCGTTTTTGCAATTATCCTTCAAATATGATTTCTCCTTTTAAAATATGTCATGCGTTTTGCTGTCTTAAACAGCCGAAAAGCTTACACCGTCGGTCACGGCGCAGCTCGGCTCCTGCCCGCCGAGCTGCGGCGAATACCGGTCGAAATTTACGAGTCGATCATAATTATGAAAGTCATGTCTGTGAGTTTATATATTTTATCAGCGATGACAGTGACATGACTGTCATATTATTTATGACATCTCCGGCTCCGAGAATGATCTCGTCCCCGCGTTCCGGTTTTCTGATAATTTCACGGCAGGTCGGATTGACAAGAAGAACATTTTTCATCGCTTTGTCTTTCCACTCGACGTGGGGTCTGTAATTGAAATCATAATCCGGGCGGGACATCCGACGTCCGTCAACATATACATCCGACGCACCGGGCGACATCGAAACAAAAACGGCGCGTTTTCTGAAAAAGAAATGCCTGTCATCGGTAAGCACCAATTTTGAAAAACGATGATCGTCGCAATTAAACAGCTTGACGGACAATATTTCTTTTTCTGTTTCAACATAAAAATCGCACTTTTCGCCGCCTCTTGTTCCTAAAAACCAAAATTTGTGTGTTCCGGTCACTTTTGCATTTGCTTTTTTCAGCTTAAAAAGCAGCCGAGATCGCTTGATCACAAAATATATATACTTGCACGCGACAAGCGCAATTATCACAAATAATAATATAAATAAAACCAACACCATAATGATCCACCTCGTTTACATTATTGTTTTTTTCCAAATCATATGCTGCGATCGGTTCGTCATGATACGGGTATCCATAAAAGCAGCACGTATTTATCCACCTGTTTTTCTTATATTCAACTCCCCGTCGGGCACCGCGCCGTGACATGGAACCGACATAAGCGTTTTGCAAAACTCATTCGCGGCGATGTCGAAGCGTGGATATTCGGACGGCACATATCCGTGCGCCGGATCGAATGCGATCCGCACACACCGGATAAGCCCATTATCCATGATCCGCACCAAAAAATTCTCGATATCCGGAAGTCCCGAGCTGCCGAGGTCGGCTATACGAGCGCCCTTATCGCTGTACCATATGCCGCTGAGGATCCTGTCGCACGCGTCCGCATCTTTTGAGTCTGTTATCTCAAACGGGAGATACTTATCCGCAAGATATTTTTCGTCCCCGCCGCCGTAATATGCCGTGCAGCCTACAATATTGCCGCCGGTCATAGTGAACACGCCGTTACCGACGTTCACGCCTCCGCCTTCCGCAAAGTTGCTGTTGAAAATACGGGTGCCCGTGCCGCCGGTGATAATACCGCCGCAAACGACCTCGGTGCCGTTATCGTCAGGCGTCCACGGTTCCGCACCGTTGACCTTGAATTTATGCTCAGCTGTCGGGTCACTGTCAACGAGCGTCAGGTCGCCTGTATTTGTCCCGCTGTTGTCATCAAGGATTATGACGCTGCCGCTGCCGGTCATTTTCAGCACATGACCGTTCAGATCGAGCGTAACGGTGCGGAATATGTTGAGCGATCCGGCTATGTCAATATCCGCCGCCAGTCGGACGGTGCCGTTTGCACCGTCCGCCAGCGCGTCGATCAGTTCCTGCGCCGTTGCGACATTTTTTACCGTTTCACCGTCGGCGAACACGCCTGTCGGCGCAAGGCAGATCACAATACAAAGAGTGAGCAAAATGCCGAGTATTCGTTTTTTCATATCATTTTCTCACTTTCTCGGCCTTAAACAAGACTCTTTTTCTTTTTCAGTGCAATGTACAGAATCAAGCCGAGGTTGCCGAGCAGCGCCAGCCCCGCAGCCGCACCGATGATGATCAAAACAGGCGAGGTCGCGGATGTGTTTGCGGAGCCCGCGGGATCGGCTGCATCCGACGCTTTCACACCGGTATCTTTCTCGCCGATCCACCAGTTGCCGTTTTCGCCGATGAAGGGTGCCTGACCGTCCTTGCCGTCCGCGCCGACGACCTTACCGACATTTACCGTTCTTCCGTCGGTGTAGGTGAGCACGAGCTCGCCGTCCGCATTGATCTCCGCTTTGGCGATACCGACACCATCCTTACCGTCCTTACCGTCCTTACCGTCTTTTCCGTCTTTTCCGTCAGCACCGCTCGATCCGTCCTTGCCGTCCTTACCTGCCGTACCGGGGTCGCCTTTGTCGCCCTGTTGTCCGGTTTCTCCGGGATCGCCCTTCACTCCGGTGGCTTTTATGCCGAGAGAGCTCCAGGTTTGTCCGCCGTCATAGGAGACATACCAGAAGTTATCATCTCCTATTTTAAGCTGCGGTGTTGCGCCGTCTTTTCCGTTCTGTCCGGGTGCGCCCGTCTCTCCGGGGTCACCTTTATCACCTTTGTCGCCTTTATCACCCTTATCGCCCTTCAGATCCGACAAGGCGATCAGATCGTTCCAGCCGGGGTCGCCGTTGTATCTCCACTGCACAAATCCGTTATATACCCGCAGCTCGATCTGCTTTCCGTCCGCACCGTCGCTTCCCGTCAGTGCCGCAAGTGAGACAAGATCGCGGTAGGCGTCGTCGCCCTCTCCCGAATATCGCCATTGGATGCTGCTTCCGTTGTTGCGGAATTCGATCTCCCTGCCGTAGGTGCCCGCAAATGTGGAGAAGGTTTTGGTGTTGGACAGCGCCGATACCGTTCCGTTGCTGCCCACGGAAGTGACCGCAAAGGTATAGGTGGTATCCGTTTTAAGAGAGGAGTATGTATATGAAAGCTCTTCCGAAGAGAGCGGCGTTTCGGTCACGCGCTCAAATTCCCCGTCATCCGTGCGCATCCAGACATGATATCCGGCAAAGGGACGCCTTATGTCTTCGTCCGGCGCCTCCCAGGTGATTTTTGCGGTCTGATTATCCGTTACGGACACACCGGTCAGCGTAGGTATGGGCGGTGCGGCACGAAGATTTGTCAGCACATAGCCGAACACGGGGATCTTCTGATCGCCTGCCGTCCATGTGCGCATACCGAAATCCCATGTAAAACCGTATTGACCGGAAACATCATAGCCGATCCCGTAGGAGGAGCGAAGCGAACGGCGGTCGATATTGTTGACCGTACCGCTGGCGCCGCTGCTCTCGGTCGTGGTGTAGACCGTTCCCGTGGCATTGCTGTAACTGAAATCTATCGCAAATCCCATATTGAAAGCATCCACACCCCATGTACTTTTCATGGAGGCGGAGAACCCGTGCGCTATTTCAATGCCGTCGGCGTGCTCGGAGGTTATCGTCCAGTCGTTTGTGATACTGCTCGCACCGAAGCCGAGCTCGTATTTTTGCTTGCTCAGCGACTCAAATTGCGTGACCGAACGGTCGGTTGAGCCCGGATTCGACCAATAGGCAAACGGGTCGCCCTCGGCGTTCTCGGGCAAAACATGACTGTCCAGTATCGGCAGAGCCTTTGCTTTTCCCGCCGCGATTTCCGCCTTGTAGGTTTCGTTATACAGCACCGCAAACTCTTCGTAATATTCACGGTCAAGCATGGTGTAAACCGGCTGACCGGGGATCATCAATGCGATGGTATTCTTCTCGCTGAGGTCAAAATCGCCCTTTTGAGGGTCATAGATCGAGTAATAATAGGTTGTTGCCGGCACACGGTACAGCACCACCGAATCATTGCCGCCGGCATTGAAGGAGACGCTGTATTCCTTTGAAAGGGTGTCCTCCGTGCTCTTGGTAAAGTCCATGGTATATCCGAGCGACGCCTCGTATCTCCACACCTTCAGATCTCCCTGAACGACTATGGATGCGCCGAAGGAAGTATTGTGCGACGAGGATCTCGTATCCGAATAGCCGGAGGAGAAGGTATAAGTGGTCGAACCGTCGGAGAAGTCGAGGTCATAGTCGCCGAGCTCCGAAAAGTACGGCGCCGCCTGAAGCACTGCCTGTACCTGTGCGTCGGAATATCCGTAGCCCTTGCCTTCATATCTGGCAAACAGACCGTCTTTGTTCACATCCGCCGCAAGCAGTATGCAGTTATACGGCATATCCCATGCAAGGTCGGCGTCGTGGCACAGCTTTGAAAATTCGTCCTTCTCGGCTGTTACCGTATACTTACCGGCGACCGACAGCGTGCCGCTGCCGAAATTCTCGCCGTAGAAAACATCGGTGAACAGGTCGAATTTGCGCCCCGAACCGCTTCCCTTTTGCCTTTCGGCGGCAAGCGCGATCACCTGCTCGCGGCCTTCCGTGTTGTGGTCAAAATTGCCGGCGATGACATCCTGATACCACCACCATCTCGCGCTTGAATTCTTTTCGCGCGCGGTATCGCGCAGAAGATTAAGCGCGCCGTTCTGCTGAACCTCATACAGTCCGCCTGCGATCCATACCTGCTCCGGCGTACCTCTGCCGTTGATCGCAACGCTTGTCATAGCGGGCTTCGGCTTCACGCCCAGATCCGTTGTTCCGTTTGCGGTATAACCGCTCATGGTGGTTTTCTGCACGTTCGTTATTGACTTGTTCTGACCGTAATAAACGGCAAAGCCCATGTTTTTGTCGTCGGTTTTCTTGTCCCAGATAAAGCCTTTTTTCTTTTCTTCCCTTACCTCGCGGTAATATCCGGCAACGATAATTTCCTGCCAGCCGTCGCCGTTGATGTCTCCCGCGGCAAGGTTTCCGTAGCGGATATGATCGTAGTAACGGCTGCCGTCCGCTTTTTCATCCTCGCGGTTCAGGGTTATAAGAGACTTCTGATCCACTCTTTTGAGGTTTCCGTTTTCGGCTTTGTATACCGAGAGCTTTGAAACAGCCTTCCGGAAGGAATCGCCGGAAATCTCCTTGTCCCTGCCGTCGATTTTATCCGGGTCGGCAATGCCTGCGTACACGATAAGCTCATCGCAGCCGTCTCGGTCAATATCCGCCGAGACAAGCGATTTCGTAATCTGGTCGCGCTCATACAGAGTCGTGTTCCAGCCGTCGAAATAGGCATTGCCGCTACCCTTGGACTTAACAAATGATTTTCTTGAAAGTCCCTGCTCACCGGAAATGCCGGTTCCGGCGATTCCCCACAGATCATCATTGCCGGCGTAGGTGATAACGGCGGTCATCTTTCCGTCACCATCATAGTCGCCCGCCGTGACATTGAAATAGTGGCGGAATTCCTGATATTCCAGCTCGCCGTAACCGGGTTTCTTGCACGCCCACATCGGAGCGTCGGCAATTTTCTGAAGCTCGGAGCGCTTGTTGTTTACAATGTTTTGTACCCAGTAGCAAATCTTCGCCGTGTTCTTGGAATTATCCATATCACAAAGGCCGACAAAGATAGCGTGATCGTTTCTGCCCGTGCCGAGCGGATCGTAAGCGATTCCGACAGCAAAGGCAACATTGTCGACCGCAGAAACCTTGTGGGCACTCGGTGTACATTCGGCAATGTTGATGCCGAAATCCCACTTGCTGTATACCTTGGTATGATCCTGCGCCGCCTGTCCCTCGGCGTTGCGGTAGCTGTAAATGATCGGCTCATGCCACGGGGTAATGGCAAAGGGCTGACCCTTTTTTGTGCCGTATGGGTTGCTTTCATCCTCTGCCCATCCGGCAGGGGGAGTTGTGTCGGGTGTGAGCAGTGCTCCGTACGCGCCTGATCCGGACGATCCCGACTCGGCATAGGCTGTCATAGGTGCAATGGTTAATGCCAGCATAAAAATGGTGAGCAGGATGCTGAGTATTCGTTTTTTCATATTCTGTTACCTCCGTTTTCGTATATGTCGGCTCAATCAAGAGCAATGATTGTAAGATTATAGACAGCACCGTTCAGCTGTGTGCCGGGGGTCAACTGGATAAATTCATATTGCAGCACAATATCACTGCCGGCACTGTAGATGCGGTTGAATGCAAACGGCATCCACACTCGTGAATTATCTGCATCGTTCATATACCTTTCGATCAATGTATCTTTGAGAATGCCTTGTTTGCCCTTCAATACTACCGAGTACCATCCACCCATGTCGTGAGAAATGCAGACCGAACCGCTGAATGAAATACTGTATGTATGTCCGGCTTTCAGCGTTACGGTTCTATTGGCTCGATCCCACACAAAAAGCCCTCCGGAATTGCAATCTTCAAACAGCTGAAGCGGCTGATTGAATGAAGCGCCGGTGCCGCCGTTTGAGGCGTGAAAATACCCTGAACACCCGCCGTTCTGACCGGGGTCGCCTTTATCTCCTTTATCTCCTTTATCGCCTTTATCTCCTTTTTCGCCGTCAACACCTGCGGCTTTAACTCCCGTATCGGTAGTTCCGATCCACCAGTTGCCGTTTTCGCCGATAAACGGGGTGTTTCCGTCCGCACCGTCTTTTCCGTCGATACCGTCTTTACCGTCAGCGCCGTCTTTTCCGTTTATACCATCCTTACCGTTAGCGCCGTCTCTGCCATCCGCACCTTTTAATGCGGTAAGCTCGTAAAGGTTCAGCCATATTTCATCGCCGACATAACGCCATTGCAGGGTGTTTTCGCTTACACGGAACTCCGGTGTTTTTCCGTTTGCTCCGTCTGCGCCTTTCTGTCCGGCGGGACCTGTGATATCGGATATCACAACAAGATTCTGCCACTCGTCGCCCTCATATCGCCACTGTATGTATTCCGTTGCTCTTTGTACTTCTATGCTTTTGCCGTTAATGCCGTCTTTACCGTCCTTGCCGTTTTTTCCATCGGCTCCGTTCCTGCCGTCGATACCATCCTTGCCGTCGATACCGTCCTTACCGTCTTTGCCGTTGACTCCGTCCTTGCCGTTTTCTCCGGCAGCACCTCTCAGCTCGTCAAGAGTCACAAGGTCGTGCCAATCGGTTTCATCGCTGTATTTCCACTGGATAGCAGTACCGTTGTTCCGCACCTCTAGCCGATCCGACGCCGGACTTGCCGGCTGTTTTCCGCATCCGGCAGAAAAGATAAGCCCCAGCATCATAAGCATACATGTGATTCCAAGTAACCATTTTTTCATTTTCCATTACCTCCATTTTCGTATATGTCGGCTCAGTCAAGAGCGGTTATTGTAACAGAGCCGCTGAATGAAAGCAGATAGGTCTTGTAATCACCTTGCTCCAGCGAAAATTTGAGTTCAACATCGTTTTTCGCGCCGGTAAGGTCATATATTCTGTTGAAGCAGAGAGAATTTGATCCCCTGCCTTCTTGTTCTATCAGTGTAATATATCTGCAATAGTTATCATCGTAACCGTCAGTCATCCGAACGGAATACTTTCCGCTATTATCATTTGTCATCGCATTAACCATGCCGCTTACACACACATTGTAGGTATATCCTTTTTTCAGCCTGAGAGTTGTTTCGGTGCACGATATAAGCCCGCCGCGGTTATGCATTTCCCGATAGTACAGGGGGACTGCACCGCCTGAAAGATGGGTTGACGGTACATACCCCGTGCCGTAAAAATACCCGGAGCTTCCGCCGTTCTGACCGGGGTCGCCCTTGTCGCCTTTGTCACCCTTATCTCCCTTGTCTCCCTTGTCGCCGGGGTCACCTTTGTCGCCCTTGTCTCCCTTTTCGCCGTCTGTGCCGTCAACACCGTCTGTGCCGTCAATGCCTGCGGCTTTCACTCCCGTGTCGGTTTCTCCGATCCACCAGTTGCCGTTTTCTCCGATGAAGGGGGTGTTACCATCCCTACCGTCTTGCCCGTTTATGCCGTCTTTACCGTTTATTCCGTCCTTGCCGTCGGATCCGTCTTTTCCGTTTATTCCGTCCTTACCGTCGATTCCGTCTTTTCCGTTTATGCCGTCTTTTCCGTTTATACCATCCTTACCGTTAGCGCCGTCTCTGCCATCCGCACCTTTTAATGCGGTAAGCTCGTAAAGGTTCAGCCATATTTCATCGCCGACATAGCGCCATTGCAATGTGTTTTCGTTCACGCGGAACTCCGGCGTTTTTCCGTTTGCTCCGTCCTTACCGTTCTGTCCGGTGGGGCCTGTGATGTCGGCTATCGCCACAAGGTTCTGCCATTCGTCTCCCTCGTAACGCCACTGTATGTGGGTTTCGGCTCGCTGCACCTCTATGTTTTTGGCGTTAATGCCGTCGGCGCCGTCTTTGCCGTTTTTTCCATCGGCTCCGTCTTTTCCGTCAACTCCGTTAATGCCGTCTTTGCCGTTTGTACCGTTTATTCCGTCCTTGCCGTTTTTTCCATCGGTTCCGTTCCTGCCGTCGATACCATCCTTGCCGTCGATACCGTCCTTGCCGTTGATTCCGTCCTTACCGTTTTCTCCGGCAGCACCTCTCAGCTCGGTGAGCGCCACAAGATCGTGCCAATCGGTTTCATCGCTGTATTTCCACTGGATAGCAGTGCCGTTGTTTCGCACCTCCAGCCGATCCGATGCCGGACTTGCCGGCTGTTTGCCGCATCCGGCAGAAAAGATAAGCCCCAGCATCATAAGCATACATGTGATTCCAAGTAACCATTTTTTCATTTTCCATTACCTCCGTTCAAGTATTGTGAGCGGTATTTATCTGCAAACAGGGCGACGCCCTGTTTTAAGACCTCCATCTGGGACTTTAAATAATATTCGTCCTCGAACATGGCATAGTGCACGCACGCACGGACGAATATGAATATCAGCGGCGTGATAACGGTATACGGAATGCCGATCTTGGGCTCGAGCTGCTTCGCATATTCGGTGTAACGCTCGTTTACGCCCTCAAAAAACTTCTTGCCGTATTCCATATATTTCGGCAGCGTGTAGACCTGATACATGAGCCTGTACTTTTTGCCGTGCTCGCGCGCCGTCCAATACGGCACTTCCTCGATAAACCGCATGGCGTCCTTCGGATCTGTCGGCGCCTTTTTCATAAAATCATCCTCGACCTTTGCCATGCAGTATGCCGTAGATTCGATGATAAGCTCGTCAAGGTTTTTAAAATAAGAGTAAAGATTGGCTTTTGTGCAGCCGCACGCGTCTGCCAGAGCCTTTATCCCGGTGCCTGTCAGTCCGTTTTCGGCGTAGCACTCAAAGCACTTTTCCATAAGCTCCTGCTTCCGCTCGTTATGCTGCTGCTCTGTTGTTTTCATACTGATGTGCTCCTTTGTGTATACCGACCGTTCGTTCATGATAAGTATACCACAGAACCGCGGCAAATTCAAGAGCCTGCCCGAGAAAAGTCGAAAAAAGCGGAACAGCCGAATATAGATCAGCTGTTCCGCCATGCCGCAGATGTATACCGGCAGTTTTTTCGGTGCTGCCGGGCACCCATTCACCCGTGAAGTATGAGAGTCCCCAAAAAAGATATATTCTCTGCGCCGTTTACCGTCTTGCTCGTTCTTATGCCGCCCGGCACGGCGGAGCGATTCACATCCCTCTGCTTTGAGATAAAAAATCAGTATGTACATATGATTTTCGGCATGTCCACAAAGGGCTATGCTTGCCGATATAATTCATATTTGCAGCCGTGCAAAGTCAACCGTTAAGCTTTTTTATGGCGGATCGGGCGTACTTGCGCCAACCGGGGTGCGTTGAATTTTGAAATCGCTCAAAATAGCAACGAAACTCTTCACGCTTAAATTCACCTAATGCGCTGATAGCGTGCAAGCGGACCTCTTCGTCTTCCAACAGATCAATTAAAGTCGGGATCGCACTTTCCTCCTTTAATTTTCCAAGCAACAAAACGATCATTTGCCGATTTCGCCCAAACGTCCCGTTTGAGACAATATCAAGGTACTCTTTCACAAAATTCTTGGATCGAATCTGATAAATGCAGTCAGATATAAACCAACGAGTTAAATCCGTTGTTTTCTCGGAATAATAGTCCTTGAGCAGCATAGGAATAACATCATCAAGGCCTTTGATAAAAGAAAGCTCATAAAATAGTTTTGCTCGTTTGGTTTTTCAAGCTCCCTTGCAAGCCGATAATATTTAATGGCAATGGGCAAAATCGTTTTCTTGTGCTTAGGCAAAAACTGTTTGATTTGTTCGGATATTTCGAATCGAAATCCGAGATCACGAAGTTCCTGCTCAAACGGCGGGATCAGGGAATCCGGATGTTCGGCAAAATATTTTTCAGAAGCCTTTTTTGAATTTTCAATCATTTGCTTAACCAAAGCAGGATTGCTGTTAATATCGTAGTTACTCACTATATCACCTCTTCGGCTTCAAAGGAAATACTTGTATCAGTGCCATAATTACAAACGCCAAAAGGCATCATACTTTTTTCCGTACTTCAAAAAGTTTTTGGTTTCAAGGTCATGCATGACCTCTTCTTTCGTGTACCACCATTGATCGGATATGTACTTCTCCTTATGCACGTCTTCGGAGTTTATCCATTCGAATACAACGCGCCATTGGAAAGTGATCTTCAAAACGTCATTTATCATATAGCCGTCGGACACGGTGGAGATGCTGTGCGCCCCCGTTTCGGCACCAATATAATATTTCAAAAGAAAATCAAGCACGGGCAGCTTTTTTATGTCCTTCAATACTTCATCCGGACTTTCGTTTTCGCCGATTTTTCCGATACACGTGATAAGTCCGGGATAGTCCCACGGGAGTCCGAGGCGCGGTCTGTCCTGATAGTAGTATAAAAGGATATTTCCATCGTTATCAACGCGTACGGCATGGTCTTTGTCCAAAAAACCGGCGCACAAAAAATATGGATTATCTCTGCCACGAACAGCCTCTGAATAATAATGCCTCAGGGCTTGACTATCGAACTTTTCTCCAAACACTTCTGACAGGATCCTGTTCACATCCCGCTCAGACAATTTTTTGCCGAACCGATGTGCTGAGCCTGTCCCTATGCCTATTCCCGAAATTCTGATCTTTGACTTGGCACACCAGACATGAAAATCACGCACGACTTTTTTATGAATCATGATCTATCTCCTTACTTGTCCTTCAAGTGTGCGAACTGGACGCCGGATCTTTACCGTATATATTCATGTGGACATGATTCTCCATTTTGTGGGAGATCAAAATGCCGGTCATTAGCGTAACAATATCCCGCAACCTATTACTGAGAGGTCGGAGATTTCAATTCAATAAAAGCGACCGCATCAAACCAATTCTTATCATTATACCTATACAAGCGCTTCCGGCTCGACGAACCGGAAATTATATGGTTGAAGTTTATCGGCAGTCCCGCAAAATTAACCACTTCGATCTCATTTATGATACCGTCTTTAAAATGCATATTGATCCCGCAATAGTCGGCATATCCTTGCGGCAATGTAAATTCCGGGGACTGTTCCCCCGTTTCAAGCCACCGGGCAGTCCCGGTCTGCCGGAAATGCTCGGAGATCTCACGATCCGCCGAAACCGGCTCACAGTCAGGGCATATTTCAATCGATACGGGCACCGAAACCGATGTCGGAATAGGCAGGACCGTTTCTTTCACACACAAATCAATAAAATAGCTTGAAACACAGTCGCTGTCGCTTACCGCGGCAACGGATATCTGCTTATACAGCAAGTCAAGATACGGCAGCTCAGAAGTAAAAATGATGTCAAGCACAGCCCTGTCGAACTCAGATAAATATTCGGCATACTTAAAACAGTTACGGCACATAATACGCTCCTATGTTAAATGATTTGTCTGCCGATCTTTAAGGTAGCTTTACTCGGCAAATATCTGTATTACGGATATATACTCCAGAATCGATCCCCCGGCTCCTGCGTCCTCATATTTTATTGAAACGTTTTTTTCAAATATAAAGTCTCCAAAACGTCACTCCATCTCAGCAGATCCGAAATAAGGATCGTGGCGGAGTATACCGTTTTTTTACGCGGAGTTTTTATGTACAGTGCTATATTGGTGTCATCCAGCTTTTTGAAAAGCAACAGCAGCCCGCCCTTGTCGCACGGAGCACCAATAGAATCAACAACATCATTAACAGCAGCCGTCCTGATTTGCATTAATGCCCCTGATAATTCGGGATATACCCCATATTCATAGGAATCCTCCGCGATGGTATATCTCTTGTCAGCAATGACTTCCGCGAATACATCATCATAATAAAATCTGCAATCGGGACTTTTTCTTATGAGCACATGATCCTTGCAGTTGATTTTCAAAACGAAGCCATCGCATTCACCGATGTGTTTTTTCATATTTTCTTACCGGTCCGTTTCTCCGCATATTTCCGATTCACGAAATTTCGATGCCATACATACGATCTCATAAAAATCGAATCCTTTCATTTTACAAGGCGAAACAATACTATGAAATACCGAAGATCCTGTCCCCTGCTCGCAACTCTGATCCTTTAAACCGGTATTTTCCAATGACGCCTTTTACTTTTTCTGTGCATACAATATGACCGGGGAAGGAGTCTATGCGGCACAAGTCACTTCCATCCCATGTATTAAACCGTTTTTATAAGATAAAGTCTTTGTCTGCTCCAGTCAAATTGACCACAACTCGGACAACGGTTCTTCTTTTTTAACGCCATTGCTTTCAGATCGAAATCGATCGCCCCGGTTATATTTACAGAATAATAGACCGCATCCTGTCTGATAAGCTCACGTCTGTACTTTCGGTAGACAGGTACTTCAACTGCTTGATCGAATCCTGTTACGCCATTCTCCCCCAAAGCATTCAACACTCTATCAGATATGATGAAATAAATGCCACTTCCGCCATATCGCAGAAAGTCCGGGAATTGTTTCCTGCTCTCAACAATATAGCCTTCTTCCCCGGTCGGCGGTAAAGGATGAGCTATATTACGACCGCATTTATATTTGATGACCGCCATTATTCAACATTATATATGGCAAACAAATGACAGATCGTCTGTTTGGTACGACACACGCCAGCCATTTTCCGAATACAAGCGTTTTTCACCGTCTGAAAGATTGAGAAAAAGCGTATTTCCGACCTGCTCGCACGGCTTCAGTGCTTTTATAGTTGTGTCATCCATTTTTTCAATGCTGCAATGATCGTATCTTCGTCCACAGACGGCAAAACTATGGTGTTTGTATCGGGAACAAAAAATCCATCGCCTTTTAAAATTGAATATTCGGTTTCAAATCGATTCCATGTAAAAAAAGTCGTTTCATAAAAATTATTTTCCAGATTGATCCAATAGTCTTTGCGAAATTCCTTCATCATCGCTATATCGTCCATACCCGGTTCTCTCAAGCGGTATAATTCCATTTATATTTTCCCGTTTCTGTCTTTGAGGAGTAAGTGTTTTCGGGCACTCACGGCATTTTTCTTGCCGGAAATGTCTGAGGCAAGTCTGCATTCATCCGTCCCGACACGGTGCTTGCCTATGTGGTGCAAATAATAAAATTATTTATCTCTTTGCTTTTTCTCAAGTTTTTTCAGCTCGCCGATCTCATAGACCGCCCCGCAGCTTGGACATTCAAAATAAAATGTTACGAACTTAACATTTCCACGTAAGTATGTGTCTGCACAAGAGAAATCATAATTCTTTGCTTCTTCAGATTCGGAATTAACAATGACCTCTCTCTTCTTTCTCTCCAACACGGTTTTACATCCGGGGCAAAAATGGCTTTTTCCGAGATAAAACCAACTGCAATCATATCGCGTGATTTTTCCGTCTATCATTCATTGCCTCCTGCTACGCAAACAATGGGCGTGTACTCTATTCTTTGGATTTTTCTTTTTCCCGTTCGAACGCTCTAAACAGAAACGGACACATTCTTTTGCCCGCACCATCTAAATACAACTTTATTATACCTGAAATTATCTGC
>ULUE01030344.1_pt1 | contig 16126 bp, 7 predicted proteins | sample 1958211 | NCBI WGS metagenome assembly ULUE01 (sample SAMEA4835752, study PRJEB28245) | human gut metagenome | biome: gut microbiome; material: fecal sample | place: Denmark | collected 2008 | reverse complement strand
TCCGGAGACCAGCCGGTCTTCTACAGAAGCGGCTTTCATCTGGACCGGCCCGGTGACACCTTCCTGGATATGCAGGACGGATGGACCAAGGGCGTGGTATGGGTCAACGGCCACAATCTGGGGCGTTTCTGGTTCGTAGGCCCCCAGCAGACCCTGTACTGCCCGGCGCCCTTCCTGAAGAAGGGGCACAATGAAATCATCGTGCTGGATCTGGAAGGCGGCAGGGGAACCGTGCGGGGAGTCAGGGAGCAGGTCTGGAAAACCAACAAGGAAAAAAATACGGCACGGCTTCACAGAAAGCCGGGGCAAACCGTCATTCCGGACAAAAAGTCCCTGGCCAAGGAAGGGACATTCCAGCCCGGGGAGACCTGGCAGGAAATCCGGTTTGACCGCCCCGTTTCCGGCCGCTACTTCGCCCTGGAAGCCCTCAATGCCCAGGACGGCAGGGATTACGCCGCCGTGGCGGAACTGGAGATTCTGGACGCGCAGGGCAAACCGCTCAAGAAAGAAGAATGGAGCGTCGCCTATGCGGACAGTGAAGAAACGGAGGCGGAACAGGGAAACGCGGAACTGGTCATGGACCGCCAGCCCGTCACTTTCTGGCACACGGCCTGGAGTTCCAGCGCGACCAGGCATCCCCATCTGATCGTCCTGGATCTTGGCGGAGAGAAAACAATATCCGGGTTCCATTACCTGCCGCGGCCCGGAGCCTCCGGAGGGAAAATCAAGGACTACCGCGTGTACGTCAGCACACGGCCCTTCCCCGGCCAGTAACATCTGCCGGCACAGACAGGCGTTTTTCCGGAGCCGGAACGGCAGACAGCCGTTCCGGCTCTCTCCCTGTTCCGCGTCCCATTCGCGGCGCGCCTTTCTTACTCCCTTTTCCGGGATGATTCCCGGACGACGAGGCGGGTTGGAAACACCAGGTTTTCCGGTTGCAGCCTGATTCTGTGGTTAATCATGCGCTTCAACAGAAACTCGGCGGCATTCCTGCCCAGGAAAACAGGGTCCTGGAAAATGCCGGTAATAGGCACCCTGATAATTTCCATTTCCAGCGTGCCGGACAAACCAGCCAGGGCCATATCCTCCGGGATCCTGATTCCGTTTTCCAGCAATCCCATTTCCATTCCGATGGAGAGCCGGTCGTTGAAACAGAGGACGGCATCCGGCCTTTCCCCGCACTCCAGAAGGCGGACGGCAGCTTCCCTGCCGCAGGCGATGTCGACGCCTCCCCGCCATATCCATTCGTCACGAACCGGCAGGCGGCGTTCCTCCATGCCTCTCAGAAATCCTTTTCTCCGCTCATATTCCACATAGGATTCCTGAGATGAGCCGGCATAGGCTATTTTTCTGAATCCCCCGTCCAGCAGGTGTCTGGTCAGTTCCAGCGCGCCGTCAAAATCGTCCGTGGTCACGGAGTCCGCCTTGCAGCCCGGTATTTTCCGGTCCACGAAGACAAACGGAACGTGCGCCTTCATGATGATTTTCGCGCATTGAAGGCTGTCCTCCACATGCAGGGGAGCCCAGATGATTCCGTCCACCTGCCGGTCCAGCAGGGAGGAAATATCGTGAAATTCCTTGATGAGGTTGTTGTAGGTGCAGCACAGCAGGATGCGGTATCCGTAAAGGGAAAGCACTGATTCAACATTTTCCAGGATTTCCGCGAAAATGATATTTCCCAGATACGGCAGAACGACGCCCACCGTCATGGAACTGTTCCGGCGGCTGGAATCCTGGAGGCTCCTGTTAGGGACATACCCCATGGACTGGGCCAGGGCGGCAATATCGTTCTGAAGTTTTTTGCTTACGCCGGGTTCTCCGCGGATGGCCCTGGAAACCGTCATCTGGGAGACTCCGGCCGCTTTCGCGATATCATGAAGAGTGATTCTTTGCTGTTTCATCAGACAGGAACGTTATGCTGGAAGTACGTTAAAAATACAGTTTTATAACCTCCAGACAATAACTAATATCAATCTTTTCAAGAAAATTTATCGTTAAATTCCCGTTAAATTATTCTGTCCGGATAAAATAGTTGCTTCCACCCCGTTTTTACATCATAGCAGAAAGAAGCTCCCCGGAACCGAGATGAAGACGAAACCGCACGCCGAAAAAAGAAACAGAACCCGAATGGTTCTGTCCCGTACAGCCGCCCTCCTGTTTTGCGCCGCAGCCTGCCTGTCCGCGGCCCGGGCGGAAGACAGGATGGATCTTTCCGGAGTCTGGAAATTCCAGCTGGATATGATGGGTTTTGGCAAAACGCCGGGGTCGGAACTGTACAAAAAGGAGTTGAACGACACCATCCTTCTTCCCGGAACGACGGACCAGGCCGGCAAGGGGGTGGCCAACAAGGCGCGCCATGTGGACCGCCTGACCCGCAAGTTCGAATACATGGGGCAGGCCTGGTACCGCCGGAATATCGTTATCCCCGAACGTTGGAGGGACAGGGAAATCATGCTTCTGCTGGAACGTTGCCATTGGGAAACCACCGTTTACATTGACGGCGAACAGGCCGGAAGCGGGGAGAGGCTGAGCACTCCGAACCGCTTTATCCTGACGGACAAGCTGACTCCCGGAGAACACGAGATCACCATCTGCGTGGACAACCGCCTCAAATACCCCATGGACCAATGGGCGCACGGCACGACAGAATATACCCAGACAAACTGGAACGGAATCGTCGGGAGCATGGAGCTGGTCGCCAAAGACCGGATCCGGCTGGAAAAGCTCCGGGTGGAACCCGATGTGGAACAGGGCAGCATCAGGGTCCATGCGGAGGTCACCCCTTCAGGCGACCAGCAGGGGCGGCAGGGGAACATCACCTTCACCGTCCGGGAAAAAGGCGGGAAAGCCATTGCCGAGGCAATCATTCCCGTAACGTTGAAGAAAGACCGTTTCTCCGTATCCCATGGCATCTCTCTGAAAGGGAAATTCAAGCCCTGGGACGAATTTTCCCCGAATCTGTATGAATTGACGGCCGAATTGAACGCAGGAAATGCCGGAAACACGGAACGAACCGTCTTCGGGATGCGGAACGTGGCCCGGGGAGAGCACCATATCCGCCTCAACGGCCGCAATATCCATCTGCGGGGAGTCCTGGACTGCGCCGTCTTTCCGCTTACCGGATACCCGCCCACGGATCCCGCCCCCTGGAAAAAAATCTTCAGCACCGTGAAGTCCTACGGGATGAACCATGTCCGTTTCCATTCCTGGTGCCCTCCACGGGCCGCCTTCCAGGCGGCGGATGAATTGGGCCTGTATCTTCAGGTGGAGCTGCCCATGTGGATTAAAGATGTGGGCAAATACCCCGCCCGGCGTGATTTTTTTGAAAAGGAGATGTATGCTATCCTGGATGAATACGGCAACCACCCTTCCTTTATCATGATGTGCAACGGCAATGAGAACGAGGGTGATTTCCGTGTCCTGGAAGATCTTGTGCTGAAAGCCAGGAAATATGATTCCAGACGCCTGTATTCCGCTTCCACCGCGCGCACCCATGTCAAGGCGGACCAGTATTATGTTTCCCACGTTTCCTCAAAAGGAGGCATTACCGTATATGAAGGCGTTCCTTCCACCATGTGGGACAAGTGCAGGGAGTCCGAGGTGGACGTGCCCGTCATCGCCCATGAAACGGGGCAGCGCTGCATGTACCCGAATTTCCGGGAAATGAAAAAGTACAGGGGCGTTCTGGAACCAAGAAACATGGAAGTGTTCCGGGAAAGGCTGGATACCCACGGCATGCTGGCTCAGGCGGACGACTTTTTCAGGGCGACGGGAGCCCATACCGTTCTCCAGTACAAGGAGGTGAATGAAGCCCTGCTCCGCACCCCCAATTCTGCGGGCTTCCAACTGCTGGGACTGGCTGATTTTCCCGGCCAGGGGTGCGCTTTCGTCGGCATTCTGGATGCGTTCTGGGAAAGTAAGGGACTGGTGTCTCCCGAAAAATTCCGTGAATCCTGCGCTCCGACCGTTCTTCTTTGCCGGATGCCCGGGCGCGTTTACAACAGCGGGGAAATGCTGGAGCCCCAGTTTGAGATTTACCATTACGGAGACAAGCCTCTGGGCGGAGGGGAACTCCGCTGGTCCCTGGAAACGCAACAGGGGAATATCCTGGACAGCGGAACCCTGCCCATGGAAGAAACGCCGTGCGGCACCGTGAAAAAGATCGGTTCCGCGAAGATTCCCTTGACCGGGACGGGAAAGGCGGAAAAGCTGACGCTCCGGGTTTCCCGCGGACGGGAGTTAGCCAATGAATGGGATATATGGGTTTATCCGGAGGCGGAACAAGACAACGTTCCGGGCGGCTTTGTCCTGACCGGGGAATGGAATGAAACCGCCCGGAGAGCTCTGGAAGACGGAAAAAACGTCCTGCTCGTTTCCGGGAAGGTCAAGGGGCGGAAAACCAGGTTTGCCAGCCATTTCTGGAATCCGGTCATGTTCCGCTGGGACCCCATGATCGTCGGCACGCTGATCGACAAGGCCAGCAAGGCTTTTGCCGACTTCCCCACGGATATTTACGCGGATTGGCAATGGTGGGACATCCTTAATCATTCCTATGCCCTGGATTTGACGGAGCTACGCCGGGTGACCCCCGTCATCCAGAGCATTGACACCTACGAACGCAACAGAAAACTCGGCATCGCGTTCGAGGCAAGCGTCGGGAAAGGGAAGCTGTTCGTCCTCTGCATGAATGCGGACAGGGATATGGATAAAAGGCCCGCTTCCCGTCAGTTGCTCCGTTCCATCGCGCGCTATGTGGGCAGCGGGGAATTCGCCCCCCGGAGCAGGGTGTCCTTCCCGGAACTTGACATGATTTTCCAGGCAGCCGCGAAACAGCCGCAAACATCCGGCAAAGGCGATGAAGCCGTCAGACAATTATTGAATCAATAATCCGTATTGCCATGAAATCATACCTCCTTTTGATTTCCCTGGTCTCTGCCATGGGGGGATTGCTGTTCGGCTACGACTGGGTCGTCATCGGCGGCGCCAAACCCTTCTATGAAGCCTTCTTCGGGATTGCCGCTTCTCCCGCCATGCAGGGATGGGCCATGGGAAGCGCTGTCCTGGGCTGCATTTTCGGGGTGCTCATCGCCGGGCTCCTGGCCGACATGTGCGGCCGCAAGCCCCTCATGATTGCCGCCGCGGCCATGTTCATCCTCTCTGCCGCAGGGACAGGCGCCGTTGACGGCATTTCCTGGTTTATCTTCTACCGTCTGGTGGGCGGAATCGCCATCGGCATCGTCTCCAACCTTTCTCCCATGTACATTGCGGAGATATCTCCGGCGGAAAAAAGGGGCATGTACGTTTCCATCAACCAGTTGACTATTGTCCTGGGCATTCTGGCCGCCCAACTGGCCAACTGGGCCATTGCGGAACCGGTGGCGGAAGGGGACGACCTTCTAAATACATGGAACGGGCAGATAGGATGGAGGTGGATGTTCTGGGCGGAAAATATTCCGGCCATTCTTTTTTTCCTGTTCCTCTTCCTCATCCCGGAAAGCCCACGCTGGCTGGCGGCCAAAGGCCGTGCGGAAAAAGCCGGAATCATCATGCGGCGCATTTCCGGCAGCGAAAGCGCGGAGGAACCGTACGCGCGGCAGCCGGAAAAAGAGGCGAACAACTCCTTCCGGGACAATATGGCCGTCCTGATGCGGGGGAAAATGCCCCGGCTCGTCCTGATTGGCGTCGTCATGGCCGCCTTCCAGCAATGGTGCGGCATCAACATCATTTTCAACTATGCCCATGAGATTTTTACGGCCGCGGGCTACGAAGTCTCCGACCTCCTGTTCAATATTGTCATTACAGGCGTCACCAATGTCGTTTTCACCTTCGCCGGTATGTACACGGTAGATAAGCTGGGACGCAGGGTTCTCCTGCTGGCGGGGGCCGTCTCCCTGGCGCTTATTTATGGAGTCGTGAGCCTGTGTTACTGCTTTTCCATCTCGGGCTGGCCCCTCCTGCTTCTGGTCCTGGCCGCCATCGCCGCGTACGCCATGACCCTGGCGCCCGTCACATGGGTGGTTATTTCTGAAATTTTCCCCAACAGAATACGAGGGCTGGCCATGGGCATTTCCACTTTTTCCCTGTGGGCCTCCTGCTTTCTGCTGACTTATACATTCCCTATCTTTAATGCCGCCATGGGAGCGGCGGGGACGTTCTTCCTGTACGGAACGATCTGCCTGGCCGGTTTCGCCTTCATTTTCAAATATCTTCCGGAAACCAGAAAGAAATCCCTTGAGGAAATAGAACGGGAGTTCTCCCGCTGAGAACCCGGGCAAACCCTTTTCTCAACAATATACTCACCAGGCAAAAACGATGGAATCCATTACCAGTTACCTTACCGCCCCTACAGTCACGGAACCGGGCAAGGCCCGGGCATGGGAAGAAACAGTCATGCTGCCCACTTACCCCGTGGGCAAGGAGGAAAAAGCCCCCATTTTCCTGGAAAAACGCGTCTATCAGGGCAGTTCTGGAGCCGTTTACCCTTATCCTGTCATAGAAAGTATTTCAGACACCAAAAGAGACATGCCCTACCGGGCCTTTTTCCTGGAAAACGAATATGTGAAAATCATGGTGCTGCCGGAACTCGGCGGGCGCGTCCACATGGCCTATGACAAAATCAGGGAACGCCATTTTGTCTATTACAACCAGGTGGTCAAACCGGCGCTGGTCGGCCTGACGGGTCCGTGGATTTCCGGAGGAATCGAATTCAACTGGCCCCAGCATCACCGCCCCAGCACGTTTCTGCCGACCGAGGCGTTGATTGAAAAAAATGGGGACGGCAGCGTCACGGTCTGGTGCAATGAGGTGGAGCGCATGTTCCATACCAAGGAGCGGCACGGATTCACCCTGTATCCGGGACGGGCCTATCTGGAAATCAAGGTGCATGTTTACAACCGCACTCCGTTCCCCCAAACCTTCCTGTGGTGGGCCAACCCTGCGGTGGCCGTCAATGACGACTATCAGTCCGTCTTCCCTCCGGATGTTCACGCCGTATTCGACCACGGCAAAAGGGACGTTTCCAGTTTCCCGATAGCCACCGGCATCTATTATAAGCAGGACTATTCCGCCGGAGTGGACATCTCCCGCTACAAAAATATTCCCGTGCCTACTTCCTACATGGCGGTCAAATCCGGGTACGACTTTGTAGGAGGGTACCAAAACGATGAACGGGCTGGGGTGCTCCACATAGCCAACCATCACATTTCCCCCGGCAAAAAACAGTGGACCTGGGGATGTGGGGACTTCGGCAGGGCGTGGGACCGCAACCTGACGGATGAAGACGGCCCCTACATTGAGCTGATGACGGGGGTTTATACGGATAACCAGCCTGATTTTACCTGGCTGCAGCCCTACGAGGAAAAAGCATGGAAGCAATACTTCATTCCCTACTCTTCCGTCGGCTGCGTTAAAAACGCGACAAAAGACGTTATCGCCAACATGGACGTCAAAAACGGAATGGCCAGAATTTCCGTTTACACGACCGGCGTCTGCCATGGTCTCCGTCTGGTTCTGGAGAATAAAAACGGAGAGAATATTCACTGCTCTTTCCTGAATATCACGCCGGAAACACCGTATGAAGAAGAGGTTCCCACAGGAGAAGCGGAAACGCAGGACTTGCGTCTGCGCATTCTGGACGCGGAGGGAAAAGAAATGCTGGAATATATTCCGGAAACGGAAGAACTCCATACGCCGCCTCAACCGGCCCGGGCAGCCGGGCTTCCCGGTGATATATCCTCCATGGAACAGCTTTTCCTGACGGGGCAGCACCTGGAACAATACCGCCACGCAACCTACAGGCCTGAAGATTATTATCAAGAAGCTCTGAAAAGGGAACCGGGAGATATCCGCTGCAATAACGCCATGGGGTTGCTTTGCCTGCGGAGAGGACGCTTTGACCAGGCGGAAACATACTTCCGAACGGCTATTGCGACCGCCACGGAAAGGAATCCCAACCCTTACGACGGGGAACCGTACTACAACCTGGGATGGAGCCTGCTGATGCAGGATAAATGCGACGAGGCCTATGAAGCCTTTTACAAGGCAACATGGAACGCGGCATGGCAGGATCCTTCCTATCTTGCCCTGGCGCAGATAGACTGCCGCCGGGCCGGGGATGAATCAAAGCGCGCCAAAAGGAACTGCTGGACAAATGCCCTGGACGAGGTGGAACGCTCCCTGACGCGCAATTATCATAATCATAAGGCCCGGCACCTGAAAACTTCCATTCTGAGAAAAATGGGCAGGACGGAAGAAGCCAGGCGCTGGGCGGAAGATTCCCTGTCTATCGACGCGTTCAATGCCGGATGCCTGTTTGAGCTCTACCTCCTGTCCGGGGAATCCTCCTTTCTGGACAAATTAAACGCCATCATGAGGGGCAATATCCATTCCTATATGGAGTATGCCCTGGACTTTGCCGCCGCCGGACTGTTCGCGGAAGCGGAACAATTGCTTTCCCAGGCCGTTCCCTCTTCCGGACAAACCTATCCCATGGTTTATTACATGCTGGGGTGGCTTGCCTCCAAACAAGGGGAGCCGGCCAGGGCGAAACGGTTTTTCCTTCGGGCTGCGTCCATGCCTCCGGACAAATGCTTCCCCAACCGGATAGAAGAAGTGGCTATCCTGAGGGAAGCCATCAGCCAACACCCGGAGGACGCCAAAGCCCCCTATTACCTGGGCAACTTCTGGTATGCCATGCGTCAGTATGATCTGGCCCGGACATGCTGGGAACAAGCCATGATTCTGGACGATTCTTTCCCGACCGTTCTCAGGAATCTGGCCCTGGCCTATTACAATAAATACGGGCTCAGGCAAGAAGCCAGGAAATTGCTGGAGAAAGCCTATGCCCTGGATGAAAGCGACGCCCGCCTCCTGATGGAGCTGGATCAGCTATATCAAAAGATGGGGGAACAACCCGGCAAAAGGCTCGCTTTCCTGCAAAAACACCGCAGCCGGACGGAACAGCGTGACGACCTGGCCGTTGAACTGGTCACTTTGCTCAACCTTCAGGGACTCCATGAAAAAGCATTGGAAATGATGCGAAAACGCCGTTTCCATCCCTGGGAAGGAGGAGAAGGGAAAATCACGGCGCAATATGTAGCCGCCCATGTGGAACTGGCTAAAAAAGCTCTTGATTCAGGGCTGCCGGAATTAGCCCTGGAGCATCTGGAAGCCACGGCCTCCTATCCGGAAAACCTGGGTGAGGGGAAATTGGCCAATGCTGAGGAAAACGATATCCACTATTACCTCGGGCTCACTTTCCGCGCGTTGGGAGAGGAGAAGAAGGCCAAGGAGAAACTGATGCTGGCGACCATGGGTTCCAGTGAACCGCAGCAGGCGTTTTTCTATAACGATCCTCAACCGGATAAAATTTTCTACCAGGGACTCGCCTGGCGGGCTCTGGGCCGCGAAGAGCAAGCGCTTGAGTGTTTCAACAGGCTCATTAACTATGGGGAAAAGCATTTGAACGATGAATGCAGAATTGACTATTTTGCCGTTTCCCTGCCGGATCTGGCCATCTGGGAGGAAGACATCAGCAAGCGCAACCAAATTCATTGCCTCTATGTCATGGGCCTGGGATTCCTGGGCAAAGGCCGCCTGAAGAAAGCGGAAGAATACCTGAGCCAGGCTCTTTCCCTGTCTCCCTGCCATCAAGGAATTCTCACCCACCTGAACATGATCCGTAATTTAAACAACCGGAAAACGGCTTTATCCCAGGCGTAGATCCGGCTTACCCCCTCAGCCGCAAATGAACACCAATTACAAATCCATACTCATATGAAGATATCATTACATTACCTGCTTCCGTCCCTGCTTCTTGCCGGAGTATTAGGACAAACAGCCGCGGCGGATATTTCCCTTCATGGAACGTGGCAATACGCGCTGGATCCGGAGGACAAGGGCATTCGGGAGCAGTGGGCGGAAAAAAAGCTGGAAAACGCCCTCACCCTGCCCGGCTCTCTCCAAACCCAGGGCATTGGGGAGGACATCGGCCCAAACACCAAATGGGTAGGGCTCCAAAGGGATACCAGGTCCGTTTTGGGGGATCCCGTATATCAGAAATATGCCAGGGGAGACGGCCAGGCTTATAAAGTTCCCTCATGGCTCCAGCCGGATAAATATTATCAAGGCGTTTCCTGGTTCCAGAAAGAAATAAACCTTCCGGAATCCCCCTCCGGAGAATGGCTGGTGGAGCTGGAACGGGCCCATTGGGAGACGATGCTTTATGTGGACGGCAAACCTGCCGGCAAACAAAATTCGCTCGGCACGCCCCACCGTTACCTGCTCAAGGGGCTTAAACCGGGAAAACATATGCTGACCATCCGCGTTGATAACAGGGTTTCCATTCCCGTGGGAATTGACGCTCACAGCGTATCCGACCACACCCAAAGCAACTGGAACGGCCTCATCGGCCGCATGACCGTCACGCCCTTGAATAAAGCCAGAATCGAAAACGTACGGCTTACCCCCGATATCAGCCGCAAATCCGTCCTCGTGGATCTGTCCGTCAGGAAAAATCCTTCGGAAAAAACGCGTATTCAAATGGAAGTCCTGACTGAGAAAGGGCTGCGCCTGGGAAAAACAGCGGAATACGAACTTCCTCCCGGAACGGGTTCCGCCAGTATCCGTTCCGACATCGCCCTGGGCGAACAGGCTGAATTATGGGACGAACATTATCCGGCTCTTTATTCCGTCCGGACCGCAATCACTTCCGGTAAGGAAAGGGAAGAGAGAAAAACAACGTTCGGCCTCAGGGAATTCAAGGCAGAAGGAACACGCTTCACGATTAACGGGCATCCCGTATTTTTGAGAGGGACGCTGGAGTGCTGCGTCTTTCCCAAAACAGGATATCCAGCCATGGATGAAACATCATGGACAAGGATATTCAAACAAGCCAAACAATTCGGCCTGAACCATATCCGTTTCCACTCCTGGTGTCCCCCGGAGGCGGCCTTTGCCGCCGCCGACAAGCTGGGTATGTATTTGCAGGTGGAATGCGGTGCCTGGAGTATGGTTGTAGGCGACGATGACAAGCTCAACACATGGATACGGGAAGAAGGGCAGCGTATCCTCAGAGAATATGGAAACCACCCCTCCTTCTGCCTGATGGCCTATGGGAATGAACCTTCCGGCAAAAACCATGTCAGGTATCTGGCGGAACTTGTAACTTCATGGAAAAAGGAAGATCCCAGGCGCGTTTATACGGGGGCTGCCGGCTGGCCATATCTGGAGCAGGCCGATTATTGGAACGCCCCGGATCCCCGGATACAGGCATGGGGCGCAGGCCTCAACAGCCGCATCAATGCTCTTCCCCCCTCATTCGACTATGATTTCAGGGATATAATCAAAAAAAATATGCCCACCGTCAGCCACGAAATCGGGCAATGGTGCGTTTATCCCGATTTCAAGGAAATCAGGAAATACACGGGGCTTTTGAAAGCAAAGAACTTCGAGCTCTTCCGGGAAATTCTGTCCAATAAGGGAATGTCCGATCTGGCGGAGCCGTTCCTTTTCTCCTCTGGAAGACTTCAAACCCTTTGCTATAAGGCAGACATCGAAGCTGCCCTGCGCACGCCGGGAATGGGAGGATTCCAGCTGTTAGGCCTGACGGACTTTCCCGGTCAGGGAACGGCCCTGGTGGGCGTACTAAACGCATTCTGGGATACGAAAGGGTATGTGGACGCCGAGGAATACCGCACTTTCTGCAGTGATACAGTCCCCTTGATCCGTTTTCCCCGCATGGTCTGGAATAATGGAGAGATATTCCGAGCTCCTCTGGAAATAGCCCATTTCGGCGTATCTCCATTGAAAAATGCCTCCGTGGAATGGAAAGTGCTCGGCGAAAACGGCAAAATAGTTGCTTCCGGCAGTTTCACCAATGATATCCCCTTGGGAAACGCGCATCCCGTCGGAACGGTTTCCTTCTCGTTAAAGCAAATCGCCGTCCCTGCCAAACTGACGGTTGAAGCGGCAGTCAGAAAACATTCCGGAGCGGCGGCCGTCGGACAAAACTCGTGGAACATATGGGTATATCCGGCCCAGCAAAAAGAAGAGGCTAATATTCCGTACATGACTCATTATTTCAATCAGGAAACGAGAAAACGCCTGGCCAGAGGAGAAAACGTGCTCCTTACGCTGAAAAAAGGCACCCTGTCTCCTGAAAACGGAGGGACCATAGCCGTAGGTTTTTCCCCCATCTTCTGGAATACGGCATGGACAAGCAACCAGGCTCCGCACACTTTGGGCATTTACTGCAACCCCAAGCACCCGGCCCTGGCCGCTTTCCCCAACGATGGACATACAGACTGGCAATGGTGGGATATCATCAAGGACAGCAGTGCGATTATACTGGACTCTCTGCCCCACGCATACAGACCCGTCATACACTACATTGATGACTGGTTTGTCAACAGGAAGCTGGGGCTCCTGATGGAAATGAAAGTGGGGCCAGGCAAATTGCTCGTTTGCGGGGCCGATTTGGAAAAAGACATGGAAAAACGCCCGGCGGCCAGACAGTTTCTCCACAGCCTGAGACAATACATGCAATCCCCGGCATTCAATCCGTCCCAGGAAATACCCGTATCTTTGTTGGAGAGGATTCTACCTTCCGGCACATCCATTTCAAACCGTTGACGAATAGCCCAATTTTTATCATTGTCCTCTAGATACCGTTGAAGGAAAATAAAAATAGTGCTACAAAATTATGGTATATAATTACGGAATTCCTTACAGATAGAACTGTCAAGAGAGACATGTTTGACCAAATTAAGGATTAAAGGGAAATAATAACATGCACTATGACCTATGTGCTCATACACTTTTCTGCCGTATGCATTATTCATAAAGATTGACCTTCATGCAAACATTGAAACGGGGTCTGTCTTTTATAAACTGTCTATAAACTCAGGTTTACTTTATGGTTCAAAAACTTATTTTGGCTTATTGAAGCTTGAAACTATGTCAGTTCCATTAATGGCGGGATATCCCTTGAATGTTCCTTTATCCGAAATAGCAACATCTATATAGGAGGCAAAGCAGGTATTGCCTTTGATTCCGCCAGAATAACGATTGGAGGCAACAAAATAAGCGACAATGCGACTGAGTTTGCCTATTCAGCCTTGATAGGGTTCAAATTAGCTATTTCAGAAAAAACAGACATAGTGATTGGTTATGAAATGTACAAAATTGAGGATGTCAGACCTTACCATGCTATAACAATGGGCTTTAGCTGGTCATTCTAACTTTCGGCGGTGAATTAACTGGCCTCCTTCCTTTCGGGGAAGGGGGCGATTCTTTGATTTGCATGACTTAGGCCGTCGCCTTGCTCGCAAGGTGGCGGTCAATTCTTCAATTCGGCGTAAGTAATTCTCGTCAAAAATGCTTTAGCCATAAGAGAATCCAATCTTACCCACGTATGGATTTTCACATTTCCCTCATTCAACTGATACGCAAATTCATCTACGTATCTCTGTAAATATTTTGTGCTGAATGAATGGTAAATACCATAGAATCCTCTCTTCAAAACCGCCGTTTTTCCAACAATTCCGCGCCAGGCCTTCAATTTCTGAGATTCGTGCTTATTGGATTCCTTGCCTCCAATATACACCCCATCAGCTTCAACAATTCCAGGCAGAAAGCCGTTATTGTCATCGTCATCATGGTTCCTCTTTAGTATGGCTAATTTTAGCAGCGTATGGAGAAACCGAAGCCAAGTATATAAGGTCCTTTTTTAATGAGGATTCACCGGACTTAACTATATAAGACCCAAAAGAAAAGAGCCTCAATCCTTTCGGAATGAGGCTCTTATTAATGGCTCCCCCGGTTGGGCTCGAACCAACGACCTAGTGATTAACAGTCACCCGCTCTACCGCTGAGCTACAGGGGAGTTTGCATTCCATGGAATGCGGGGGGATTTTTACTGGAGGTACGGGCGTTTGGCAAGTACTTTTTTACTCTTGCAGGCTTTTTGACACAAAAAGGCTTTCGCGGCGCGGTCATGGCAACGGTGTTTTCTTGACCTTTGAAGGGAGAATGACCAGACTTTCAGCGACATGAGTGAACATCACCATCATATTGCTGTCCTGGCCGGCGACGGCATCGGGCCAGAGGTCATGGCAGAGGCCCTGAAGGTTCTGGATGCCGTAAGCGGCAAGTTTGGCTTTACCGTAAGCCGCAAGGAGGCTTTTGTGGGAGGGGCGGGCATTGACCACTGCGGCAAGGCTCTTCCCGAAGAAACCATTCGCGCCTGCGAAGAGGCGGACGCCGTTCTGTTCGGCTCCGTGGGCGGTCCCAAATGGGAGCATCTCCCCGCCAATGAACAACCGGAACGCGGAGCCCTGCTGCCTCTGAGAAAACATTTCGGCTTGTATGCCAACCTGCGTCCGGGCGTATGCCTTCCGGCCTTGACCCATGCCTCCCCCATCAAAAATGAACTGATTGAAGGCGGATTCGATATTTTATGCGTCCGGGAATTGACTGGCGGCCTGTATTTCGGCCAGCCCCGTTTCCGTGAACAGGAGGGAGACGACGAAGTCGTCGTGGATACCATGCGCTACCATAAAAGCGAGATGGTGCGCATCGCCAAAGTGGCGTTCGAGGCCGCGCGCGGCCGCCGCAAGCGCGTCACCAGCGTGGACAAGGCCAATGTGCTGACCAATTCCCTGCTGTGGCGCGAGACAATGATTGAAGTTTCCAGGGATTATCCCGACGTGGAATTGCTGCATATGTACGTGGACAATGCCGCCATGCAGCTGGTGCGCAATCCCCGCCAGTTCGACGTGCTGGTGACGGAAAACCTGTTCGGGGACATTCTTTCCGATGAAATGGCCATGATTTGCGGTTCCCTGGGCATGCTGCCCAGCGCCAGCCTGTGCCAGGGCGCGCAGGACAACGGCCTGTTCTTCGGCCTTTACGAACCCTCCGGAGGCTCCGCCCCGGATATTGCCGGCAAAGGCATTGCAAACCCGATCGCCCAGATTCTTTCCCTTTCCATGCTGTTGCGCTACTCCTTGGGAGAAAAAACAGCGGCAGACGCCATTGACTCCGCCGTTCGCCGCGTGATTGACCAGGGCTGCCGCACGGGCGACCTGGCTACGGGAGCTCCCGGAGAAATCCGCGTGAATACGGCGGAAATGGGTGACGCCATCATCGCCGCCCTGTAAGCGGGGCCGTTCTTACGGCGCCGCAGGGGAAGGGACACCTGCGGCACGCCTTTCCTCCGGGGGGGGGGGAGCGGTACCGCCACCCCTCCGCTTTCTTCTTTCATTTCCGGGATTTTCCGGTTCTTTATCCATCTATCATGAATATCCTTATCATCGGCCAGGGAATTGCCGGAAGTTGTCTGGCGTGGGAATTGAAACGCCGCGGCGCGGAGTTTACGGTTGCAGACCGCCCCGTAGCGGAAACGGCCTCCCGGGTGGCGGCCGGATTGGTGAACCCCCTGACGGGCCGCGCCTTCCGGCCCGGATGGCGGCAGGAAGAATGCCTGGCGGCGGCAGAAACCTTTTACCCGGAGACGGAACGGGAATTGGGCGGGTCCTGGTGGCAGAAAACTCCGATTTTCCGGGAAGTGGAGACGGAGGACCAGTTTGAAATCTGGCAGGAACGCCAGACGGCTCCGGAATCCTGCGCCTATGCCGGGCCTCTTTTTCCATGGCCGGAACGCTGGGAAGGACGCGGGAAAGCCGCTTATACGCGAGGCTCCGCCGTGCTGCACGTGGAGAACATGGTTACCGCCATGCGGCGGTTTTTTATGGAACAGGGCCGTTTTGTAGAAGCGGATGTATCCCCCGCAGATATCCGGCCGGATGCAAACGGTCTTTTCCATTGGAACGGCCGCACGTTTTCCCACATAGTCTGGTGTACGGGCTGGGAAGCCGGGCTTCATCCGGACATGTCTCCGCTGAAGGGGCGCCCCTCCAAAGGAACCATTCTGGATTTGGACTTGAAAGAGCTGGACTGGCATGCCGGCATCCTGCATTTCGGACACTGGCTGGTTCATAACGGTTCTTTCTGGCGCTTCGGGGCCACCTACGCGTGGACGTGGGATGCTCCCGGCATTCCGGAAGCCCCCGCCGTCCAGGAATTGATGCTGGACCTTGTTAAACGCTATTCCGGGAACATGGACGTC
>ULUE01071071.1_pt1 | contig 16145 bp, 10 predicted proteins | sample 1958211 | NCBI WGS metagenome assembly ULUE01 (sample SAMEA4835752, study PRJEB28245) | human gut metagenome | biome: gut microbiome; material: fecal sample | place: Denmark | collected 2008 | reverse complement strand
CCGATTGGAACGCGCGGGCTGCCACGTCATCTATGGTGTTGATAAACTCAAGGTTCATTCCAAACTCTGCCTGATTACGCGCAAAACGGATGAGGGTATCCAGTACATCACGCAGATTGGCACGGGCAACTACAACGAGAAGACCAGCCGCTTGTATACCGACCTGAGCTACATCACCGCGCGCGACGAAATCGGCGAAGAGGCATTGCAGGTTTTCCAAGCGCTGATGCTGGGCGAGACGGTAGACCACATGTCCGTGCTGCTGGTCGCGCCGCACTGCCTGCAAGATAAGCTGATTGACATGATTGACGGCGAAATCAGCAAGGCGAAGGCGGGGCAGAAGGGGCTGATCCGCTTGAAAATGAACAGCCTGACGGACAAGATGTTGATTGACAAGCTCGTCGAGGCGAGTCAGGCGGGCGTGCAGGTCGAAATGATTGTGCGCGGCATCTGCTGCCTGCGCGGGGGCGTGCCCGGCTTGACCGACAATGTGCACATCATCAGCATCGTCGGGCGCTTCCTCGAACACAGCCGTATTTATATTTTCGGCGACGGCGATGCAGCGCGCTACTACATTGCTTCGGCGGACTGGATGACACGCAACACCCTGCGCCGCGTCGAGGTGGCAACCCCGATTCTGCAGGACGACGTGAAGCGCCGCATTGACCACATTTTCGACGTCATGTGGCACGACAACGTACAGGCACGCGACCAGCAGCCCGACGGCAGCTACACCCGCCGCTATCCCGGCACGCAAACGCCGCTGGCGAGCCAGAACGTGCTGTATGACGAAGCCTACCGCATGGCAAAGGGCATCAAAGAACAATAAAGGAAAACCGACCGTCGGTTTCTTTGAAAAAGAGGGAAACAAAAAAAGACCTCCGGTCGGGAAAAACACCCGCCGGAGGTCGCCGGTCAGTTATCCATCAGTTCTACAAGAATCGCGTTCTGCACGTCCATCCCGCGACGCGTCAGCGACCATCGGTCGGTTTTGTGCTGAAGCAGTCCTTCATGCTCGAATTTCCGCAGCTTCTCGCCGTACAGCGCGTCCAGCGAAACGCCGTGCCGCTCCTGAAATTCCGATTCGCTGACGCCGCGGGTCATTCGCAGCCCCAGCATCAGCGTTTCAAACCGACCGTCGGTTTTTGAGACGAACTCCTGCTCCCGCAGCGAATCATCCTGCGACTGCACCATCCGTAGATACGCGGGCAGCGTGCGTGGGTTTGTCAGGCGAATCATCCCGTTCTTCGCGGGCAGATACGACGCCGCCGACACGCCCAGCCCGATATACGGCACCTGCTGCCAATAACCGATGTTGTGGCGGCATTCGCATCCGGGGCGCGCGAAATTGCTGATTTCGTACTGCTGAAAGCCTGATTGCGCCAGCAGATTAAGCGTCAGGTCGTACATACGGCGCTCGTCGTCCTCGTCCGGCAGGGTCAACTGCCCGGTCTGCAAGTCGCGGTACAGCGGCGTACCTTCTTCGGGAATCAACCCGTAGCAGGACAAATGCTCCGGATTCAGCGACAGCGCCTTCTCCAGCGTCTCACGCCACATGCTGACTGTCTGACCGGGCAGCCCGAACATGAGGTCAAGGCTGATGTGCTGGAATCCAGCGTGCCGCGCAAGCTCGACGCTCTGCTGCACCTGCGTAAAGTCGTGGATGCGCCCCAGCATCTTCAGCAGTGCAGGCTGGGCCGCCTGCATCCCCATTGACAGGCGATTGATACCGCAGTTCAGCGCCGCATCAAGCCACTCGTGGGTCAGCGTGCCAGGGTTCGCCTCGGACGTAAATTCCGTACCAGGCGCAAGGGGAAAATGCGCTGTAACGCCTTCCAATAGCCGCGTCAGCAGTTCCGGCGGCAGAATCGACGGTGTGCCTCCGCCCAAATACGCGGTTTCCATCGCGCCATGCGGGATTTTCGCCGCCTGCGACGCGGCTTCGGTCAGTACCGCATCCACATAGGCACGCTGTGTAGATTCCGCATGAGGGAAGGAAGCAAAGTCGCAGTAGCGGCATTTTTGGCGACAATAGGGAACGTGCAAGTAAATTTCCATTCAAATCACCTGTAAAGGACTGTTCAAATGCGGAAAAATCCGCTACAATAGAAAAGGTGGCAAAGGAGGTGTACGAAAATGGATACCATCATCAGTTTTCTGGAAAAACTGGTACATTATTCAGCAGAATTGGGCATTGTGCTGGCGGAATTGGCGGGCATCGCTATTCTGATTATCACGGCGATGAAGGGAGTCGTCAGCTACTTCAAGCACAATGAGCATCTCCGGCTTGAGCTGGCGCAGGGCATTGCACTTGCGCTGGAATTCAAGCTCGGCGGCGAAGTGCTGCGCACGGTCATCGTCCGCGAATGGACGGAACTGCTGATTCTGGGTGCGGTCATTGCGCTGCGCGGTGTGCTGACGCTGCTGCTGCACTGGGAAATCAAGGTGGAAGAAGAGCATGACGAGCGCCTGCTCAAGCTCAAAGCGATGGAGGAAGCCGAAAAAACGGCAGAGACATCAAAACCGTGATAATACTAATTCCCATCTAAAGCATGTCATTCGCACAGCATCTTTTCCGCCCCGGCTTTGCTTCGTTCCGCTCGCGCATACCTCCAGTACGCCTCGCTTCACTCAGCTTTGCCGGAACGAAAAATCTGCTATGCTCGATGCCATGTTTTAGAATCGAATTAGTATAAAAAGCAGGGGAAACAAGCATTCCCCTGCTTTTTTCATACCTTTGTTTCTTGAATCAGGCGCTCGCAGTCGCTGGCGATTGCCAAATTCAGCAGCGGAAGCCCCTCCTGCATGGCGTAGAGCGCGGTGTACATCGTGCCGCCCTTCTGCCGATTCAGGTAGCAGACGCAAAATGCGCTGTTGTCCACCATGTACCGATTCCGCATGTACATGCAGCCCTCATAGTAGTGGCTGGAGAGGACAACTGTCTCGTCGGCGGCATACAGCAGCTGCTCGTAAATCAGGCAATCCGACGCTTTCCATCGCGCGGACTGCGTGCTGCACGGAATCGCCAGCCGAAGCCGAACATCCGCATGGTGCGTCCGCATCAGCAGAATGCGCTGCGCTGCCAGCGTGTCAAATCCCAGCGCGCCGCCGCAGATAAAATCCCGAAACCCGTGCTGATACAGTGCTTCCAGCACCCGGTCAAGCCGCTCTGTCAGCGCAGGAAGCTCCTGCGGCGGAATCGCCCGATGCCCCGTGAAGCAGACGGAAATGTCCTTTCGCCCGTTCTCCTGCGACGCAAACACGTCGGCAATATGGCTGCGGGAAATGTAGGAAAGCGGCTGATGCAGCGCAGTGGGCGCTTGGAGCGGCGCCCGAAGCCAACGATCGCTGACCTGAGCCTTGCGGTACAGCATGTTTTTTCCTCCTGACAGCGTCAGTTGCTGTCCATCTTCAGCACGGCAAGGAATGCCTCGCTGGGCACTTGCACCGTGCCGAACTGCCGCATTCGCTTCTTGCCCTCTTTCTGCTTTTCCAGCAGCTTTTTCTTTCGGCTGATGTCGCCGCCGTAGCACTTTGCCAGCACGTCCTTGCGCATCGCCTTGACGGTTTCACGCGCGATGACCTTGCCGCCGATGGCCGCCTGAATCGGAATCTCGAACATCTGCCGCGGGATGACGTCTTTGAGCTTCTCGCAGATGGAACGCCCGCGCCCATACGCCTTGTCGCGGTGAACGATGATGGAGAACGCGTCGCAGATTTCGCCGTTGAGCAGAATATCCAGCTTGACCAATTGGCTCTCGCGGTAGTCCTTGAATTCGTAGTCGAACGAGGCGTATCCGCGGCTGCGGCTCTTAATCTGGTCAAAAAAGTCGAAGATGATTTCGTTGAGCGGAATGTCGTAATTCAGCTTGACGCGCGTGCCCTCGTACTGCATGTCAAGGAAGATGCCACGCCGGTCTTGGCACAAGTCCATAATCGTGCCGACGCTGTCCTGCGGCGTGAAGATTTCCGCGTGGACGAACGGCTCTTCCATCATGGCAATTTCGCCAATGGGCGGCAGCGCCATCGGGTTGTCGCACATCAGCACCGTGCCATCGGTTTTTGTGATGCGGTAGATGACGCTCGGCGCGGTGGTGACGAGGTTCAAGTCCCATTCGCGCTCCAGCCGCTCGGTGATGATGTCCATGTGCAGCAGCCCCAAGAAGCCGCAGCGGAAGCCGTAGCCCAGTGCGACGGACGTTTCCGGGTCAAAGGAGAGGGAAGCGTCGTTCATGCGCAGCTTCTCCAGCGCATCTTTGAGCGCCGGATAGTCCGCGCCGTCCGCCAGATACACGCCGCAGTAGACCATCGGCGTCACCTGCCGATAGCCGGGCAGGGGTGAATCCGCCGGATTCATGGCGTCGGTAATTGTGTCGCCGACGCGGGTTTCGCGCACATCCTTGATGGAGGCTGCGACATAGCCTACGTCGCCCGCTTTCAATTCGTCGCACGGCTGATAGCTCGGCGCGAATGTGCCGACTTCCACAATGTCGAACTCGCCGCCCGTCGCCATCATGCGCATCCGCATTCCCGTGCGGATTGTGCCCTGCTTGACGCGGATGAAGCAGATTGCACCGCGGTAGTTGTCGTAGAACGCATCGAAAATCAGTGCCTGCAGCGGTGCGTTCTCGTCGCCCTGCGGCGCGGGAACGTAATTCACCACTGCTTCCAGCACTTGATCGATGTTCAGGCCGGTTTTCGCGCTCACGCACGGCGCGTAAGACGCATCCAGCCCGATGACGTCCTCAATTTCCTGCCGGACTTCTTCCGGCTGTGCGCTGGGCAGGTCAATCTTGTTGATGACCGGGATGATTTCGAGGTCATGGTCGAGCGCCATATAGCAGTTCGCCAGCGTCTGCGCCTCAATGCCCTGCGTCGCGTCCACCACCAGCAGCGCGCCTTCGCACGCCGCCAGCGCACGGCTGACTTCGTAGGTGAAGTCCACATGGCCGGGCGTGTCAATCAGGTTGAGCGTGTAGGTTTTGCCGTCTTTGGCGGTATAGTGCATATGCACCGCCTTGGACTTGATGGTGATGCCGCGCTCGCGCTCCAGCTCCATGCTGTCCAGAATCTGCTCCACCATCTCGCGCTTCTGGAAAACGCCCGTCGTTTCCAGAATGCGGTCAGCCAGCGTAGACTTGCCATGGTCAATATGGGCGATAATGCAGAAATTGCGAATCTTCGATAATCTATCGGACACGCTGAAATCCCTCCGTCAAAAGCCTTATCACAGGCTCAAAATACCACAATCTTATCATAGCCGATTTTGGTTTGATTTGCAAGGGGAACGGGCAAAAGTGACGCTTTTTTCCGCAATGAAAAACGGATGAAAAGCAAAAAAGCCGCCAGTTGATCGGCGGCAAAAAAGGAAAAATCACGCTTTCGGTGGCAGATTCGGCGCATCTGCCGCAAACGTCGCAGCATACTGCGATGGCGTCATGCCTGTTTCATTGCGGAAAATCTTGCTGAAATACGATTGGTCGTCATACCCGACGCACGCCGCCACTTCATGCAGCAGAATGTCCGGATGTTCACGCAGCATCTGCTTCGCGGCGTCCATGCGGCACTGCGTTAGGAAGGTGTTGAACGTCGTTCCGGCATACTTGCGCAGCAGGCGCGACAGGTACGTCTGGCTGATGCCAACATCGGTGCAGATACGCGGGATGCTCAGCGGCTGGGCGTAGTTTTCGCGAATGTAATTCAGTGTGTATTCGCACAGCTCGTTTGCGCTGACGTTCTTGTCGCGGATGAACCCTTCCTCAAAAATCAGGGAGTACAGGCTCGCCAGCAGGTCGCCGTAGGAGGAGGCGCTGCCGTATAGTTCGTTTGCCTCGCGCAGAATCTGCTCGCGCTTCCTTTTGGGGCCGGGAACGCCCAAGTCCGCCGTGTACAGAATCAGCTGATAGCACAGGTCTTCCGCCTGAATCTGCGGCAGGCTGTTCTGATTCCATTCGATTGCAAGGGACACAAACAGCTCTTTCAGCATTCTTGTATTGCCTGTTTCGACGAATGACGCAAGGCGCTTTTTTGTCGCAGCGGACAGGACGGACGGCTGCAAGGCACTTTGCGGTGCGTTCAGCGGAACAAGCTGCCCCTTGCCGATGACGACGGTATTCACCATGCGCCCTGCAGCGCGGCTCAAAAACTGCGGCAAGGTGAGAATGTCGGCATCTTCCGGCGCGTAAATCGCCGTACAGGGCAGATCCGGGAAGTCGGCTTTAAGCAAGTCGGACAGCTCGTCGGGAAAACGCTTCTGCCGGTCAGCACTGCTGCGCAGGAGAATGGTTTCCTGTTCATCGCGCCCATAAAACGCAATCCAGCCCGCCTGATGCACCTGACGAAGCTGCGCGGTGCGGAATTTTGCGAAGCGTACGGTGAACAAATTACCCTGTCGGACAAGCGCAAAGCGCATCATACGGCTGGAAAACAGAGAGCAGAGCAGCGGCTCATCGACTGCTTCACCGCAGAGCAGGCGAGTCAGCGTTTCCTCCATTAGGTCGTTCGCTTCCTCGTCGAGCGTTTCGCGGATTCGGTCGAGAATTTGCCGGAAGCTTTGGATTTCCACAGGCTTGGACAGATAATCATCCACGCCCGCCTGAATTGCCCCGCGCGCGAACTCAAATTCCGCGTAGCCGGAGACAATCACTGTATGCGTCCGCGGATACAGCTGCCGGACGCGCTGCGCCAATTCAATGCCATTGATGCCCGGCATACTGATGTCCGTTACCAGCACATGGACGTGCTGCTGCGCCATCAGCCGGAGGGCATCGTCGGCGCTGCCAGAGAGCAGAATGGTGTCAAACGCAGGGCAGTATTTCTGGCAGATGGCTTTGATGAACGTCTGCGCGGGACGCTCATCATCTACGATCAGAATGGTGTACATCGTCTTCCTCCTCACTGGTGCGCGTTTCAATCAGTTCGACCACTGCGCCGCCGTCATTGCGGACGCGCATCCGAATTGCGCCGTGGCTGAAATAGAACAGGCGGCGATAGGTGTTGACAAGCCCGATATGGGCGGACGTGTTTTCCGGCTCGGTCAGTTCACCCGCTTCAATGCGGCTGAATTCTTCCCGCAGGTGCGACAGGATTTCCTCCCCGAAGCCGCAGCCGTCGTCGCAAATCAGCAGGTGCAGGCAGCCGTCCTCATCGACCGTGCCGGAAATGGTGATGTGAATTGTGCCGCTTGACCCCTGATAACCGTGGGAAATGGCGTTTTCCGCGATGGGTTGAAGGGAGAGCTTCGGCAGTGTCAGATGCGAGAAAGCGTCCGGTATGTCGATGGTGTATTCCAGCCGATCCTCCAAACGAGCTTTCGCGAGTGCCAGATAATTGCGAACGTGGGCGATTTCCTCCTGGAGCGTCGCGGTTTTGCTGCGCAGGTCGGTGGAGTAGCGCAGCATCTGGGCGAATTTCCCGCAGATGTCGATGACCTCCTCGTTCCCGGCTTCCATCGACTTTGCGGAGATGATGTTGAGCGTGTTGTAAATGAAGTGCGGGTTAATCTGCGCCTGCAGCGCGTTCAGCCGTGAACGGAGATTGCTCTCGCGCAGTTCTGCATCGTTGCGCATGGCAGTTTTCAGCTCCATTACCTGCTTGTCAAACACGTCCTCCAGTTCGCGCATCTCCACGTCACGCGGGTTCGTGACCTTCGGCATTTCTTCGGGCAGCAGGGGACGCTCAGCTATTGCCGCCGGGTCGGATAGCTGGGAAACCTTGCGCGTCAGGCGCAGAATCGAGCGGCTGAGCTGATGCGACGAGAGGATGATGAACACTTCTGCGATGAACAGCACCAGCAGACTGACCAGCACATGGTGGAGGATGACGGAGTGGATGGACGACTCGAAAACCGCGGTACGCTGGGCGGCATAAATGTCGAAGCCCAGCCAGCTGCAATGCTCCTTGACGACGTAGTAGGTGTCGCCGTTTTCGTCGCTGCACTCGGTCATGCTGCCGTATTCGGCGGCGGAGTAGTCGATGGTGTCATCGAAACTGCGGTGGAACAGGCGGCCGTCCGCGTCGTAGGCGGTGGCGCGGAATCCTGCCATGTCGTTGGAGGAAAAAATGTCGAACAGGTCGGTTGAAAGCGCATTGACCTCCACAAAGCCGATCTGTTTGCCGTGATAAACGGCAGGGGACATCAGCGTATAGATAGAAATCCGGCGCGCGACGAACCATGGGTCCATGTGCGGGCGGACAAGCGTCTTCTGGCTCAGCCCCCGGTTGCGCTCGTTCAGGTAGGGCAGACGGTGCATGACGGTGCGCAGCTCATCCGAGTAGTTTTCCAGCAGACCAATCGTTTCGTAGCGGCTGGACAGGTAGAAACCGTCCATTGTCAGCACGTTGATACGATAGAAGTAGTCGTTCAGCGGCTCATGGAAAAGCGCGGCGGAAAGCGTGTTCTGTGCCTGATGGTATTCGGACGTCGTCTCCATGTCTTCGCCTAATGTGTAGATGGTATTGAGCGCAGCCATGAAGTCATTATCCTGTTTCAAGCCGTCCAGTGCATAGCCCATGACGGTGATGTTCTGTTCGAACGCCGCGACAATTTTGCTCGCCATCGCGTTCAGGTTGTCTTCCTCGTACAGCAGGATGTTCCGTATCTCGGAGAGCGTCGCCAGAACAGAGTTGACGGCAATCATGCAGGCGGCAATCACAGAAAACAGGATGGTCATTTTCGCGCTCATTCGCATACACGTCAGTTTTCGCATACATGCCGTCCTTTCTATTTCGCATTGTGCTGATGGAAGCAGTATAGCACATACGCAGAGAAAATGCAAAAGAAAAGTCCCCGTGTTGACTGAAGCGCACAAAAAGCGAATAGCGCATAAAGAAGTTTGGTTGTGTTTTGTATTTTCCCAATAGCAGTGCTGGATTTTCCCTTGTTCAAAACAGGCGCTGGGATTATACTGAATCACGAAAGCACCGCCATGGTGCGAATTGAGTTTGTTTCCGATGTTGAAAGGGAGGAACGAGACATGAAACACTTTGGATGGCTTCGCAAGGCAGCCGCATCCGTGCTGGCACTGGCTATGTTTGCTGCGGCCCCCGCTGCACTGGCGTATTCCGACGCGAATCTGGAAGCCCCGCGCGCTAAGAACGTCGTCATTGACGGCGACCTGAGCGAGTGGGACACGAGCCGCTGCCTGCGCATTGACAGCGAGAAGCAGATTGTCGATCAGATTGAGCACTGGGACGGCGAAGCGGACTGCTCGATGGAAATCTACGCCATGTGGGATGAAGAGAACCTCTACATCGCCGCGAAGGTGTGGGATGACACGCCGTTTGTCTACCGCGAAGGTTTCCCGCTGGATGAGCTGGATGCCATCATCCTCTTCTTCAGCACCAACCCCAACGCCGACCCGAACCGTACAGCGTATGAAGCGACCGACTGGCGCATCGTGCAGTCCACGGACGAATATGACTTCTTCAACTATATTGACCGCGACATGATCGCTGACAATCTCGGCTGGGAGACGCAGGGTGAATACGGCGACGAGCTGGTATTCGACGACTACGAAGCCGTGACCGTCCGCGACAAGGAAATGGGCGGCTACATCCTCGAAAGCAAGATCCCGCTGCACAACCTCTCCAATGATAAGATCGCGCAGCTGGTTCCCGCTGCGGGCACGACCGTTGGCTTTGACTTCTCCATCCTTGACGTTGACCTGCCGTGCCCCGGCATTCACAGTCTGCGGATGCAGTACTCCGCGCAGCTGGACGGCCGCGACCGCAAGCCCACGATGCACAACGTGGACGAGAACCCCAGCCTGTGGGCGACGATGACGTTCGTGGAAGAGTAACAGATTCCCTGTATTCTCAGAGGAGGAACAAGCAATGAAGCTGAAAAAATTCGGTGCGCTGCTGCTGACGGGTGTGCTGGCAATTACGTCGCTGACGACCAGTGCCTTTGCCGCCAAGCGCGAGAAGCGCAGCGCCGATGACATTGATTTCGCCGCCGTGCTGGAGGATGTTTCTGCGAAAGGCACAGTCAACGTCTACCACTGGTGGACGGCTGGCGGCGAAAAGGATGCGATTGAATCCGTCATCGACGAATTCAAGGGCGCGTACGGCAAGGTGAAAACGAAGTCGAACGCCATTCCGGGCGGCGCTGGCGGCGCCATGGTCATGAAGGTCAAGGTGCTTCAGCAGGCGGGCAAGAGCCCTGAAACATTCCAGGCGCATCCCGGTCAGGAAATTCAGCCGTACCTCGATGCGAACATGCTGCTGGATTTGTCCAAGCTGTGGGACTACGCGAAGCTCAACGAGCGCATCCTGCCGGGCATCAAGGACTTGCTGACCGCGCCCGACGGCAAGAACTACGTCGTGCCGATTGGCATCCACAAGACGAATGTTATCTTCTACAACATCCATGTGTTCGAGAAGTACGGGATTGCGATTCCGGATCACGAGAACATCACATGGGACGAGTTCTGGGACATCTGCGACCAGCTGGCGGCGAAAATGCCCGACGGCGAGTACCCGATTGACCTCGGCGACCGCAAGGGCTGGCCTGCGTGTCAGGTGTTCGAGGACATCATGATGGGCACTGACCCTAAAATCTATCAGGACTTCATCAACGGCATCTATAATGTCGAGGACGTGACGAAGGTGCTGACGACCTACGCCAAGCTGATGGATTACGTCGCGCCCGACCATTCCAGCCGCGACTGGTACGAAGCGAGCGGTCAGGTTGTCGCCGGGACGTATGCTATGCAGATTATGGGCACTTGGATGCAGCCGCTGATGACCAGCATGGGTCAGGAATACGGCAAGGACTACGGCATCTTCACGTTCCCCGGCACGGACGGCTGGTTTGGCATGAACATCGACGGCTTCGTCGTCAGCAATGACTCAGCGGATGTCGAGGCGGGTCTGCGCTGGGCATACAACGTGTCCAGCACGCCGGTTCAGCAGCGGTTCTCCGCTTTGAAGGAATCTATTTCGCCCTACACCGATACCCCGGATGACTGCTACAACGAACTGACCCTTAAGTTCAAGAACGAACTGATCAGCGACACGATCCGCAGCTATCCGAGCTTCACCCACGGCACGGCGTTGCCTTGGAGCGCGTCTATGAGCCTGCAGACGCAGGTACAGGAGTTCGCTACGTCCAGTGACCACGACGCGGAATATTTCGCGAATAAGATCGTCAACATCCTCAAGGAAGCTGGCGTGAAAGGAGAATGGAACCTTGTTGACTAAGAAATGGATGCGGCGCTCACTGGCGATGCTGGGTGCGCTGACGCTTACAGCCGGACTGTGGGCTGCTCCCGCGATGGCGGAGGAAAAAACCTACACCCAGCCGACGCTCAATCCCCATGTGAAGAGCATCATCGAAGTTGACGGCTACCAGTTTATCGACCTGAACAGCAACGGCACGCTTGACCCCTACGAGGACTGGCGTCTGGACGCTGACACCCGCACGGCGGACTTGGTCGGGCAGATGACGGTGCGCGAGAAAATTGCGCAGATGCAGCACCCGACGTACCTGCCGCGCGCCGATGGCAAGATTCCATCCTACCTGAACAAGTGGTGCAATAAGGAAGGCATCGGCATGCTGCTGATTCGCGAACTGAACAGCGTGGAAGCGGCTGCGGTGTCCATGAACACGATTCAGGAGTATGCTGAGGGGTCTCGTCTGGGCGTGCCGGTGCTGGTGTCGATGGACTCCGTGCATGGCCTGTCTTACGTCTCCGGCGCGACCGTTACCGGGCATAATCTGGCGCTGGCGGCAACCCGCGACGAAGACCTTGTCACCCGTCTGGCGGAAATTGCTCGCGATGAGCATATCGCCATCGGCGTCCGCATGACGCTGTCTCCCGAAGCCGACATTGCATCTGAACCCCGCTGGGGGCGCGTCATGGAGACGTTTGGCGAAGACCCTGACCTTGTGACGAAGATGGTCACGGCGCAGGTCGTTGCGTTCCAGAATGGACGCGACGGGCTGAACACCGGCGCAATCGTGGCTTGCATGAAGCATTTCCCCGGCGCTGGGCCGCAGATGGAGGGCAAGGACACCTCGCCCATCATTTCCAGCGCGGAAACGCTGCAAATTCACCTGAAGCCGTATTATGCGGCGCTGGAAGTCAACATCGCTTCCATCATGCCGTACTACTCTGTCCCGCTGGAGCTGGACATGGAGAACTCCGCCATCGGCTCGAAGGCGACGCTGCAAGACCTGCTGCGCGACGAAATGGGCTTTGAGGGCATCATCCAGACTGACTGGGGCATGATTTGGGCGATTCAGGAAGGCCGCGGCACGATGATGGGTGAAGAAGTGTCCGACGAAGAAGCCATTCTGATTGGCATCACCGAGAGCCGTGTGGACGGCATCGGCGGCGAATCCATCCGCCTGATTGACCAGATGGAAGAACTGACGAATGCAGGCAAGATTGACGAAGACATCCTGACGGCGGCGGCGACGCGCATCGTCAAGGCGCAGTTTGAACTGGGCGTGTTCGAGAATCCATACTGCGACGTGGAGTACGCCGTGCAGTTCGTCGGCAACGAGGAACATCAGGCGGTGAACCTTGAAGCGGCGCGCAAGGCGATGACGCTGCTCAAGAACGATGGCATCCTGCCTCTCAAACAGAACGAGAAGCAGACGATTCTGGTCTGCGGCCCGCGCGCCGGCGACATGGACTCGCTGGTCGGCGGCTGGTCTTCCGCGCAGGAGGGCTTGACCATTGCGGACGCAGTGGCGGCTTACGCAGGCGAAAACGCAACGGTCATCTATGAATCCGACAACGTTGAGCGCATTGCAGAGCTGGCGAAGGATGCGGACATCATCATCGTGTCCGTCGGCGAACCGAGCTACCAGCACGATCCGCCGTGGGGCTACGACACGCTGGAAATCACCGGCAGTCAGCAGGAAATCCTCGAAGCGGCGAAAGCCAGCGGCAAGCCGATGGTGACGGTCGTCACGGGCGGACGTCCCTACATCCTGACGTGGTGCGACGAGAATACGAACGCGATTCTGGAAGCGTACTATCCGGGCTCGCAGGGCGGCATCGCGATTGCGGAAACGCTCTTCGGGCTGAACAACCCCACGGGCAAGACACCCTTGCAGTTCCCGCGGGATATGGATTCTGTCCGCAATCAGGAAGGCGATGTGTCCTTCGACCTTGAAAACCCGCTGTATGACTACGGCTGGGGTCTGAGCTACGGCGAATGATGTATCAGCCCGTACAGGCGCAGCGGAATTGCCCAAGCCTGTACGGGCTTTCTTCAAAGCTGATAGCAAAACCTCGAACAGAATGCAACAGAAGGGGATTTGCCCATGGAACAATTTTCTGAATTTTTTGAGAATCTGGCGTTCATGACCTTTTCCCATGACAGGTTCTGGGTTCTCTGCGCCATCATTGTCGCGGTGATTCTCGTGTACCAGCTGCTGCTGCGCTTTGCGCCTAAAACAGTCGGCCCGGTACACCACTTTCTCCAGCGGCATCCGCTGATTTGGATCTGCATCCCGGCGGCGCTGCTGATTTACTTCGTGTATGTCTCGCTGGGCTGGAACCTGTGGGTTTCCGTGTCCGACTGGGAGTCGGGGCAGCTGGAAGCAAGCTACGGCTGGGGCGGCTTCGGCAACTACGCGAAGATGTTCTCCAGCCCCGACTTCTGGCCGTCGCTGCGCAATACGCTGCTGCTGTTCTGCCTGATTCCGCTGTGCCTCCTGCTGGGTCTGGGGCTGGCGCTCATCATGGATCAGGGTCTTCGCGGCACGGCGCTGTTCCGCACGCTGATTCTGCTGCCGTTCGCGCTGTCCTTCGTCGTGACCGGCACGGTCTGGGCGTACATGTATCGTCCAACGGGCGGCGTGCTGAACTCCTTCCTTTCGATTCTTGGCGTTGACGTTTCTGCCGCGATGAAAGCGGGACACCTGATGTGGGCGTCGAGCAACTCCACCATCATGCTGTCCATCATCATTGCGATGGTCTGGCAGTTCTCCGGTTACGTTGCGGTCATCTTCCTTGCCGCGATCAAGAACGTGCCGGTCAACGTCATCAACGCCGCGAAGCTGGACGGTGCGTATATGCCGCGCATCTACTTCAAGCTCATCATTCCGCAGCTTAAGGGCGCGATGGGTTCCTGCATCACGATTCTGGCGATGTACGCCCTGCGCTCGTTTGACTTCATTGTGTCGCTGGTGGGTTACACCACCTCCGCCGCGTGGACGCTGCCGATTTGGATGTACAATGAAGCGTTCCAGAACAACAACTTCGCGTATTCCGCGGCAATCAGCTGCTTCCTGCTTGCGCTGGTGCTGGTGCTGATCCTGCCGCTGACCTACTGGACGAACAGAAGGAAGTGAGCATGAAATGCAAAATAATTTGAGTATTGAGCGCAGCAAGCAGGAACAATCGGCACAGACGACGAAAATAAAACCCAAGTGGCACATGACCGTACTGCATGTGGTGTACTACCTCATCATGATTGCGTTTCTGGTCTTCTACATGCTGCCGTTCTGGGGAACGGTGATGACGTCCTTCAAGTCCAACAGTGAAGTGATGACGACCACGCCCATCACACCGCCGTCAGAGTGGACAATGGAGGGTTACGAGAGCGCGATGGAGGAGCTTGCGCAGCCGCTGATGACCAGCCTGCTGGTGACGCTCTTCGGTGCGGCGGGATCGGTATTCCTCGGCTCGATTTGTGCCTACGCACTGAGCAAGTGGAAGTTCCGGTTCAACAACGTGTTCTTTATCGCGCTGGTCGCGGCAACATACTTGCCCTTCCAAGCGATTCTGATTCCGCTTTTGCAGACCATCAACGCCCTTGACCTCTACGATAACCTCTGGGGTCTTGTGCTGGTTCACGCCGTCTTCGGTATGCCGATGTGTACGGTCATGATGCGCGGGTATTACGCCGACGTGCCGGACGCGCTGATTCGTCAGGCGATGATTGACGGCAACGGCGTATGGCAGATTTACCGCAAAATCGTCCTGCCGAACACGAAAATCGCGACGATTACGGTCTTTGTTTTCCAGTGTACGTCCATTTGGAATGAGATGCTGTTTGCGCTGGTGCTCGGCGGCTATGATTCCAAACCCGCGACCATTGCCTTGAACGAGCTGGCGGGCACGATGGCGGCGGAATTCAACGTGCAGATGGCAGGCTCGCTGATTCTGGCGCTGCCGGTGCTGGTGCTGTACATCTTCATGGGCAAGTACCTCATCAGCGGTCAGATGTCAGGCGCGGTCACAGCGTCGTAATGCGCGGCGCAATCAACAAGGAGGAAAGGTTCATGAAAAAACTGCTCAAAAGCGTCGCGGCGCTCTCCCTTTCCGCGATGATGCTGCTTTCGCCCGGTGTGCTGGCGGAAGAGGACGAGGAAGAAAGCAATGTCGTCGAATTGACGACGGTCGTGCAGGAATATGAAGGAAAGCAGATTGTGCTGAAAACTGCCGGACTGGATATTCTGGAGCAGGACGGCTACAAGTTCAAGGACTTGAACAAAAACGGCGAGCTTGACCAATATGAAGACTGGCGTTTGACGCCTGAAGAGCGCACGGAAGACCTGCTGAGCCGTATGAGCGACAAGAACAAGGCGGCGCAGATGGCGCACATGACGCTGGTCACGCTCAAAGAAAGCTGGTTCAGCGATCTGGACATCGGCTTTGCGCTGACGTACACCTACTTTGCGGAAAGCAAGGAGTCGGCGGGCGAGAAGATGAACTACGTCCAGTCCCTGTGCGAAGAAAGCGAACTGGGTATTCCGGTCGTCTTCTCCATGGACTCGGTCATTGGTGCAAGCTGGATTAACGACACGACGATTCTGCCGGACGCCATCACGCTGGGCGCGACGGGCGACGCGGAACTCGTGCAGGAACTGGCAGACATTCAGCGTCAGGAAATGAAGGCGCTGGGTGTCCGCATGAGCCTCTCCCCGAACGCGGACTTGGCGACTGACCCGCGCTGGGGGCGCAATCAGGAAACTTACGGCGAGGACGCGGATACCGCCAAGGCGATGGTTGTCGCGGCGATTACGGGCTTGCAGAACGGCACGGATGGCATTAGCGTTGATTCCGTCATGTCCTGCGTGAAGCATTTCCCCGGCTCCGGCCCGCAGACTGGCGGCGTGGACGGCTCTCCGCTGGTGTTTGATGACGAAACGTTCGCGCTGCACCTGAGCATCTTTGAGGCGG
>ULUE01051885.1_pt1 | contig 16311 bp, 11 predicted proteins | sample 1958211 | NCBI WGS metagenome assembly ULUE01 (sample SAMEA4835752, study PRJEB28245) | human gut metagenome | biome: gut microbiome; material: fecal sample | place: Denmark | collected 2008 | reverse complement strand
ATAATATTTTTATATTATTTTATGCGAGAGTTTTTTACTATAGCAATTTTTAAAATTAAAGCGGATATCCGCATGAATAAAACCACCCTGAACAGTCAGAAAGAGAAACATTCCATGCTCTCCTAGCGGAGAGCGACTTTCGTCGGTCTTGCCGCGCATCGGTTGAGAAATATTTCTATCCACGCTCTCCTTGCGGAGAGCGACACTTCCCAGCCGCACTGCGCTGGAAGCTTTGCTATTTCTATCCACGCTCTCCTTGCGGAGAGCGACGCCTTTTCTGCTTCATCGGGATCTTGCCCGTGATATTTCTATCCACGCTCTCCTTGCGGAGAGCGACCATTTTTTCACCAGCTTTGCCGACGCTTTTGCAATATTTCTATCCACGCTCTCCTTGCGGAGAGCGACCGCTCATCGCCGCCACCTTCAACCCGGAGACCGGCATTTCTATCCACGCTCTCCTTGCGGAGAGCGACACATTAAGCCGACAAGCGTACTCACTCTGGTGCAATTTCTATCCACGCTCTCCTTGCGGAGAGCGACCCAACCAGATCGAGGCCGACCGGCGCAACTTGGCATTTCTATCCACGCTCTCCTTGCGGAGAGCGACGGTCGTCGGTGCACTCGCTCCAAAGTTCATCTTGTATTTCTATCCACGCTCTCCTTGCGGAGAGCGACTGCCCACCGGTGGGCAAACGTCTGAGATCAACTTATTTCTATCCACGCTCTCCTTGCGGAGAGCGACCGTCAATGCGCCAACCATTCGATGAAATTTCTTATTTCTATCCACGCTCTCCTTGCGGAGAGCGACGTGGAAAATCCGCTCTATGGCAACCAGTGGCGATTTATTTCTATCCACGCTCTCCTTGCGGAGAGCGACATTTCAGCTTCTCTTGCAATCAATGGTGAGCCGCTATTTCTATCCACGCTCTCCTTGCGGAGAGCGACTTTCCACTATCCATGTTCCGTTCCAGAACTCAACCATTTCTATCCACGCTCTCCTTGCGGAGAGCGACCGCAAAAACGCGTCCCCAAAATCGCAAAAAACGGCAATTTCTATCCACGCTCTCCTTGCGGAGAGCGACCCGGAGCAGTTGCGCACGGTGAGGGTTAGCAGCAGCATTTCTATCCACGCTCTCCTTGCGGAGAGCGACCATACATTCGGCCCATCTGGTCCCACCCGGAATGATTTCTATCCACGCTCTCCTTGCGGAGAGCGACGTTTCGAGCAAATTTCCAAGGCGACCCGAAGCAAATTTCTATCCACGCTCTCCTTGCGGAGAGCGACCGGTTACGGCAAGCCTTATATCTGTTTGATTTTATTTCTATCCACGCTCTCCTTGCGGAGAGCGACCGGGCGGCGTTTGCTTTTATCAACGCGGGCCGGGAAATTTCTATCCACGCTCTCCTTGCGGAGAGCGACCAGGGCATTGGGGATGGACTATTTGCCCAAGTGGTATTTCTATCCACGCTCTCCTTGCGGAGAGCGACCAGGCCCTGCGACTATACAAGCCCCCTGACCTGAATTTCTATCCACGCTCTCCTTGCGGAGAGCGACGTTCCTTGCCCTTTTTGGATTTAGCCAAACGTTCAATTTCTATCCACGCTCTCCTTGCGGAGAGCGACCAATACTGGGCAACCCGTGCGCGGGCTGCCCAGCTATTTCTATCCACGCTCTCCTTGCGGAGAGCGACGCGCCGATATTGACGGCGCTGCCGCAATACTGGGATTTCTATCCACGCTCTCCTTGCGGAGAGCGACCTTTGCCGTGCTTTTCAGCAGGCCCTCGCTGTAATATTTCTATCCACGCTCTCCTTGCGGAGAGCGACCCAAAACGCCTGCAAGCTCAACTTCATGGTACACAATTTCTATCCACGCTCTCCTTGCGGAGAGCGACTCTCCACAATGCCGGTGCCGGCCACCACCCACATATTTCTATCCACGCTCTCCTTGCGGAGAGCGACGGTTGTTGTCAACAAATCACATAAACCACATGGATTTCTATCCACGCTCTCCTTGCGGAGAGCGACCGCCTGCTGTAGCAGTCGTTGGCGCAACTCAACCGATTTCTATCCACGCTCTCCTTGCGGAGAGCGACTCTATCGCCGGAGCGGCTTGACAGATGTGCAACACAATTTCTATCCACGCTCTCCTTGCGGAGAGCGACGCCTGCTGTAGCAGTCGTTGGCGCAACTCAACCGATTTCTATCCACGCTCTCCTTGCGGAGAGCGACTGACAGCTTGGATCAGACATTGCAACATGACCCAATTTCTATCCACGCTCTCCTTGCGGAGAGCGACTGCACAACGCGGATATATTCTTTTGCAATTTCGCTATTTCTATCCACGCTCTCCTTGCGGAGAGCGACTCGCCAAGCGTTGTTCCTGTTCTGTCAAAACTGTAATTTCTATCCACGCTCTCCTTGCGGAGAGCGACCTAGGCGCAAAAGTTTCAGCTTGCAATTATATATCATTTCTATCCACGCTCTCCTTGCGGAGAGCGACCCTTCATCATCAAAGGGCTGTCAAGAAGCAATGTTATTTCTATCCACGCTCTCCTTGCGGAGAGCGACACTGCCTATGCGTTACAATACCTCCTTCTATTAAATTTCTATCCACGCTCTCCTTGCGGAGAGCGACGGGCGAGCTGGGCAGCGCCCTGGACCCTTATCTATTTCTATCCACGCTCTCCTTGCGGAGAGCGACACCTGACCGACCTGCATGCGGGAGTCAAGATTGAATTTCTATCCACGCTCTCCTTGCGGAGAGCGACTACTTTAAGGGCGTGCTGAACCAGATGGACTATATTTCTATCCACGCTCTCCTTGCGGAGAGCGACTGATTGGGACCCGATGCTTTACAATCTTTGGGCATTTCTATCCACGCTCTCCTTGCGGAGAGCGACCAAAAGCTTTTGAAAAAAGAGCTACAGGGAGACTTAATTTCTATCCACGCTCTCCTTGCGGAGAGCGACCACAAATTACACAATTTATTGTTAGAGCCAATGATATTTCTATCCACGCTCTCCTTGCGGAGAGCGACCTACCATAAACAACCAAAATCCGGTTCATGCTGAGATTTCTATCCACGCTCTCCTTGCGGAGAGCGACGATTTGATTGCAAATCCGGGTATTTATTATGATATTTCTATCCACGCTCTCCTTGCGGAGAGCGACGCGCTTCACCAATTGTAGTATCAAACGCCTGCTATTTCTATCCACGCTCTCCTTGCGGAGAGCGACGGGTATGCCATTTTAGGGTCAAACCAAGAACCATCGATTTCTATCCACGCTCTCCTTGCGGAGAGCGACGCCATGGTGTCAGGCTCCTTTCAGGGTGGTTATTTATTTCTATCCACGCTCTCCTTGCGGAGAGCGACTTGACGAATACATGCAGCTTGATATGGAATCTCTCATTTCTATCCACGCTCTCCTTGCGGAGAGCGACGGGGGGAACCAGAGTTAATATACGAGCACACCAAATTTCTATCCACGCTCTCCTTGCGGAGAGCGACTGACATCGTGTTCCACGCCCCAAATGTCTTTGATATTTCTATCCACGCTCTCCTTGCGGAGAGCGACTAGTTCCAGCTGGTCTTTCTGGGGATCTTTTGCTTATTTCTATCCACGCTCTCCTTGCGGAGAGCGACGTTTCACATACCAGGGCATACGGGATATTATTTTATTTCTATCCACGCTCTCCTTGCGGAGAGCGACATTCTACCGGCAAAAACTATGATGTTTCTCGACACATTTCTATCCACGCTCTCCTTGCGGAGAGCGACAAAGTATTTTGGGGTTAATGAGTTTATCCTATGTTATTTCTATCCACGCTCTCCTTGCGGAGAGCGACTGAGAGGGGATGGTCTTTAGAGTGGGTGAGTATGAATTTCTATCCACGCTCTCCTTGCGGAGAGCGACACAACACTTGCTTATATTGGTATCACACAACAGATTTCTATCCACGCTCTCCTTGCGGAGAGCGACCATTGATTGCCGGTACATTCAAAGCAACGGTTTTATTTCTATCCACGCTCTCCTTGCGGAGAGCGACAGCCACGAGTTAAATATTCACCATCCCAATGATATTTCTATCCACGCTCTCCTTGCGGAGAGCGACTTTATCTGGCATCACAGAAAAAGCTTCATAAAGATTTCTATCCACGCTCTCCTTGCGGAGAGCGACCGTGGCACGACTGGAAGAGGCGGGCAACGCAATCCAATTTCTATCCACGCTCTCCTTGCGGAGAGCGACCCAAAAATCCATCTGCATCAGCCCTTACGATACTAATTTCTATCCACGCTCTCCTTGCGGAGAGCGACTATTTATTAAGCGCTTCTTTAACCGTTTTAACTCATTTCTATCCACGCTCTCCTTGCGGAGAGCGACGATTTTAAATCTCCTCGTGTGTATTCTTATAATGATTTCTATCCACGCTCTCCTTGCGGAGAGCGACTAGTCACAGCGCATGGCGGCTTCCCGCACAAAGTATTTCTATCCACGCTCTCCTTGCGGAGAGCGACCAACACATCCAGGAGCGCCACCCGGATGACTATATTTCTATCCACGCTCTCCTTGCGGAGAGCGACGACAACACCGACACCCTGCTTTCCGGCTTTGAGATTTCTATCCACGCTCTCCTTGCGGAGAGCGACCATGGCAAACAAAACGGGTGTTTACCCCGTATTTATTTCTATCCACGCTCTCCTTGCGGAGAGCGACGCTTCTGGATATCGTGGTACTGTAAGCTAATACTATGAATTTCTATCCACGCTCTCCTTGCGGAGAGCGACGATCTTTTCCTTAACTGGATCCCATTTCCATACATGATTTCTATCCACGCTCTCCTTGCGGAGAGCGACTCTTTTCATGATTTGCACGTAAACGACTACTTGTAATTTCTATCCACGCTCTCCTTGCGGAGAGCGACTGATAGTGGTCTGGTTGACGATGCAGGTCATCCTCTATTTCTATCCACGCTCTCCTTGCGGAGAGCGACGACATAATCTTCATCTAGATATACTGTAAACTCAATTTCTATCCACGCTCTCCTTGCGGAGAGCGACTTTAATAGACGGAGTCTTATTAATCTTGATGCCAAATTTCTATCCACGCTCTCCTTGCGGAGAGCGACTCATAACGGTCTCTATTGGTATTCAGAGCCAGAATTTCTATCCACGCTCTCCTTGCGGAGAGCGACGCCTTAGACTTAATGGATTTTAATGTTTAGATCAATTTCTATCCACGCTCTCCTTGCGGAGAGCGACCCATTGATTCCCGCATGTCAATATAAAACTTGGTGCTATTTCTATCCACGCTCTCCTTGCGGAGAGCGACCGGTTGTTATTTGGTTGACGGGATTGATTTTTGTTATTTCTATCCACGCTCTCCTTGCGGAGAGCGACCGTGGCCTACTCTCACATAGCCGCGTGCAAGTGCAATTTCTATCCACGCTCTCCTTGCGGAGAGCGACGATTGTAACATCATCAAGAATTTTGCAGCACGCGATATTTCTATCCACGCTCTCCTTGCGGAGAGCGACTTTTTCCGCTAATAAGTGAGTGCCCGGAAACATCAATTTCTATCCACGCTCTCCTTGCGGAGAGCGACCGCACCTTGCCCGCATTGCCGCTGCCGATAGAAATTTCTATCCACGCTCTCCTTGCGGAGAGCGACACCAATCTAAAAGACGCAGCCGCTGCCAGAAAAATTTCTATCCACGCTCTCCTTGCGGAGAGCGACATGGAGCTGCATTTTTCTGATGAGTGTGGAGGTATTTCTATCCACGCTCTCCTTGCGGAGAGCGACCGGTTGTCGATGTCCGCCGCGCCACTGGCACGGCGGATTTCTATCCACGCTCTCCTTGCGGAGAGCGACCAAGCATCGCACGCGCGGGGCTGTATACAAGGATATATTTCTATCCACGCTCTCCTTGCGGAGAGCGACGTGTGTTCCTGCATCTGCTATTTCTGGCCTGCTATATTTCTATCCACGCTCTCCTTGCGGAGAGCGACAGTAGCGGCTCATTTTATCTGGCGCGTAATATCCATTTCTATCCACGCTCTCCTTGCGGAGAGCGACTCAGCAGGAAAGCTGCAATGGGAAAGCCTACATTAATTTCTATCCACGCTCTCCTTGCGGAGAGCGACGGGAATATTGGGTAGGCGGTTATGGGACCGCGAACAATTTCTATCCACGCTCTCCTTGCGGAGAGCGACCTGAACGCAAACCGCAAGCCTCTAAAAGCGCATATTTCTATCCACGCTCTCCTTGCGGAGAGCGACGCCGGGTGCTCTTTTATTATGCCTATAACCACGCAAAATTTCTATCCACGCTCTCCTTGCGGAGAGCGACAGCAAAAGTGCACAAAACAGTGGGGCACTTTTGCGCATATGAAACAAATTTTATGGGGATTGCATCTTCATGCTGACAGGCAAGGCTGTATTTTACCCTTTCTGCCCCTGTTTTTTCCATATTTTCTGGTGCGAAGGAACCGGGAATTTTATGATTGCCTTCCCCTCGCACTAAGCAAACAAGATTCCATCCTGATCAAAATCCGGGTGCAGACCCACATGCTCGACTTTGCTTTTGTAATGGTTTCCCAGTTGATAAAAGCGCAGGCTGTCCGATTCCGAATCGATCAGTTCGGTCAATTTTGCTTTGAACATCGTGTATTGCGCGGCATCCAGCAGGCACTCAAATACGGAGTTTTGCACCCGCTGGCCGTAGTCTACACAGACTTTTGCTACTTTGCGCAGCCTGCGACGACCGGCGGCTGTTTCGGTGTTGACATCATAGGTTACAAGCACCAACATAACGGCACCTCACTTCCAGAAAAACGGTGGGTACACTTCCAGGTCGCCGCGCAGAGCACGGGCCAGCAAAAGCGCCTGAACATAGGGCACCAGCCCCCAGGGCAGTTTTTCTTTCAAAAACGGATGGGTGATCTCTTCCTTCTTTTTGTTCTGCCATGCGGTCAGGAAAGCTTTACGGCCATCATCCGTCAGCAGTACGGCACCATTTTCCTGTTTTTGCAGGTGTTTTGCCGTGATGATCTTTTGATTGATGCAGCTGATGACCAGCCGGTCTGCATAAACCGCCCGCAGTTCTTCCATCAGGTCAAGTGCCAGACTTTTGCGGCCGGGGCGCGGGCGGTGCATAAAGCCAACATAAGGGTCCAGGCCCACAGCGGTCAAGGCGGATGCACACTCCCGCGCCAGCATGCTGTAGGCAAACGAAAGCAGCGCATTCACATTGTCCAGCGGTGGACGGCGGCTGCGGCCCTCAAACACAAAATCCTGCTTTTGCTGCAGAATCAGGTCATTCAGGCAGTCAAAGTAGCGCTGGGCTGCCTCGCCTTCCAGGCCGCGCAGCTGTTCCGGATCATCGCTGGTCTGTATCAGCGGCAGCGCGGCGGCCAGCTGGGTGGAGGTGCGTTTCAGTTTTTCGACCGGGACACGCTGGGGATGATCGCGGGTTGCGCGTTCCAGCACCCAGCGTGCGTTATACACTTTACCAAGGATAAAGCTCCGGGCATAGCGACAGCTCTGGGTCGGGTCATCCGACACGCGGTACTGCGTCTGACGTAGCAGCACATTGCCGCGTTCTTCCCCCACGGTGCGGGCCTGAAATCTGCCATACGGGTCAAAAAAGCAAAGGTCAATGCCCCGCCGGGCACAAGCTCCCATCAAAGCGGGGCTGGCACCCGCGTAAGTAAAGCAGACGATGCCTTCCAGCGTATGCAGGGCATAGCGGTGGGTTTCCTGCTTATTGCGGGTAACAACAAGGTTTTCGCCATCCAATGTCAGGTAAGCGTCCTCATTGATGACAAACAGGGTGTTGAGCAGCTTTCTCATGGCGCGCCCTCCTCAATATGCTCCCGCAGATACGCCGCCGGGTCTGCCTTCTGATACAGCGCTGGCAGGCAAAGCTCTTTCAGTGAGCAGGCATTGCAATGCTTGCCGGGTTTGCTTTTTGGGGTATAGCCGCGCGCAAACAGGCGGTTCATCTCATCCGCCATGGTCTGCGCGGTGCTGCGCAGTTCCGGCGTCAGGGAAACATGTTCCCGCTGCCGGGTTTCTTCATAAAAGATTTCCCCTTCCGGCACCTCGCACACCAGCATTTCTTCCAGCGCCATGGCCTGTGCGCAGAGCTGCAAACGGTCGGCATCGTTTACCTTGCTGCGGCCATGCTTATATTCCACGGGCATGGGCTGCCACAGGCCGCGGCGGCCCTGCAATGACACGCCGTTTGGATCCTTGTGAAACTCTACCACATCGCAGTCGCCGGTCAGTTTTAAGCGGTGGCTGACGACCCTCATACCGCGGGCGATCAGCAAATCGCCGCGTTTTTCCGTCAGGGTAACATCATGGCAGCGGGTATGCTGCAGGCGGCCTTCGGCGGTGCGCTGGTTTTCGGACCATTGTTGTTCCAGGTGTATGAGCGCCCACTGACGGCGGCAAAAGCTAAAATGCTGGATACCGGACATCAGCAGGTAATCATCTGGGGAAGCCATTACGACAGCCTCTCGCACGTTACCCCTGCGGGAAGATTTTCATCCACCGTTACCACATAGTCATGGTAACTGCGCGGGAAGGCTACCCCTTCGGCACGCGTGACATGCACTGCATCAAACAATTTATAGGACGGCGCATTGCCCAGCTCCGAATCATGCTTGAACACGATCAGTTCCCGAACTGCCATTTTGCCGCGGGCTGCACTGTGGTCATTTTCAAACATATTCAGGATTGCCTGCCACAGCAGCTGCAGGTCATCCTCTGAGAATCCTGTAGTTTTGCGGGCAAGGTTGGCAGAAATGTAACCCTCTGCACGGTACAAACCATACGGTATCACATACTTGCGGCCCATCTCAGTGTCTTTTCGCTCTGCATCCGCTTCGGTCGTAATGGCAATACGGGTAATGGTCACTTCCTGCGGGAGAACAGGGTCTACCGAGCGTGCAAAGCTCAACTGAACAGGGCCACGCACCTGCCCACAGTTCAGTGCGCCTTTTACGAAAGTTGTCATAACAGCGCCAAAGGTACGGATATCATAGAAATTTTGGCACATAAAATCCCGGATTTTGCGGTCCAGTTCCGGGTCATCTTTCTTGGCAGCTTTCAGTGCCTCCTTGGAATCTCCTTCAACGCCCAGATATTCCAATGCTTTTTTGTCGCTGCGGTTCAGGGGAACCTGATCTTTAATGTAAATCTGGTATCCCGCTTCATCTTCTTTGGCCACTTCGACATAGTTGCGAATCTTACGCTTTAAGCAGACATCTGTAACAATGCCATATCCCGTTTCCGGGTCAACGCGCGGCATGTTGCCTGCATCCGGGTCGCCGTTCGGATTTCCGTTTTCAACGTCAAACAGAATTACAAAATCATACCGGTTTTTGATTGCCTGTGCCATTGTTATTCCTCCACTTTCTTTGTATAGCGTTCCTGTGTCTGATGGTAATAGCCAAGGATAAAAGCGCCTTGTTCCGGCAAGGTCAGCCGTGCGGGAAAGCTTCCTTCCAGTTTTCCGCCCGCCAGCGCAGCGATCTGCTTATCGTAATAAATCTTTTGTGGCTTGCTCATTTTTTGCATATGCTTTTGCGCCAGCATCAGAATTGTTGGGAACACAGTGGCCGGCGTGGAAGCCGCTGCATTAAAATACCTGTCCTTGATGGTTGTATTGATATCCGGGTTTACCGCCATCTGGATTGCTTCCAGCACAGCAAAAAGCTGCCCCATAACATACGGTTGATAATTTGTTTCCTTGTTATTTCCCACAGTTAATACCTCCTTTGGGCAACGGGGATCTTCATTACGCAGGTAGTATGCTTTTATAATAGCGGCACGGCCGCGTGTTACTTTTTGCTCTGCGCGGATACGCATCATAACGCCATCCAGCAGGGTTGCCGGGTACCTTGTATTATTCAGGATTGCACGCAGAACATCGCCCGCCAGCTGCGGTGCTGCCGATGGGTTGCGGGAATTGGTGTTGACAGTTTCCTGCAGCAACCAATACACCCCCAGCCGCGGGAATTTATCATAAGCGGGGCGCACAATCTCTAAGCGGTCATAATGCTTCTGCACATTATCAAGCAGCGTTTGAAATGTATCCTGCCAGAAAAGGCGAACCGAGAGGCGCGCCGCATTAGGGGCCAAGCCAAGCACATAAAAGTGCCTTTGTGGGTCAAGTGTCACGTTCTGCCACTCTACACTCTGTCCATGGACCAGCTTGTCCACTGCATTTCGCACATCGCTTTCGCTGACAGGCGCATCCATGGCAAACAATGCATCCATTGCTACCTGCTGGTAGGCGGTCTCACCACCTGCTGCCCAGCAGACAATGGTGGTATCGCCCACGCGCTGAACATGTCCCCTGTCTGCCAGCAGATAGTTTAATGCCTGTGCATAGGCAAAGGCCGCATAACTGCCAACCGGCGCATTGCCCCCCTGTTCATGTCCGTATGAGCAAAAAGCGTCCGCATTAAAAGAAACAATCGATGCGCCGGAAGACTGTGCCCCGGTCACGCCTTTAATCGCCGGGTGCAGGCGGGCAAGCGGTGCCTTTTGCCCTGTAACCAGGCATCGGATTTCCGGTGCATCCGTGTTCTTATCACACTGCCGCTGCCAGGCTTCCTGTATTTCCGGATCGTCCTGAACATAGTTTTCCCGAATCAGAAATACCAGATTGCCACCCTTGTAAAGTTCCTTGAGACTTTGTTCCAGCGCTGGATTCTGCTCCGCCGCCTTGGGGTCCCAGTTTATAAAAAAGTTCCGCACTGCCTGTGCCGCCTGACCGGGAACATTTTGTAAAATGGCAAGATGCAGCTCCTTTGCAGCGGCAAAGCACTGCATTGCACGCTCCGGTTTTCCTTTTCCGTCAATGCCGAGCATGTAAGCACTGTTATCACACAAAAAATTGGCTGCCACACCACTAGAGCGTTTAACCTGTTCCGGAACTTGCAGCTGACATGGAGCAAGCACTGTTTTTTTACCGCGCTTTTCCTCTTGCTGCAAGGGGTGCAATGCCATCAGTTGGCCGTTTTCATCCAGTTCCAAAGCCCAACTGACTTTTGCGCTTGTCCAACCGGGGCGCGTGATTTTGCCATTGGCCAGCAAATCTTCATAGTATTGTACCAAAGCCTGTAAAATCATCGGTACACCTCGCAGTCTGCCACATTCAACACACCATGTTCCAATTTTGCATGGAAATACATCGGGGTTATGTTCTGCGGGTCAGTGTAGTTAAAGTCATATAGCATGAATCCCAAATCCCGTGTTTCCTCAATGGTCGGGATTGGCCCGCCGGGCCATGCGCGGAATGCGGCAGGAAATTCACGGCACCCAAAATAAGGGGTATGAAAACACTGGCCCCTGGACATGCGCCGGGTAACAATATCCTGGAACTTTCCCGGATTGTCGCTCGGTGCCGCACGGTCAGTCATCTCAAATTCTGCCTCAATCACATAATGAACGTCCTGCAACACCATGGCTGCACGCTGAACGATCTGCTGGGGCGTGGCAAGGTAAAGCTCTTTCCCTGTTCCCTGCATCGCGCTGCGTACATCGGAACAAAGAATTTTGCTTTTTACTTCGTTCCGACGGATGTTGGTAAAGCGGATTGGGTTCATAACATAGATTTTCCGGATTTTCCACCGTAAGCCGGGGTGGTAATAGATTGCTTCTACTATGCCGCGTGCCGCGGAAGGGGTGAGGACTTCATATGAAACCCTTTCGACTTTTAGCTCAGGCCTCGAGAGCAAAGCATAATTCCCCCATACTTCCAGCTGGATCATCTGCATCAACTCCTTTGCGTTTCTATTTTCAGTTGTTTTTAATTTATATTTTTGCTATAGTTTCAATATACGCTACTTGGCACCAAATGTCAATCCTTTTATCATGTATACTTTTTGTTTGCTTTTCATCCGGTTTTCTTTTATAATAAGTTGCGTCGGCAGCTTATGCCGTGGATAGAAATAGTTGATTTTACTTTAGCGCACAAAAACGGCAGGGCAGGCTCCCTGCCGTTTTTGCTTTATGCAAACCAGGCTGCTCCCGTTTCAGCTTCCATAGCAAGGCCCGTGTTGTTATCGTAAAGGCTTCCGTCCGTTAATTCCCATATGCCTTCACTGATTTGGCAAACCGCCCCGGCATTCTCCAGCGTTTTCAGATGATCCGGGTAAACCGGAACACCATATTGCCCCAGTTGACGGAACAAAGTTTTGCTTACCTCTCCTGCACGCAATCGTGCAAGCAAATGTTCCCCTTTCCCTTGGGGAATGTATACGGTCACGGCAGGTGTTTCAATTAAGCGGAACCTCTCTGCCGCTGTTGCAAAGGGGAAAATGCGCCCTTCCATATCCTGCTCGAACCCTTGCAGAATTTGCTGTTCATCCAGTCTTTTATCTCCTTTTAAGGTACGGTAAAACAGAAAGTATGTTTCGATTGCTTCCAGAGATGCCAGATCTGCATATTTTTTCAGGACGCTTTGCGTTGCGGATACATTCTGTTCCAGCATGCGCGGTACATGCTGCCCTTCCAATGTGAAAATCTGTACCAAGCTCTGCTCCGCCGGGCGTCTTCCCTCTCGATTGCAGCGCCCCGCCGCCTGCAAAATGGAATCCAAACCTGCTTCCTCGCGGTACACAGCCGGGAAATCCACATCAACACCCGCTTCGATCAAAGAAGTTGATATCACACGGCAGGGCAGCCCATCTTTTAAGCGTTCCCGGATTTCCTGCAATAACTGTTTGCGATGGGCTGGGTATAGCAATGTTGTCAGGCAGTAGCTGCCCTCTTGGGGCAGGTTATTGTATAATTCCTGTGCTGTTTTTCTCCGGTTTACAATACACAGCACTTGTTCCTGCGCTGCCAGTTCTGTGCCAAGCTGGCTTTGTTCCAACTCTCCGCGCATTTTTAGCGTTGTACGCCGGAACGCCTGATATTGCTCTTTGGGATGTGGGCAAAGTTCCGTCATCTGCAGCCCAGGCGCCAGTTCATCAAACAAGGGCTGCAAAGCTGGTTGTGTGGCCGTGCAAAGCACCGCTGCTGCGCGGTAATGCTGTACCAGCTGCGCAATTGCCGCAACGCAGGGGCGCAAATAAGGAACCGGCAGGTTTTGTGCTTCGTCAAAAATGACCACGCTATTTGCAATGTTATGTAATTTACGGCATTGTGACGCATGGTTGCCGTAAAGTGATTCAAAGAATTGCACGGATGTGGTAACCACCACCGGAGCATCCCAGTTTTCCGCCGCCAATGCTTTGCGGTAGGCTGCCGGCTCATCATCTTCCTTGGCAGAGTAGTCCACCCCTGAATGGTGTTCCAAAACATTTTCTGCTCCTAATATTTCCGAAAACACATCCGCGGTCTGGTCAATAATGGATGTATAAGGGATCACATAAATAACCCGGTCCATATGGTTCTTTACAGCTAGCGAAAGCGCAAATGCCAATGACGCTACCGTTTTTCCCCCGCCTGTAGGAACGGTCAGGGAATAAAGGCCGCGCCGCCCTGTTTGCCCTGCCGTTGTACAGGCACTCAAAATTGAACTGCGGCGCTGATTCAAGGTTCCCTGGGGATGCCTCCATTTTGCGGTATATTGGTTCAACCTTTTCAGCAGTTCATCCATTGTCTGGCCTTGTCCGCGCGGTTTAGGGCTGCTCATAAAGTTTTCCGTATCCAGATAGTCCGCATCGACCAGGCAGGAATACAACATCCGGGTATAAAATGCCTGTGTAAAACGATTTTCCTTCATCATTTCCGGCTGGGGCGGTATGGACGGCAGTTTAATCTCATTCGTCCATTGGGTATAGGGTTCAACGCTCTTTTTCAATCGCCCAAACATTGTCGCATCCTGCGCGGTATCGCTTCGGCCTCCTCCATCCGGCAGGCCGCTATGGTGTCCCGCAATAGCAAAAGCCAGTGGGATTTGACCATATCGGGCAGCCACCTGTGCACCAGCCGTTGAGTGATCCACTTTCTCTCCACCTTGCAGGCGCTTTTGAAACTTTGTACTATATTTACCAATATCATGCAGTAATCCAAGCCAAGTTCCCTGTTGCTGGGCATCAAAGGCTGCTGCAAATTGCCCACATAGGACTGCCGTTCCCTGCAAATGGTCCGCTACCGTTTGGACGCGGGTTCCGTCTTCACTGATATGAGCCAGCATCTTTTTCTCCTGGTGCATAATCGAACTCCCTTCTGTTTTGCTTTTCTCTATTATAGCAGATCACTCATCCCATAATTCGGACTTTCACTCCAGTTCTGCAATCTTTGTCATACTATCCAAATTTATCCATGTGGAATTGTTAGCTATTCCCATTAGCAGATATTTTTGATAAAATAAGATATTATAGGGTTTATGAATTCACTTTCTTATATTACTTCTTCATCTTACCGAAAAATCATTTACGCAAGGAGTGAAAAGCCATGAAAAGGAAGTTATTCTCATTTTTCGCCAGTGTTATCACCGCAATAATGCTTACCGCTTGTGCTGCAGCGCCAGAAAATAAACCTGCTTCCTCCGCTGCTCTTTCCCCGACCAGTGAAGCTGTTGCCACAGCTATACCATCCACTAGCAATGCCAACTGGAAGTTACCGCCGCAATATGATTTTGACGAGATGATTCCTCTCTTCTCCCGCGAAACCCACACTGCCGGTTACGCCGCTGCCCGAAATCTGTACGCTGTGCGCAAGGGCGAACGCTGGAGCCTGTTTAATGCTGCCAACTGTAATGCTTTTCTGGAAGATTTGTCAGAAAGCATCCCGTACCTGTATGGTGAGCAGGAGCTCTCCATTGGGGTAGATGATACATACGATTACCAGAAGCTGAATGCCCTGGAAGAACAGATTAACCAGGAGCTGGTTGCCCAACAAATGCCTTTTACAACCATGCTGGGCGGGCACGGCGGGTATGGCATCCAGTGGATTTTAGGTGACAGCCAGATTTACCGTTCTGCTATTGGTGTCTATACATTTAGTGGCACGCCCATCGAACAGGTGTATGCTCCTGATTTGGTTGGCATCCAGCAAGGCATTTGGGATGATGAATATGCCGGTTATCTTGTTGACAATTCTGCACCTTTTGCCGTTGCGGATAAAAACGGTACAATTTTAACCGATTTCGACTACCAGGATGCCTGCATGGCCGGTGAATCTTTAATCGCGGTAAAGGATGCAGCCGGTAACTGGGGATATTGCGACCAAAGCGGTGCTTTAGTAATCCCCTGCATTTATCAGCCGCAGATGAGTTTGTCCATCATGAACGAAACTGTTGAATATCCTTACGCAGACTTATCCGGCATGGTAGTTGTGAAAACCCAATCCGGACAAAAGCTAGTTCTGGATGTTTACGGCAATGAGATAATTTCCGCTGGGCAATATGAAGATTTAGCCCCCGCGCGCGATGGCTGCGTATGGGCAAAACAGAATGGCCTTTGGGGCTTGCTGCAAGTACAGGATTATACCGAAAACAATGCCAACGTTATTCTGCCGGATGGATGCGTTGCACCAGATGTAACGCTTAGCCGAATTGATAGCCTTTGTACCTACACCACTGCTGATCATGGGCTGGTTATGCGTAAAGGTCCCGGTACAAATTATGAAAAAATGGATAATATCCCCTACGGTATCATCGTATGGGAATGCGGCTATAGCAGCAATGTGCCTGACTGGGTTGTTGTATATTACAATGGGATTTATGGTTGGGCCAGTGATGAATACTTGGCTACCACTATTTATTCCACCAGTAAATAATAAATAAAAAAGCAGGTGTTCATGTAGAAACGATATCGTCCTCCACGTGAATACCTGCTTTTTATAGCTTCTTTTATTATATCTGTTCTGTGCCGCTATTTGTCTCTGTATGAAATAAATAGCCGCTATATGCATTTGAATGAAGTGTTCTGTTTGTTTGCTTTTTTACCTAAAAGAATCGCGTAGGAGGCTCTCTTAACTAAAGAGCCGACCTCTCACACCACCGCGCGTACCGACCGGTACACGGCGGTTCAACCGCATAAGTGCAAGGACTCGTAGTAGCGCCTGAGGATACTAAAATATCCTGCTTCTGCGAGTCTTTCGTTTGCAATGGAACCTTTTAATACAGGACTACCGGCGATACGCCAATAACCCAGTCTGGAATTGCCCCACTGGTACTATTCCAAAATTCTTCGTTTGAGTTTCATTACTCATCGATATAATCTTTATCGAACCACTCGCTAGGCGAGTGGTTTTAGACATACAAAAGAGCACCTTAGCTTACGCTAAGGTGCTCTTCCTGGTGACCCGTGCGGGAATCGAACCCACGTTAACGGCGTGA